>JAABUR0100002995.1_pt1 | contig 24496 bp, 18 predicted proteins | sample 5560091 | NCBI WGS metagenome assembly JAABUR01 (sample SAMN10711879, study PRJNA513375) | rock metagenome | isolation source: Antarctica rocks | place: Antarctica: Victoria Land, University Valley sud
CGCATGCAGATCGATGAGGATCGCCTCGCCGACCACGAAATCCGAAAGCTTCATCCGGCCCTCCATCCACATGCCTCCATGCCGCCCGGCCGGCGTCTGGCGCCGAGATTCGGGGCACGAGGGCTGAACGTACGCTTCGGCCTACACCCGTGGTAGGGGCCGTTCGACGTGACGCTCTTTCCTCCGACTGGACGCGATCAAGACTCGATCGGACCTCGTCTGCTCAGTTCAGGTCAGCCTCGGGGGACTCGGCAAGGTCGGGCGACGCGGGGGCCATGTCCCCCAGGGCCATATCTCCCTTGTGATGCTGGACCTTTTCCTTGTACTTGCGGAGCTGGCCTTCAATTTTGTGGACGCACAGGTCCATGGTCGTCTCCGGGGTCGGTCCCTGCTCGCGGGCGACGAAATCGTGCTTGTGCTCGGCCGAGACGAGGATTTCCACTTCCCAAGCGTGCTTGTGATGATCGACGGCGACTTCGATCTCCATCAGCCGGCCGAAATATTTGAGGAGCTTCTCGGCCTTCTCATGTATGTAGTCGTGCTGTTCCGGTGCCAGACCGCCATGGCGAATCGAGATCTCAATACGCACCGATGCACCTCTCACCTGACAGCGGAAGGCAAAGGCCCGTCGGGGACGGACTACGCTCCAGATTACCCCTTCGCGGCCGACGTGGTCAAGGGCGCACCGCCCGCGGCCGCCGGCACGCCTCCACCTTCCCCTCCGCGTGGCCGAGGCTCGATTCCGTCGACCCGAGAGGCCCCTTTCCCGCCCCTCAGAGATGCCGTAAGGTGGGCACGCTCGGACGCTGCGACTCGACGAGATCGGGACTTGACAGAACTGGAACGCGGGGGCGTCGTTGCCGTGTGGATTCAGAACTATGATCCGCTGGGGTGGTGGCCGGGGTCGACTTTGGTGGCCTCGGCGCCGGTGCTGGTGCTCCTGGGGCTCCTGGCTTCCGGCAGGGCAGGCGCCTGGCAGGCGGCACTCGCGGGCCTGCTGACGGCCGGCGGGGTGGCGATCGGCGTGTTCGGGATGCCCGCCGAACTCGTCCTTGCGAGTGCGGGCGTGGGAGTGGCCTTCGCGCTGTTCCGGATCGCCTGGTTGATCGTCGCGGCGGTCTTCCTCTATGACATCGCGGTCGAGACCGGCCAGTTCGAAGTGATGAAGGCGTCGATCGCCCGGCTCTCGGGCGACCGGCGGTTGCAGGCCGTCCTCGTGGCGTTCTCGTTCGGGGCGTTCATCGAAGGGGCGGCCGGGTTCGGTGCGCCGGTGGCGATCTCGGCCGCGTTTTTGGTCGGCCTCGGCTTCGAGCCGTTCCGGGCGGCCTTGCTCTGCCTGATCGCCAACACGGCGCCCGTGGCCTGGGGGGCCATCGGCACTCCGATCCGGACCCTGGCCACCGTCACCGACTTGGACGTCGAGGCCCTGAGCGCCACCTCCGGGCGGATTTTACCCATCCTCTCCCTCGTGATCCCCTTCTGGCTGGTCCGGGCGATGGTCGGCTGGCGCGAGACGCTGGCTGTCTGGCCGGCATTGGTCGCCGTCGGCGGCTCGTTCGCGGTGGCGCAGTTCCTCTGGTCGAATTACGTGGGGTTCGAGCTGGTCGACATCGTCTCTGCCGTCGCCAGCCTGGTGGCCGGCGTCGTCCTGCTCCGGTTCTGGAGGCCAGAGGTCGAATGGCGGTTCCCGCACGATGAGGACGCGGCCAAGGCCAAGGCACCGACCGACCCGTGGGCCGAGGACCTGGTGGTGGAAGGGGGGCTGACCGTCGGGCGAGTGTCGCGCGCCTGGATGCCCTTCCTCCTGCTCTCGGTGATGGTATTGATCTGGGGCACGCCACCGGTGAAGGCGTGGATGGACTCACACACGTCGTGGCGGCCGGAGATGGCCGGCATGCATCAGACGATCGCCAAGGGGGAGGCCGTGACCGGGCATCCCCGGCCCGAGTCGGGAGACTGGGAGAAGGCTCTCATCGATGTCGTCCCCCTCTCGTCGACCGGCACGGCCGTCTTCCTGGCCGCGATCATCAGTGGCCTCTTGCTGAGAGTCTCGCCGTGGTCGCTCTTGCGGCTCTTGCTCAAGACGATCGCGCGGATGGTGCCGGCGCTCGCCGCCATCTTCTTCATGCTCGCGCTGGGTTTCGTGACGAAATTCTCGGGGATGGATACCGTCTTGGGCCTGGCCTTCACGCGGACCGGTCCGATGTTTTACCCGATCTTCGGGACCATGCTGGGCTGGCTCGGCGTCGCGTTGACGGGCTCGGACACGTCGAGCAACGTCCTCTTCGGCAATCTCCAGAAGGTGACGGCGCTCAAGCTGGGCCTGAACCCGATCTTGATGGCGGCGGCCAATACCACGGGGGGGGTCATGGGCAAGATGATCGATGCGCAATCGATCGTGGTGGCGGCCGCCGCGACGGGCGAGGGGGGACGCGAAGGAGAACTCCTACGCGCCGTGCTCTGGCACAGCGTGGCGCTGGCCTTGCTGGTGGGGGCGATCGTGTGGTTCTACGCGCACGTGGCACCGGGCCTTGTGGCGGTGCCCGTCGTGACCCGCTAGACGTCTCGCGGTTCGATTCGAGTGAGTCACTTCCGGCCTCGGACGCGAGGGAAGACTCGACGGGGCCCCGAGGTTGCTCCCGGCGATCACCAGGAGACGCCTTCGGGGCGCCGACGAATCAGGAGGCAGTCCGGCCGAGTTCCCGACGGTCTGGAGCCCGAGGGCGCCGGGAGGTGGCCGGTAGAACGGGGCGGTGGGGCCTCCAGTGTCCCTTCATCGAGGGGCCTGGCCCGACCGCTCAGCTCTGGCTCCGGCCGTGGGTAAACTCTTGCTCAAGCCAGGTCGCGCGACCGTCCCCCGCGTCGGGGGCCTCGCACTGGCGCTCCTGGCGTGCCTCGGGTGCCTCATGCTCGCTCTCGCCACGATCCGGGGCTTCCGTCTCGAAAGCTTTTCGATTCGGCGATTCGTGAGGCGAACTCTCCGGGGGATTCGGCCAGGTTTCTGGTTGGAATGCGAGCGACATCGGATACCTCCCCGCGAGACGCGGGAAAAACCTGGGAAGTGACCCGACCACGCGAACCAGGACGTTCGGTGGGAGCCCCCTCCCGCAGTCGGCCGTTTCCAATCGACCGACCGCGCGCCAACCCTCCTCCGGGCTGGCGCCGAGCCTCTCGATTCCGGTCCGAAACGCAACCATGGCAATGACGGTTACGCTCTGAGACCGGCGGCCGAGAGGACTCTAGCCTGATTTTATCCCGCCGATTGGCATTGGGCTAGCGGAATTCCCCCTCCGAGTCCTACGGTCCTGCCCGTTGGATCGAGCCACGTCAAGGCGGGGGAGGAGCATTCTCGTGCGGATTGGCATCATCTCCGACACACACGACCATAAGAAGAGGACGGCGGCCGCCGTGTCGCTCTTGCTCTCCGAAGGGGCGGAGTCGCTCATTCATTGCGGCGACTTTACGGGACCCGAAATCGTCCATGAGTGTGGCAGGATACCCGGCTATTACGTCTTCGGGAATAACGACTTCGACGAGGAAGAGCTACGCCGGGCGATGGCGGATGTCGGGGGAGTCTGCCTCGATCGCGGCGGCGAGTTGACTCTCGAGGGAAAGCGGATCGCCGTCACACATGGCGACTCGGACAGGACGGTCCGTCGGCTAGCGGAAAGCGCGCCCGATTACTTGTTGTTCGGCCACTCGCATCGGGCCTGCGATGAACACCACGGCCCGACGCGGTGGATCAACCCGGGCGCCCTCCATCGCGCGGCGACGTGGTCGGTGGCCGTGCTCGACCTCTCGACCGGCGCATTGCAATTCCACCCGCTCGCTTAGGCACGCCGCAGACCGCCTTATTCGAGCTGGGGCGGATCGATGACCTTCCCTCCATGCGAACCCGTCGGATGCTGTGTGCGTCGGTCATCCCGACGCGTGAGCGCGGATGCACCTCCGGAAATCCACCGGATAGCTTGCCTATCGCATTAAGATGGGGAGATGGGCCGGGCGAAGTGTGTCGTCCGGGCGGAATGCAGAGTCGGCGAGGGAAGGGCGGTAAGTTTTCGATGGCGGAGGGTACTGTATCGAGTGCGGCGAGCGGGTCGGGGCGCACCATCCCGCTGGATGCGTATATTTGCCTGGTCCTCATGGTCGTGATCGGGTCGAGCACCGCGACGGCGGCCAAATTCGCGGTCAAGGAGCTGCCGGTCGGCCTCCTGCCGATCGTACGGTTTGGCGTGGCGGGGCTCGTCTTGATGCCGTTCCTCTGGCGCGACGGCGCGTGGCGGCGGATATTTCGCGAGGACGGTAAGCGGGCCGTGCTGACCGCGGCTTTCTGCGTGCCGATCAACCAGACCTTCTTCCTGAATGGGACACGGCTGGCACCGACGACGCATGTGGGTTTGATCTATGCGCTTTGTCCGATGGTGGTCCTCCTGCTGGCGTGGGCACTCGGCCAAGAGCGGCTGGTGCCGAGGCGCCTGGTGGGCGTCCTCACGAGCGTCTCCGGTGTGCTCGTGATCGGCCTGAGCAATCTCTGGTACCAGGGGGAGGCCGGGGGTCATGAGGCGCTCCTGGGCGATCTCTTGCTCTTGGCCGCCGTCGCGTCGTGGGGGGCGTACCTGACCCTCAGCAAGCCGCTGATCGCGCGGCACGGGGCATTGCCGGCATTGGCCGCCACCTTCTCCATCGGGAGTCTGTTGGACCTGCCGATCGCCCTGGCGACGCTCCCCGATTGGCCTCCCCTGTCCGAGGTCTCCGGCGCGGCCTGGTGGGGATTGGCCCACCTGACCTTGATCGTGACCGTCTTCGGGCTGGCCTTCCAGAACAAGGCACTCCGCAGTCTGGACGCCAGCCAGGTCGCCACCTTCGGCAACATCGCGCCGCTGCTGACGATCGTCTGGGGGGCCTGGCTGTTCCACGAACCGATCACCCCCGCGCTGGTCGTGGGAGGGGTCTTGACGCTGGGCGGAATCCTCTGGACCAGCCGCCCCGAGCCCACTTCGCATGCAAGGCGGTCAAAGCTCCTGCCGACCTCCATGCGTGAGGAGGACGTTTCACTCCCTGGAGTGATCGCGCCGGGCGTGACCATCGGGGGGAGCCTTGCCCCCTGCGATCGTTAGCGCCGCGACGCGGCATCGCCGCCGATGGCGGCGGGCTTGGAGTCGGGCCGGGCACCGTTGATCCAATCGAGGATCGTCTGGTACTCGGGCGAAGTCTTCGGCTCGAACCGGACCCCGCCGGCGTGGGCCTTCTTGGTCGGGTCGTTCTGCGCCTCGGCCTCCTCGGCGGCATCCCAGGTCGGCTTGCCGAGCAGGAGGCTGTCGGTGGGATTGGCCAGGTTGATAACCCGGAGGGCCGCCCGGAAGTTGGCGCGGACGGCCTGCGGCGTCCAGCGGCCGTCCTTGCCCGGGGGGACCATCGTGAGGATCGTGTGCGATCGATGGCATCCCATGCAGTTCTGGCCGTCCTCGCCCATCGCGTTGAAGATCGGTAAGACCTTCTTCTCGAAGTAGGCCACGTCGAGCAGGTCGGCACCGGCGTCGCCGACGCTCGATTTCCCTCGCGAGACCAGGAGGGCTTTCGCGATCTCTTTCTGCCGCGCATTGTCCGATCGAGACACCTCGCGCAGGCCGTCCTCGATCGCCGGGTTGGCCACGGTCTCGGGTCGGGCCTGGATCACCTGGAGCGCCTTCTCGCGGACGCCGCCGTTGTCGTCGACGAGTGAGTCGCTGATCACACCGATGAGGCGGAGGTCGGCCGCATCCGTCTTGCTGGGCGCGATGGCCGTCAGGAGGGCGATCCGGTGGTCGGGAGTCGGGTCATCCAGCGCGGTCCGGAGGACCTTGTCGTTGACGAGGCCCGGTCGGTCCAGCGCCAGCCGGATGGCCGCAACCCGAACGTCGACGTCGGCGCCGGCCAGGGACGACCGGACCGACTCGCGGACGGGGGCCTCGGCCAGGAGCCTCGGGAACGACGCGAGGGCGCGGAGCGTCGCGGCCCGGACCGCGGGTGCCTCGGCCTTCAGCGAATCGCGGACCTTTGCCGAGCGGTCGAGTTTGGCCTGTGAGCTAGGCCCGAGGCGACCGAGGAGCCCCAGCGCGGTCGTCTTCGAGTCGACGAGGGGATTGGCGAGCAGCTCGTCGACCACCGCCAGGAGCGCCGGGTCGGCCTTGCCGGCCTTGACCGCCAGGGGAAAGTCCTCCGCCATCGTCCCCGCCCATTGGCGGACGGCGGGATCGGGATCGCCTCGACGGCTCGCGACCGCGAGGGACAACCTCGGGTCGCGGAAACCCCTGAGGGAGATGAGGGCCTGGAGCGCCAGGCGCCGGATCGTCGGATCGGCGTCGGTTATCCGTGCGGTCAAGGCCGCGGAGACGCGTGGCAAGGCGTCGTCGTAGAACAACATCGGCTCGGTGTCGTTGCCGACCCGCCCGCTCCCGCCGGGTCGCTCGTGGAACTCCGAGATCGCGCGGAGGATGCCTTCACGTTGCAAGGCGTTACCTTGCGTGAGGGCCGCAACATACTTGTCGCCGAGCCGGTTGACCGTGGCGTGCTGCGCGGCCGTGGCCCGATCTTGAGAGGCTTCGCTCGCGAGTGCCGGGACCCAGTTCTTGTACAGGTAGCGGATGTTCTCGTCGCCGATGATGTACAGGGCCTCGATCCGATTGCGTCGGACCCAGGGGTGCGCCGGTCGATCCAGGCCCGCGATCAGCCCGTCCTCGATCCGGTTGCGCAGGCTCAGGTCGTCGCGCCAGTACCACCACCTCCAGAGCCCCTTGATGGCCTGCGTCGCCACGACCGGATCGGGGTCGTCGAGGTGCTGCAGGAGCGCGTCGGCCAGGTCGAGTTCCTGCGAGAGTTCGCGGAAGTGGGCCGCGAAGATTCGCGTCGCGCCGCGCCGGACGCGGTCGTCGGGAGATCGGAGCGCGCCGGACAGCGTCGCGATGAACTGCTTTTGCACGGCGGTTTCGCCCGGCCGGCGATTGGCGTTGAGGCGGTTGCCGACCAGGCGAAGCGCCTCGGCGGAGGCGCGCTGCACGACCTTGCTCTCGTCGCCGAGTCGTTCGGCAAGGGGAGAAAAGGACGATTCGCGGCCGATCCGTGCGAGGGCCTGGCAGGCGGCCAACCGGACCAGAGGTCGATCATCGTCGAGAGAGGCCACGATCGCCGCGTGGAGTTCGGGCTCGGGCTCGTCCCAGATCCGTTCGAGGTCCTGCACGATCGCCGAGATCGATCCGGACCGGAGGGCCTTCGGCTGCGGGCCGAGGGGGCCATCCCAGCCTTTCGTCCCGGGTCCGGGATACAGCTTCGACAGGGCGATCAGCGCCCACTGCGTCTCGCGGAAGGGCGTCTGGAATTGCTCGTAGTCGCTGATGTCGAACCAGCCCCCGAACATCTCCTGCTCCCTCAGCAGGGCGACCGTCGCCTTGCGGATCGCCGGGTGATCCTCCGGGAGGCCGGCCAGGGCCAGGGCGTATAACGATTCGCCCGTCTGCATCTCCGCGCGTTTCGATTTCGGGTCGAATTTCGTCGACCAGTGCCCGTCGGCGCGCTGCAAATCGAGCAGACGTTTGACGTTGGCCTCGATCGCCGGGGCGAGCCGGGCGCGGTCGACCTGGCAGAGCCCGATCGTCTGCGCGGCCAGGTCGCGGGTATTGGCCGGCTCGCCGGTGGGGAGCAGCCTGGCCACGACGTCGCGCGTCTCGGTGTAACGCGCCTCTCCGGTGCGCCGGAACATCTCGTCGAGTTGCCGCCAGCTGTCGGTGGCGACCTTGTAGCGGCTGATCGGGTTGTTGCCGTTGGTCTCGTCGGGAGGGAGTTCATCGCGGCCGTCGTAGTAGAGCTTGAGGAACTCGGCGATCCCGCGGTGCGTGTTGTCGCGAGGCGGCCGGCCGACCAGGTTCTCGAAATCCATGGTGATGGTCGACAGCCGCCCCAGCACGTTGGCAGGCGCGGGGATCATCCGCGCCCAGAGGGCATCGGGATGGCCGTGGAAGGGGACGGGGTTGTTATAGAGCCGCTCGGTCAGGAATTGCATCGCGAAGGGCTGTTCGACCTTGTAACCGTTGCGGACCGCCCCCAACGCCGACTGGGTCGTGAAGTGGGTGGGATGGCAGGCGATGCAGGTCGATGTCTCGTGGTGCACGTTCGAGACCCGGTCGAGCGCATGTCCCTTCCGCGGGGTGTTGGCGTGCCAGCTGTCGCCCGCCAGGAGCTGGAAGTCCATCGCCGTCCGTACCGCCGAGCGGGCCGCGGACGCGACCGCTTCCGAGTCGGCCGCGTCGAGACTCGCGTTGGCCGGGACATCGTAGAGCCGGGTGCGGAGCTGATAATCGGGATGGCAAGCGTCGACGAGGACATAATACGTCCCCTTCGACAGGACGCGGGTAGTGAACTTGTTCGCCCCCAGTCGGGGAGGCCGTTCGCGTTGGAGGCTCTGCGGGTCGATGCCTTTCGTGTATTCGACGGGCTTCCCATCCTTGAGCTGGTAGACGCGGACATCGGGGGGCACGTCGCGATCGACGAACTCCAGGGCGAAGTAGGCGAGCTTGGCGGTCTCCGAGGTGAACTCGAAACGATACCAATCCTTGCCCGCCGAGCCCTCGGCGTCGGTCGGCTGGTCGCCGATCGGCCAGTAGGGACGGTCGTCGGCGAGTGCGTAGATCGTCCGCCCGAGGGTGAGCGGATTGGCGGTTTCCGGCGAATCGTTCGGTTCGGCCTCGATCGCGACGCCGTCCTCCGAGACGGCGACCTCCGTGACCCGGACGCTGTAGTCGATCGGCGAGGGGCCCGTCCCTTCGGCTTTCAGCTCGACCGTCGTCGACGTGCCCGCGGGCTGCGCGATGGACCAGGTGACGTCGGGATCGCCGAGGTGGAGCGCCTTGGTCAACGTCGCCGTGCCGATCCGGGTGGTCGCCTGGACGGCCGAACCGGCGGGCAATCGACCGGGCTGTTTCAAGGAGACGGCCACGGAGAGGGTCCGTGGTTGAGTCGTCGAGGGAATCGTCACCGTCGCCGTCTCGCCGGTCGCGAGGCGAGAATGGACGGCGGGGACCGCCTCGTGAGGGGGACCGACGGCGACGACCAGACCGCACAGGATGCCGAGAAACATCATGCCCTGCTCCCATAGACCGTGGCCCACGCGCGCCACTCAGCGGGCGGCGGGGCTCTCGCCGTGATATCGAGGATGGCGGATGGGGCACATCGACGTCAAGACGTCCGCCGGTATCTTCCGGCAGAGCCGCGCGGAGGTTTCGAACGTGGTCGTCGCCGAATCCAGGCCCGTAGCGACGCGGCGGCTAATCCAGACGAATTCCGATCCGTTTGAGGAGGGCCTTTACCTGGAAGGTCGCCTCGCGGGATTGGTTGAGCTGTTCGCCCAGGTCTTCCACCTGGCTCTGGGCGAGCCTGAGCTGCGCGTCGAGCTCGTCTCTGCCGGTGTTTGCCGCCCGGAGTTCGGAGTCGAGGCGATCCGAGCGTCCGGTCGCCGCTTGCAATTCGGCCCGGACCCCATCCAATGCCCGGGCGTGCTCGGCTTGTGTCGACCCGGCCGCCGATCGCGACTCGGCCTCCAATCGCGCGAGGGCCCGCGCGTGTTCGGCCTGCATCATCTCGGCGTCGAGGACGGCCTGCCGCCGCTCGGCGTCCGTCTCATTACGGGCGGCCTCCGACTGCTTGACGAGCGTGGCAAGTTCGTCCTGGACGCCCCGGCGTTCGGCCTCGCGTTCGCCCCGCTCTCGTTGGAGCTCGTCGCGGAGATCGCGCTCGAGGGCGGCGAGCCCCTCGCCCCGAAGTGTGGCTTCCTCGACTTGCCCTTGGGCCTGAGCGAGTTCTTCGACCAGCCGGCCGACTTCCTCCCGATGGGCTTGCTCCGCTCTCGCAATGGCCTCTCGGGCTTCGTCTCGCTCCGCAACCAAGAGGTCTCGCGCGCGCCCCGTCTCCTCGATCTGCCCCCGAGCGGCGTCTCGCTCCTCGCGAGCGGCCTCCGCCTGCTGACGAAGCCGGTCGAGGTCCGCTCGAAGCTCCTCACGCTCCTGTTCGACCCGGCGAGTCGTCGTACCGAGTGCTTCCGATGCCTGCTTGTGCTCGGCGTCCGCTCGCTCCCGATCCTCGCGGTGAAGCCGTTCGGCTTCCTTTTCCCGCGCGAGACGTCCCTGTTCCCACTCCGCCTGGATCGTCTGGCGATCCGCCTCCCAGCGCCCGCGGCTCTCATCGTATTCGCGTTTCAGGCCATCGAAATCCGCGGAATGCCGGGCCGTTGTCGCTTCCAGAGAGCCCTTCAACTCCTGAATCGTGCCACGATGGGCCTCCGCTTCGTCTCGCGCCGACCGGAGCTCGTCCGCGATCCGACGGAGTTCGGCGCGGGCCTCGTCGCGCTCGTCGGTCATCGAGGCGAGGCGTTGGTCCTCGTTTTGCCCCGTTGCGAGACCGTTGCGGAGGTCGTCCCGTTCGATGCGGAGCCGATCGCGCTCGGCGTGGGCCGCCTCAAGGTCGGCCTTCCACGACGCGGCATCCTCCAGCTCTCCCTTCAGGCGATCGCATTCCTCGCGAGTCGCACGGAGCTCGTCGACTCGAGGATCCGACTCGGTGGAACGAGCGCGAAGCGCCTCGGCATCCTCTCGCCACCTGTCGCGGTCGGCTCGGGCCTCGTCGAGGGCGCCCTGCAATTCCGCGAGATCCGAATGCCCCGGGCGCACCGGGGGCTCCGTCCCGAACAGGTCTTCCTCGTCGATCCGGAGGTCGAAGGGAGAGTCCCCACGATCGGGGGCGTTCGGCTCGATTTTTCGCGAGGACGGGTCGGGGGCGACGCTCGGTTCCGGATTCCAGAGTTGAGTCAGGTCGGTGGAGAGGTCGTCGATCCCGGGCGCGGGGCCGAGGGGCGGAGTCGGACGCGTGGCTGGGGCAGTCGGTTGCTCAGCTCCCACGATGAAAGCACAATTGCAATGCTTGCATAGGACCCGTTGGCCGAGATATTCCTGGCGGATTTTCAGCTCGAATCCGCATTGTGGGCACGGAATCAAGGTGTAAGTCGGCATGGGGATGGGCTCCGCGTGGACCATTAGCCGGCCTGATCCCGAGCTCACCGCGGGATTCCTCGCGCGACCCGAGTCAAGAACGAGCCTCGTGCCCGTCGACTCATACGATCGGTCCCATGCTTAAATTTCCCGGAACCGCGCCAGTGGATCCTCAAACATACATTGGCTTTCCACGACTGCCAACAATCCTCCCGGCCGCCGCCGACGTTTTCCGGTCGCGGTGGTCGGGCGTGGGGACAGGCCGGCCTGCGCCTGGCCGACCGGGTGTCGAGGACGTGCGACCCATCGCGAAGGACGGGCGACATTGGTAGAGTTGAGAGGCCAGCACCATTCGGTCCCGTCCGGCCTGTCGAAGGGCGGCGCATCTCCGCCGAAGCCGTGGCGGGGGCCCTTTCGACCGCGACTGACCCTTGCCATCCGATCCCGAAGGGGGTGGTCCGTGCCGATCCCTGAACTCGATGTGGTCCCGCTCCGTCGTGCGGTCCGCTCGGACATGGCGACCACGCTCGACGTGCTCGTCCGGATCGCCCCGCCCGCGCCCGAGGTCCACTTCGTGAGGCCCCCCATCAACCTGGGGCTGGTGCTCGACCACTCCGGCTCGATGGCGTCCGGCAAGAAGATGGAACACGCCCGCGAAGCGGCGATCTTCGCCGTTGGGCAACTCCAGCCGACCGACCGGCTGAGCGTCACGATCTTCGACAACACGGTCGAGACGATCGTGGCGAATACCCCCGCGACGGACCGGGCGGGCGTGATCAATCGCCTGCAACGGATCCGGCCGGAGGGATCGACGGCGCTCCATGCCGGCTGGGCGGAGGGGGGAGATCAGGTCTGCCGCCACCGGATCGCCGAGGGCCTGAACCGGGTCATCCTCCTCTCCGACGGCCTGGCCAACGTGGGCCTGACCGACCCGAACGCGATCGCCGCTGAAGTGAAGGCCATGTCGCGCAAGCAGGTCGGCACCACGACCATGGGCGTGGGCTCCGACTACAACGAAGACCTGATGGAGGCGATGGCGAGGAGCGGCGACGGCAATTACTACTACATCGAGGACCCTCGTCAGCTCCCCGACATCTTCCAGACCGAGCTGCATGGACTGATGGCGACGAGCGGCCAGAAGGTGAGCCTGGGGTTAGAGCCCCAGAACGGCGTCACCGTCTCCGACGTGCTGAACGACCTCGAGAAGAATGCCCATGGTCGGCTGATGCTCTCGAACCTGGTCGCGGGAATCCCGATCACGGTGGTCGTCCGGCTGAACGTCCCCCCGTTCGGTCCGACCGGGGATCTGTGCCGCTTCCGCCTGGCCTGGGACGACCCGAAGGGAGGAGGCCGGCAGTCGCGCCGGGTCTCGCTCACCCTGCCGGCGGTCCCGGCGGAGCAGTGGGCTTGCCTCCCCGACGACCACGCCGTGCTCGAACAGGTCGCCCTCCTCATGGCGGCACGCGCCAAGAAAGAAGCGACCCAGGCCCTCGACCGTGGGGACATGCCGATGATGCGGTCCCTCCTGGACGTGGCCCAGTCTGTCACCAGAAGCGTCCCCATGTCCTCGTCGACGGTCCAGGAGTTGGAGGAGATCGCCAGGCTCGAGACCGAGCTGGCCGGGGGCGACCTCAAGAAATTCCGCAAGGAAATGTCCTGGCAACGCTACAAGAGGGGGCGTGGTGGGCCTTCCGAAGGGCCTTCGACCGTCCCATGAGCGGAGCAGATGAGATGCGGGCGCGCCGCGTGGAAGCGGCCCCCGTTCCGACAGGCCGCGGGGATGGTCGGGGGACATGGAAACGCTCTCTGCACGACATGTGGTGCTGGGCGCCGGGGCGATGGGCTCGGCCACGGCGTACCACCTGGCACGCCGGTGTGAACCGGTCCTGCTCCTGGAGCAATTCGCGCCGGGCCACGACCGCGGCAGCTCGCACGGGGCCGCGCGGATCATCCGGCATTCGTACGCGGACGCGCGCTATGCTCGGCTGATGCCGGAAGCCTTCCTCGCCTGGGAGGGGCTGGAACGCGACGCCGGCGAGGCGCTCTATACACGAGTCGGGGGGGTCACGTTCTGCCGGGCCGGCCTCGAGGTCGTCGATCAGATTGACAAGAATTTGACCGAGATGGGCATCGAGCGTCTTCGGATGGACGGCCGTGGACTCCGCCGGGCGTTTCCCGCCTTCGAGGTCCCCGACGACACCGAGGCCGTCTTCGAGCCCGACGCGGGGATGCTCTCGGCCGCCCGGGCGGTGGAAGTCCAGATCGGTCTCGCACGCCAGATCGGCGGCGACTCGACCCGAGTGCTCGCCGACAGCCCGGTCCGTCGGATCGACCTCGATGCGGACCGGCCGACCCTGCTGACCGATCGATATCGGATCATCGCCGACCGCCTGATCGTGACCGCCGGCGCCTGGACGGGTAAGCTTCTCCCCTCGCTACCGATCGCACTCCGGCCCACGCTCCAGAAGGTCTTCTACTTCCGCCCGCCCGACGCGAGCCACTCCTCGTCCGGCCGGCTCCCGGTGTTCATCTTCCACGGAGAAGGCCATTGGAATGAGTTCTATGGCATGCCTCCCTACCTCGGCCGAGGAATCAAGGTGGCGCGCCATGGCGGGCCGGACGTCGATCCGGACGCCGTCGATCGGACCGTCGGCGACGAGGACCGTCGGGTCGTTCGCCGGTTCCTCGCGACGTACCTGCCGGGCCTGGCCGATGCGCCGATCGATTACGAGGAGACGTGCCTCTACACCATGACCCCCGACTCCGGGTTCCGGATCGTCGGCATGGCCGCGCGGCCCGATGTCCTCGTCGCCAGCCCATGCAGCGGCCACGGATTCAAATTCTCATGCCTGATCGGTCGAATCCTGGCCGACCTCGCTCAGACGGGACAGACCTCCGTCGCCGTCGATTTCTGGCGAGGCGACGCGGTCGCGTGACTCTGCGGTACTGGCGGCGTGTTCGGGGCGACCCATGTCGATGCGCTATCGAGATCGGGCCGAGGCGGGACGGGCGGTGGCGGGGAGGCTCGCGGGCTATGCCGGCCGCGGAGACGTGCTGGTGCTGGCCCTGCCACGCGGGGGGGTGCCGGTCGCGTTCGAGGTCGCGCGTGCCCTGGGGGCCCCGCTCGACGTCTTCCTCGTCCGAAAGCTCGGCGTGCCGGGCCGCGAAGAGCTGGCCATGGGGGCGATCGCCACCGGCGGCGTGCGGCTGATCAACCGCGATGTCGTCGAGCATCTGCACATCCCGGCGCGGGTCATCGACGAGGTCGCGGCCGTCGAACGCGCCGAGCTCGAACGCCGCGAGCGAGAATACCGCGACGATCGGCCCCCGCCCGAGGTCGCGGGCCGCACCGTGATCCTGGTCGACGACGGTCTCGCCACCGGGGCGAGCATGCGGGCGGCCGTCGTCGCGGTCCGGCGGCGCCATCCCGCCCGGATCGTCGTCGCCGTGCCGATCGCCTCCCCCGCGACCTGTGAAGAGTTCCGCGACCTGGTCGACGAGGTCGTCTGTGCCCAGACCCCCGAGCCTTTTCTCGCCGTCGGCCACTGGTACAGAGACTTCTCCCAAACGGAGGACGACGAGGTCCGCGAATTGCTCGCGCTCGCCGCACGCGAGGCCCCTTCCCCGTCGGACCATGCCGGCGGGGGGTCGGGTCGCGCGGACCGTCCCGACGAAAGCCAGGGCGATGCCGGCCGCAACCGACCGGAACTCGAGTGATGTGGTTCGTCGTGCCGCGCTTCGCCTCACGGGCGCGGCCGAAGGCGCCGAAGCCTTGATGGATGGAGCATCCTGCATGCCGGGAGGGCTTGCCGATGGACGGGAATGAGCAGACGGCAGGGGCGGGAACGCCGGTCCGGGTGTCGGCAGGATCGGCCGTGCTGGAGGGGGATTTGACCGTGCCGACGGGGGCCCGTGGCGTCGTGCTCTTCGCGCACGGCAGCGGGAGTAGCCGGCACAGCCCCCGGAATCGGTTCGTGGCCGGGGTGCTCCACGCGGGGGGCCTCGCGACCCTGTTGATCGACCTGCTGACCCTCGAAGAGGAGAAGGTCGACTTCCGGACGGCTCGGCTCCGTTTCGACATCGGACTGCTCGCCGAGCGACTCGTCCACGCGACCGACTGGCTGACAGGCGCGCCGGAGACACGCGACCTCCGGGTCGGGTATTTCGGCGCCAGCACCGGCGGCGGGGCCGCGCTCGTCGCGGCGGCCGAACGACCCGAAGCCGTCGGGGCCGTCGTCTCGCGGGGAGGGAGGCCCGACCTGGCCGGCCCCTCCCTGTCGCATGTCCTGGCACCGACCCTCCTGATCGTCGGCGGCAACGACGGGCCCGTGATTGACCTGAATCGCTCGGCCATGGCCCGGATGCGGGCGGAGACCGTGCTCGAGATCATCCCGGGCGCCTCTCACCTGTTCGAGGAGCCGGGCACCCTGGACGAAGTCTCGCGCCTGGCCCGCCTCTGGTTCGATCGCCATCTTCGGGCAGGTTGAGGGTGAAGTCGGTATGGCAGGGACTGCGTTGAGCCCGCGCCGACTCAACGATCTCCGGACCGGCACGCCAGGAACAGCGGCCAGAACGCGGCCGGAGCGTCCGCCTGTTCGGCCGGAGGTACGACGTCTCCGTGCTCGTGCCTCCAGGCGTCCCAGCTCGCGATCTGCTCGGGAGCGAGGAACGAGGCGAGCGGGATGGTGCGTCCCTGGCGGGCGGCCTGGAGGGCGTGGCGAACGATCGCCGAGAGCTCCAGGCCGCGGATCGCGGCGGCCTCGTCCAGGGTGAATCCCCGGTCGAGGAGACGCCAGGTCCATTCCTCCGTCGGCACATAGGACGCGGCGCGGGAGGCGGGTGGGTCGATGATCGGACTGGGGGTGGCTGCGACCTCACGAGGCCGGGGGCGTGCCGTCTCCACAGGGGAGGGTATGGCTGACCTCCCCGCCACGGGTGGACATGCCCCGATGGCTGCTAGCAGGGCCGCGCCGTGGCGTTCGAGCCGGGAGGGACCCATCCCCTTGATCGCCGCCATGGCCTGGGGAGTCCGAGGACGCTCCCGGACCAGCGCCTCGAGCGTCTCATTGGTGAAGATGCAGTAGGGCGGCTGCTTCGCCTCGCGGGCCCATTCGAGCCGGAGCGCCCGGAGCCGATCGCCGAGCGGATCGCCGTCGCCATTGCCCGGCTCGGGGATCGTCGGATCGTGGTGGGCTGTTTCGTCCTCGAGGCCGGGGCCCCCCACCCGCCCTTCGGGCACCCTCTCCCGGGGGGAGAGGGGAGGGGGGGAGGAGCGGCGCTCCATGCCGCCGAACTGGACCTTTGCCGAGAGCTCCTCGGGTAGCGTGAGCTCCAGTGTCCCGAGGTCTTTGGCCCGGAGTCTCTCCCATCCCGTGGCGGTCAGGTTGACCACCGGCCGGAACCGATCGACCTCCGAGCATTCGACCAGACCGGTCGACGAGAGGGCGTCGAGCAGTCCGACCACCTCGGGCTGGCGGAACTCCGCGAGGATGCCGAAGGTGCTCAACCTTTTCAGCCCCCAGCGGTCCATCTTCTCGGCCCCCGATCCGGTCAGCATCTGCGCGACGGTCGTTTTGCCGAACCGCCCTTTCGCCCGCGCGACGCCCGAGAGGACTTTCAGGATCACCTCGCGGCCGGCGTCCGAGTCGATAGCCGTGCGCGCATTGGAGGCGATCCCCGACGAGCGGCCGTCGCCCCTGGGGCCGCAATTGTCGCAATGGCCGCAGTTCGTCCGATCCGCCTGGGCGTCGCCGAAATAGTCGAGGATGAACGCTCGGCGGCACTGGACGGCCTGAGCGTACCGGATCATCCGGTCCAGCTTGTCGTACTCGCGCCGCTTCCGCTCTTCGAGCGCCGTGAAGTCGATGCCGATGTCCCGCGGCCGACGGGCGCGGTCGAGCACGCGGAGGGCATTGCCGCGAAACGGCGGCACGAAGTCGATCGGCAGTTCCGCCACGAGTGCCCGCAAGGCGCGATTCAAGGCCGGGCGGTCGAGCCCGAGGGACCTGGCGAAGTCGTCGGGGTGGAAATAGACCGGCTCGCCCAGGCGACGGTTGACCAGTCCTTCCAGCCCCATCAGCACGACTCGCTGGATATTCGCCTGCGGGTGGAGTCGGCCCGCGAGGCTTGCCTCATCCCCCTCTTCCTCGGCGTTGATCCGAACGATCGCCATGTTCTCGCGCGGAGAGAACTTCTCGATCGCGCCCGCCCCTTCGAGGATCTTCACGGCCGTGCCGATGGCCTGCTCGTTGAGGTCGAGCCCGGCCTCCGCCTTGATCTCGGCGTGCGTCAACTCGATCGGGTCGGCATCCAGCCCGCGCAAGAAGTCGTAGACCCTGTGGATGGCCGGGGCCGAGGGGTATTCGTTCTCGATGAACATTTCCTGCAGGAAGCGGTCTCCGGGGGCGTAGAGGAGCACGCACTGGGCATCCAGGCCGTCGCGGCCCGCCCGGCCGGCTTCCTGGTAATACGCCTCCAGGGTCCCCGTCAGGTTGAAGTGGACGACCGATCGTACGTCGGCCTTGTCGATCCCCATGCCGAAGGCGTTGGTCGCCACGACGGTCTCGACTTCGCCCTCCATGAATCGTTCTTGCGCCAGGGTCCGTTCCTCGCGCGAGAGGCCCGCGTGATAGACGACGGCCGAGCGGTTCCGCTGCACGGTGAGATATTGCGCGATCGACTCGCAGCGAGCCCGGCTCGAGGCGTAGACGATCGCCGCCCCGGGCGTGCGTTCGAGCGCCTCCGCGAGCGCGGAGAGCTTGTCCGCGTCGCGGCGGGCCTCGACGACGGCGTAGTGCAAGTTCGGCCGGTCGAACCCCGTGACGAACATCGCCGGGTCGCGCAGGTCGAGCCCCTCGGCGATATCGCGGCGGACCATGTCGGTGGCCGTGGCGGTCAACGCGATGCAGGGGGGCGAACCGAGCCGACGCCGCGCCAGGCCGATCCGCGCGTAATCGGGCCGGAAGTCGTGCCCCCACTCGCTGATGCAGTGCGCCTCGTCGACCGCGAGGATCGCCGGCCGGAGTCTCGCCAATATCTCGACGAACCGGTTGCTCCGGAACCGCTCGGGGGCGACGTAGACGAGGTCATAATGCCCCGCCTCGATCTCGAGGAGTCGGGCTCGCATCTCGGCCGGGTCGAGGGTGCTATTGATCAACGTGGCGCGGATGCCGCGGCTCAGCAGGCCGTCGACCTGGTCCTTCATCAGCGCGATTAGAGGGCTGACGACCAGCGTAAGTCCCGTTGCGACCAGCGCCGGCAATTGGTAGCAGAGGCTCTTGCCCCCCCCGGTCGGCATGACGCAGAGGACGTCTCGCCCCTGCAAGACGTGCTCGATGACCTCGCGTTGGCCCGGCCGGAACTGCTCGAGCCCGAACCGCTCGCGGAGGGTCCCCTCCAGGTCCGGCGCGTCCTGCAAGACACTCATCGTCCCTCCGTCCCCCGTTCTCAGCCCGCCCGGATTTTCACTCGCGTCCTAGTGGAATCGATTATAGGGTGCACAACCCCTCGCCGCGAGGCCGCGCGGTCTTGGGGCCCGGATCGTCCGGACCCCTGGACGAACTCGCCGAGGAATCTCGCCCACGGCCTTCCCGGCGCCTATCGATGTGGTGTAATTGAGGGGCCGCGGGGTGAGCCTATCGCCAGGGATGCGTCCGACACGAGAACGGGTACGTCATGATCCAATCGAGTCCGCCGGGAAGGCGTCGCGGGATGACGTTGTTGCAGGCCGTGAGCCTGAACATGGGGATGATGGTCGGGGTGGGCCCGTTCATCACGATCCCGACCTTCGTGGCCACGCTCGGCGGCCCGCACGCGATGATCGGCTGGGTCCTCGGGGCGATCGTGGCCCTGGCCGACGGGCTGGTCTGGAGCGAGCTGGCCGCGGCTTTCCCCGGCACGGGGGGGACATACCACTTCTACGACGCCGTCTACGGCGAGTCTCGGTCCGGACGTCTGCTGAAGTTCCTCTTCGTCTGGCAGTTCCTCCTGAGCGGCCCGCTCGAGCTGGCCTCGGGGGCGATCGGGCTCTCGCTCTACGCCGGATACCTCGCGCCCGGCCTGCGCGAGGCCGCCTGGACCGGGTCGATCGGGGTGCCGATGCTCGGCCCGCTCGGCTGGCAGGTCGCGTGGAGTCAGGTCTTTGCGATGGGGGTGATGATCGCCATCACCGGGCTGGCCTACCGGAGGATCGAGGTGGCGGCCCGGCTCATGGTCGTGCTCTGGGCGGGCATGCTCGCGACGGTCGCGTGGGTGATCGTCGCGGGACTGACGCACTTCGAGCCCGCGAGGGCGTTCGGCGTCCCCGCCGGCGCCTGGACCCTCGATCAAACCTTCGTGATGGGCCTGGGGGCGGCGGTGGCGATCGCGATGTACGACTTCCTCGGCTACTACCAGATCTGCTATATGGCGGATGAGGTCGGCGATGCGTCCCGGACGATTCCCCGCGCGATCCTGATCTCGGTACTGGCCGTCGCGTCGATCTACCTGATCATGAACGTGAGCATCCTGGGCGTCATCCCCTGGCGTCAGGTGATCACCTCGGAGCACATCGCCACCGACCTCATGGATCGGCTCTACGGGCCCTCGGCCGCGAAGTTCTTGACCCTGATGATCGTGTGGACGGCCCTGGCCTCGGTCTTCTCGGCGCTACTCGGCTATAGCCGCGTGCCCTATGCCGCCGCCCGCTCGGGCCACTTCTTCCGGGCCCTGGCCCGGACGCACCCCACCGGCGGCTTCCCGCACCGCTCGTTACTCCTGATCGGGGCCCTGGCCACGCTCGCCTGCCTGGCGAGCCTGGAGACGGTGATCGGAGCCTTGCTGACGGCGCGCATCCCGATCCAGTTCGTGGGCCAGATCGCGACCGTCTTCTACGTGAGAACGCGTCCCGAGCTCCGAGGGCGGATGCGGTTCCGGATGTGGCTCTTCCCCGTCCCCGCGCTCGTCGCGCTGATCGGTTGGCTCTTCGTCTTCGGCACGTCGAAGCCGTTGATTTTGGTCTACGGGGCCCTCTCCCTGCTCGTCGGCCTGGTCGTCTTCGCGGCCTGGGACCGGCTCAGGCCCGCCGCGCCCTGACGTGGGCGGGTGCATGCCACCGGGCCGAGAGGTGGACGGGTCGTTGCGATGAGACGTCCCCCTTTCAGCCACCATGGGGGGACGTCTCCTCGTCCCTCGGGCAGCCGCCTGGGGCGCAGGGGAGGAGCCACTCGCCGGTCGTCTGGGCCAGCGCCTCGGCGTGGGTGTAGTGGGGTTGGTGGCCCACCAGGGGCATGATCACCCCCTCGGCACGCGGGAGGCCGGTGCGCAGTTCCTCGAAGTTCCGACGCGAGACGATCCGGTCCTCGTTCCCTTGCAGGAGGAGGATCTCGGTGGGAATCTCGGCGAGCGTCGGCCGCAGGTCGAGCCGGGCGAGCAGGCCCAGGCGATGCGCCAGGGGGGCGATCGGGGTCAGTCCGTTCTGTTCCAGGTAGAAGGGCCAGCGGTCGGCCAGGACCGAGGGGAAATGATTCTTGCTGTTGTAGCTCAGGATCGCCTGCCGGAGCGGTAACCGGGCAGTCGTGCCGGGCATCCGCCGTGCCAGCCGCAGCGCCAGGCCCTCCAGGTGGGTGAACCGCCGGTGGGCGAAGGCTCCCTGGAGCACGGCCTTGGGGAACCGCCTCGGCTCGCGGTGCAAGGCCCGCAGGGTGACCGTCGAGCCGAACGACAGGCCGAAGAGGAAGACCCGACCGATCCGGAGGTGCTCGATCAGGCCGAAGAGGTCGTCGACCAGGTCCTCGTGGGTGATCCGGGCGAGCCGGGCGCCGTCGTCTCGCTGGTCGCCGGGGTAGTCGAAGACGACCGTGCGAAACCTCTCGGCGAGGCGGTTGAGGGTCAGGGCATATCCTCGGTACGTCGACGCGATGCCGGGGACCAGGACGAGCGGCGGGCCGACGCCGAGGACCCGGTAGGTCATCCGGTGCCTGGGACCCTGCCAGGTCCCCACCTCGGCACGCGCGTCGTAAGCGGCCACCTCGACGCGAAAATCGGCGGGGGCGGGGCAGGGGGGACGCGCGGTCGCGTCCGGGGGTCCGGGAGGCGAGGGGGCGATGGACTCGGGCATGGGGCCGACCTCGTGGGTGGAGGAGTCACGTTCTCTCTTGGGTCGATGCGCACTCGGATTCAAAGCTCAGGCTGGCGAAGCTGACGCAGCAGGTGCGGTGGACGTCGACGGCCTGTTCATATTTCAAGACTCGACCTCGCGCCGGTCCCATGGCGTGGAGCATCGTGTACGCAGCCGCCAGGCCGCAGACCCGCCAGCGGTTGCCGACGCCCGCCGCCGCGGCGAACCAGCCCGCCGGGTCGTTCGCCGCGGCGCGATCCAGCAGGGTTGCGTCGAAGACACGGATTCGTTCGAGCATCGCCGTGTCGACCCGGTCGGGGTCGCCGAACTCCGGCCCGACGTGACACAGGTCGATCCCGCCGATGTACGCGACCGTCCGACCGCTGGCCCGCTCGGCCTCGCGCAACGCCTCGACGAACCGCCGGACGTCGTCATCCCGGATCGGGTCGACCCCCGCATCCATGAGGTCGTGGAACGAGCCGGTCAGGATCGGCACGATCGAGAAGTCCCTGCGCCCGGCCAGCAAGTATTGGAGGAAGACGACCTGGAACTCGATCGAGTGCTCGGTCCGGTGAGCCAGCTCGTCGTCGAAGAGGTCTTCGCCGGCCAGGGCGGCAATCCGGTCGACATAGGACCGGTCGGTCCGGACCAGGCCCAGCGGCGTCTCGAAATCTTTCCTCGTCAGCGCGAAGCGATTGCGGCAGTACTGGTGTGCGACCCCGAGGATCACGAACGTGTCGGCGTCCGAGCTTTCGACCAGCTCCTTGTACGACCAGGTGTAGACCGGCCCGCCACGTGCGAAGTCGATGTGCGGGGACACGATCCCCCGGAGCGTCGAGCCCGTCGGTTCGCGGTCATTCCCGGGCGTACCGGCCCCATCTCTATCCGCGAAGAACCCGGCCAGCTGCGCCCGCAGGGCCCGCTCGTTCGAGGCGTACGATCCGCCCGCGAGCGCCGTCGGGCGCACACCCTCCTGGCGGTACGCGTGGCGGAAGGCGGCGAACGTCGGCCCGTCGAGCACCATGGCCCGGTCGAGGCGCTCGACCAGGACCTGTAGCTCGTCCATCGGGATTCGTCGCGCCGTCTCGCGGAAGAAGCGTGCCTGGATGTCGAGCAAGGAGGACGTCCCGTCGAAGTGGCGAACCACCCCCTGGAAGCCCGTCCATGGGACGAGCACGGACTCGGGGAGAACCCCCAGCGAATCCTCCATGACGACGAACTCCGCCCCTTCATGCTCGCGGCGACTGAAGGAGAGAGGGCGAAGTTTCGGTCGATCAAGGGACGCCATGAGGGCGTTCCTGCGACCTCGGCAGGGTGCAAGAACCCGAAAGCCTGCCCCACCGCCTAGTGGATACGATTCCTTCAACGATTGTCCGCGACGGGTGAGTGCCCGTCAAGCGCCTCAGCGGGCACGCCGGCCCCATCTCCGAGAGGGCGCCCCGGCCTTCGCATGAAGAGGCGCCGAGAGCCACACCCTCTGGCGAGCATGCATGGACGAAAGGGCTGAGACCGATATCCACCGATGATATCATCGTGCGGTGCCCGGATGAGCCGGTGTCACGCACCGGCGGGAGTAAAGGACTGCCTCCTCTACGCCGTCTCCCAAGACGACGCGCCCCAGCTCCCCGCCGGGACGCGGCTCCCCCTCGAGGCGTTGGGCGAGACTCTCGACCTTCAGGATGGCGTGGTCCGCAAGGTTGACCATCTTTTCTCCCTGAAAGCCTATACCGTTGAATGAGCCGTAAGCTGCGGATGACCCTGGAGTAATGAATTCCCCCCCCCTTGCGAAGGGGGGGTTGGGGGGGTGGATGTCAGGCCGAATCCGTCGGTCGTGCCGCGCCGAAGGACCCCCCTGTATCCCCCCTTTGCAAGGGGGGATGAATCCGCAATCTTCACCAGGTCCATGAGTTACGGCTAATTCAACGGTATTGCCCTTAAAACCTTGACGATGGTGCACGATATCCTTAAACCCAAAGGCGTGCCCTCCTGGGTTTCCGTAACCCTGATCGCGCAGGGATGGCGATCGCCATGAGGCACGCTCCCCTTCTCGACGAAGTCCACGCGGGCCGGGAACGTTTGCGCGACCTGTCGCGACGGCAGGTCGGCGCCCAGGAAGACGAGCGTCAGATGATCGCCCGCGAGTTGCACGACGTGACCGGCCATGCCCTGACGGCCGCGATGATGAACCTGCAGGTGCTCCGGAAGGGGCAATCCGACGTCGCGATGGGATCCCTCATGGACGATAGCTTGAACATCATCGAAGAGGTACTCCGGCGGGTGCGAAACCTGTCGCTCGGGCTACGGCCCAGCCTCCTCGACGGCCTCGGCCTGGTCGCCGGACTGCGATGGTATGTCGACCGTCAGGCACGGCGGGCGGGTTTCGACGGGTTCCTGGTCGTCGAGCCGGCGGTTATCCTCATGCCGGCGGAGGTCGAAACCACTTGCATTCGGGTCGTCCAGGAGGCGTTGACGAGCAGCCCGGCCGGGGCCGGGTCATGAGTCCGATCCGGATTTTGCTCGCCGACGACCATACACTGATCCGCGCCGGGATCATCGCCCTGCTGCGGGAGCTGGAGGGAGTCGAGGTCGTCGCGGAGGCCTCCGACGGTCGCGAGGCGATCGACCTCATCGACCGGCATGATCTCGACGTCGTCCTGACCGACATCGCGATGCCCATGATGTCGAGCCTGGAGCTGACGACGAAAGTGGTCAGTGACTATCCCCGGTTGAAGGTCATCATCCTGTCGATGCATTCCGACGAGGAATATGTCTGCCAGGCATTCCTCGCGGGTGCCAAGGGATACCTGCTGAAGAGCTCCTGCACCTCCGAGCTCGAGCTGGCGATCCGGTCCGTCGTGGAGGGCGAGACCTACCTCAGCCCGGCGATCTCCAGGCAGGGAATCGACGACTACATCTGCCGCACCAGGGGCGAGTTCAGGCCCCCCGGCCCCCTCACCCCCCGGCAGCTCCAGGTCCTCCGCGGGATCGCCGCGGGGAAGACCACCAAGGCGATCGCCCGGACCCTGGGCATCAGCCCCAAGACGGTCGAGACGCATCGCTCGTCGCTCATGGATCGGCTCTCCATCCGCGACGTCGCGGGCCTGGTGCGCTACGCGCTCCGCCTCGGCCTCGTGTCGCCGGATGAGTGATCTCCGACCGGGGCTCGTCGTCTTCCAACGATCGCGCTCGATGGAGGCGGTCAGGCATCTGCCCCTGACAGCAGGGGAAAGTCCAAGCCCCGGCACTCCGGAATGCGACGACCCGCGGCGACCGGCATGAGAGATTGCAACTCGGCGTCCCAGAAGTCGCGTCGCGACACACCTTCGCCGAGCGAGAGCGTCTGTTCATCGTAGTTCAGGATGCCGCTCTCCGGGACCCGGAAGCCCCA
>JAABUR0100002997.1_pt1 | contig 24477 bp, 22 predicted proteins | sample 5560091 | NCBI WGS metagenome assembly JAABUR01 (sample SAMN10711879, study PRJNA513375) | rock metagenome | isolation source: Antarctica rocks | place: Antarctica: Victoria Land, University Valley sud
CGCTGAAACTCTTCATACCGCCTCTTTATCTCGATTGAAGGTTGCAAAAATATCCAGATTAACTTGCCACTGCGAGAGTCATACTTTTGGTACACTGCAGTTTGCCTCAGCGACCAAGGTGAGCCTGACGATCGTCCATTGGGAGCGACATATCGTATTACGTAACAAAACTCTGAAATCAAGCTATTTAGCCACCTGAATTGCACACAAAGGGCTCAAAGGCCCCCGGGTACCGGCAAGACTTACCATAATACGTATCTGAACCCTGCTCCTCCGTAACAGGCTGAGTCGAACGCCGATAGCCGTTCCATATACCGTCATCCTCGCTTGTTCTAAAACCAAACGAATGTACGCAGTCAAGGAACGGCGCGAAGACTTGATGAAAGCCAAGAAGCATTTGGAAAACTTCGAGAGTGATACTGAATTGGTCCCAGGAAAATTCCTGTCTGAGTATGCTAAGACGACCGTCAAACCGGATCCAATCTAACGTGCTTTCTTGACATGGCTCCTACTAGCACAAATCTTTGGGCATCTTTCCTACCTTCTGGAACAATCATTCAGCCAAGCAGTTCGCAACAATAATTTTACCAGGACGCTAACCTTGAGGAAATCGGAAACAGCGGCTCCATGATCCAGTTTGAAGGATTGGACATCTCGAGTCTGTCAGTAAGACGCGACGATTAACATAGCTGATTGATGTATTTCGACACTTACGTTCGTCTTCTTCGCTACATTGCAACACCTCGATATCAGTTTCATCATTCTTGAAAAGTCTTGAAGAGTCCTTTAAGAGGCGTTCGCGGTAGCACGTTCTATCCTCGCCGACGAGAGGCAAGGTCGCAAGCCCGATTGGGTATTCCTCACACGCAATAGAAGGCATTCCCGGATTGTGCAGCTTCGAGCAAGGAAATTTTGCAAGTCCTCTTAGTTTCACCCGTGGGAAGTGGAGTCAAGAAGACTTGGAATTGTCGATGATGATAGGTTGCATCTCCATGGCATGCATGATGTGCTGGCAACGCAGCTTTGTCGTCCCGCACCATGAGCCTCACCACAGCCCCTTCCGAGCAATAAAAACCTCGCATTCATCAGTCACTTTCTGACAGCTATCCTGTCATCAGGCAATTTCATGCGCGACAAAATGGAGAATCAGATAATTGACACCCGATACGCGAACAAGCAAAAACTTTTCAACTTGCTAAAGCAACTGTTTCCAAAAGGAAGCTATACAGTTGAGGTAAGTTGTCAGCCCCATCTGAAGTTTGTTTCCTAACGAGAACAGGAGAAAGGCGAAAATTTTGTTCTGACGGCGCCTCGGAAGCTGACGCAGGTATGCCTGTAGCGGTATTTCTAGGTCTTCTTCACTTTGCTAAGCCTTTCTCTAATCCTTAGGAGGAGATAAAACTTTTAAAGGAGGATTAACGTGGCCACTAGAATACTGCTTAATAAGTTGGGTGGTTACTGGAAGGGCATCGAGAAGGAAGGCTTGTCGGCAACACCAAGTCTCTGATTGTACTTTACTTGGCGGGTCCTGGAAGGCTGGAAGGAACATTATGAACATTCCCTAAATACTCTATTGGTGTTAGGATCATGTGATCTCGGCCCGATGCCCTCCAATAGATAGTTCCACACGCCCCGTAGTAAAATTCTACACCTTTGCACCACACTAAGAATCCTCTACGCACAACGACTGGTGCTTTAGAAAACAAGGCGTTTCACTTTTGGGCCGCTAGACAGAGCTTGAAGTTATTTAGTTATGATTAGGCGATCAGGCAACAGGGCGCTAAATACCTTCTGCAAATGGCCAAATTACTGGAGTTCTCAGCCTGATGAAGACTTGTCGCCTGACGTATCACTTATGCAAGCTCCTGGCTCTGATTGTTGGACATCATCTGGATAGTAGTAGAATGTTGACCACCGATGGAAGCGCTAAGAGAAGATATACAATCGCTTCGCTGCGAAACTGCAGACCGTCGATCATCATTTGTGCCCGAAGGCGCTCTTGATAGCATCATAACAACTGCATCAATCAGAGCAGCCTTGAGAGACTCCAAGTCCCAGCTACACAGAGAGAATGAAGCTATTGAATTAATCAAAAAAGGGGGCAAAAAGACTTTTGCTATTCTAGTAACAATCTACAAAGCGGATCGGATCATTTCCTTTATCAGAAGCGATCAGCTCCAGAGGGCGAATTTGGACTCGAGGCTGCCGTTCAATACTAAGGCTGACCTCGAAAGAATTCTGTCAAGGGCTGATGCGGCTGACTTCTTCGACAAACAATGGGAGTTCACGGCACCTGTTTTCAGACGCCGTGCTGGCCATCGCTGCCTTCATGAAAGGACAGTTCTTCCCTTCATGGGATCCTGGGTCCATGGAGAGGGAGGCTTTGGGAATATTTTCAAAATTGAGCTACACTACAGCCACGGTGTTGCTGCTAGCAGTGCAAAGCGCTCTGTGCGACGCTCTATGAGTCACCGAAAATTATACAAGGATATCGTTTCTAATTTTTCTGCAGGACTTGGTTGTTGTGAGAAAGGAGTTGAAAGCCACGAATCCTGAGAATTCCAATGACTTTGAGCGCGAATGTCGAGTGCTCTCTTTTCTTAATTGTCTTGATCACCCAAATATTATCGAGCTGCTTGGATCTTACACATACTGTGGTGTACACAGCCTTATCTTTCCAGTCGCTGAGTATGATCTTAGGAAGCTGCTACAGAATGAAAAGCCTTCGAACTTTCAATTTGAGCACGATTACCTTTTTGCGCTCTGTGGCCTCGTATTTGCCCTGAAGAAGCTTCACTACTTTAGTTACGAGGAACTGGAGGTTGAACTCATTGGCTGTCATCACGATCTCAGACCCCACAATATTCTGATTCAAGATAGTAAATTCTTGCTTGCAGACTTTGGACTTTCAAACCTAAAGGAGATCACAGAAGGGTCAAATACCCCGTGGAAGAAAGGGGACAATCGCTACCTAGCTCCAGAATGTGAGGACGCCGAGCGTGGCTTTCAGCCTGGAAAAGTTGGACGGAAAAGTGATATTTGGTCTCTTGGATGTATCCTGGCTGAGCTCGTAACGTACATGATGGAAGGTCGTGAAGGCGTCAGTAACTTCGAAAAGGCCCGCAAAGTTACATTGGCTGGAACCCTGATTGTCTGCACCTTTCACGCCGGTCGAGACCCCAACAAGGGACTCGAAGCATGGCTCGCTAGGCTAAAGAAAGAAGCAAGTCCCGCTGTCAGTGGCTTAATTGGACTTGTCCATGAAATGCTACATATTGATCCTGACGATCGTCCAAGTGCACATCAGGTTACACAGCGGTTGCGTTGCCTTGCTCTCAAGTCTAAATTCGACGATGTGGATAATTTTTTCGATGCCATGGTTGCTGAAAGGACCCAGCTTGACCTACTTGTCGAAAGAGATCGTTTTGCTCTTTGGGTAGACATCATGGGCTTGTCAAATCCTACAATGCCGGGATCTATGGTACAGCCCGCGTTAACAGCGGACGATGCCTTTGTCCGCAATTTTGAAAATCTATCAAGCATCGGAGCCGAAGCTATATTGAGAATAGAGCCCCAAGAGGACTTCCACGCCAGAGTTGTTAGGCTCCGGATAATTAACGATGGTTTGATACAAGCCTTACCACACAATTTGCAAATCATTATAAACCGTCGGCTAGAACAGAAAATGGTGAGCACAGATGACCTGGATCGCCTCACAGAAGTCAGGGAAACCTTCGACGAGAAGTCCCAACACCGAGCCATTGGCACGCTGGCTGCTGTGAGGCAGATGTATCGTCTTTACGAAAAGCCAAGGGATGGTCACGGAAGGAGGATGCAACTTCATTCTGTATCATGGATTTCGCAGAAGTCTTTTGATCATTTCGAAATTGGAGAATTGCGTGCTGAAGGCAAACCCCCAATCCGGACACTCGTTGAAAGAATCAAGTACGATGAGCGCTGGGTTAATGCCGTTGGTGACGAGCTTTTCAACCGAATTGGAGCAGTTACGGAGCTTTTGCGTACATGCTCCAGGTTGGACAAGGATATGAGACTGCTCTCACCAATCGGATATTTTCACGAACCGCACAACCGAGCCTTTGTGCTAGCTCATCACCTACCCGGCCAATCCGAAGCTCCGGAAGGTCGGAGACCTGAAATATACACATTGAGAAAGTACATGGAAACCACTGAAAAGAAACGCCCGGCTCTTGAGGCACGGCTTCTTCTTGCTAAGCGGCTAGCTTCTGCACTTGCGAGAATCCACAAGGTCAAGTGGTTGCACAAGAACATCTCATCTTTCAGTATCGTCTTCTCACTTCCGCAGTCATCGTCTTTTCCAACGAATTTCCCGCCACCACATATTATCGGATTCAATTACAGCCGCCCAGATGATCCAAATTCATTCAGCAATAAGCTTGAGCTTGAAGTGGCCGACTACTGCCATCCAGAATACTTGAAGAAACGCGACCGGATAAGATACAAAGCCGAGTTCGACTACTATAGCCTCGGTCTTGTCCTTCTTGAAGTTGGAATGTGGAGAACCTTGAGCAGCTTGACAAAAGGAAAGGAACGCTTGAGGCCTGAGGAACTTTCCGATTATATTATGCAAAGATATATACCACAACTTGACTTCTACGTCGGAAAAACATATCGGAAGCTTGTTGAGAGATGTTTAAAGGGAGAAATCGAATCTGAGATACCAGACGAAGGATACATAGCCACTGAATCTGCGAGCTATGACTGTCTTCAAACCGTAGAAGAGCATCTAGCGAATATCTCGCTCTGAAAATGAGTTTCCCGTTGTTAACATTCGCTCGTGTGCTGGCACTTAAATCAATAATAAACCAAGCGAGATGTTACAAAAACCCAGGACTTTCTAATTTTGGATTAGTCCTTTTATCAGCTCATTGCTAGCAACTCGTCAAGGCAGAGAGACTACTCAAGATGTTCTGCTACATACACACAAACATGAACGGCCTGCTTTTTAAAGCCATGATAGACTGTAATACCTATATGTTCACCCTCTACTCACCACCCTTCGTGACTTCTTCCATGACTTCCTTCATGACTCCCTTCATGACTCTCTACCAAACTCTCTACCAAACTCTCTACCAAGCATTTTACATAGTCAATAATTCGTTTACTTATTTAGTTAGTTAGATAATTGATTAGATAACTGATTGGAAGCATCCTCACGTGTGCACTATATGTACAAAACCTCCCGTCATGGCCCATCAGCAATGGCGTTTTCTAGGAGGCTTCTACTTAGAGCAACCACCAGACATAGAGGAGCCTGTGGCTCATATCTACCCTAACTTACTCTAAGCGCCTGGAAGTAGGGGATCGCAAGGCTGACCAATCACCGGTCATTCCCTCGCAGGATTTCAGCCGCTGACAAAAAGGGAAGGCGCCGTCGTAGCCCGCATGATCCTCAACTCTTGCACCAACTTTGTTCCTTAGCCATTTACCCAGCAGTTTGAGAGCTGTCCATGACGACGCTCCAGTACTCGATTTCTGGATCACGTTTCGAATCTGCCACTCCCACAAAGGCTGATCTTCGCTTTGATTTGACCACATTTCTTGGTGTTGCTCAACAATATGGTATCGATTTCCTCCCCATCACCTGGCAGCCGGCACTGGATCAGATCGGCCGGGGCGCAACAGCTGAGATACGACAAAATCCCATGAATTTGCAGACGAGCTTTGCTTTCAAGCGGCCCTTGTTCATGTCTCTTTTGATATCGACGAGTTTGAAAGTCGGATACTACCATCTTTGATCGCTGAGATTTCCATCCTGGGCTCTCCCACTATCCGCAGACATGCTAACATCATCCATCTCGAAGGGATCTGCTGGGAAGTCCTCTCGAAAGAAGGGCAAAATGTCTCCCGAAAAGAACCAATCCTCAAAAGCGAGGGTGGTATTGTCCCGGTTCTTGTTTTTGAGAAGACGAAGCATGGTGACCTACATATGTTCATGGCGCATGGTGCGGGTGGACAGCTGAGCTTTTTGGAGAGACTTAGGCTTTGTTCTGAAATTGCAAAAGCAGTCGCAGAAATGCATTCCTACCGTATGTTGCCATTTAAATTTCTGAAATCTGATCAATCATGACAGGTTAGGTATCATCCACGGTGACATCAAACCTCAAAATGTGTTGGTCTTCGAAGACAGCCCAGCGCAATATACCCCGAGAGTAGCAGACTTTGGATACTCCACTCAATACGCTGCACCATCAGACTTGGTCCAAATGCCCATGTCTCGGCCCTGGGTAGCTCCAGAGTGGCATCATCGTGGGGTCGCGCCAAAGCAAGCGATGAAAATGGACGCGTTCTCTTTCGGGATGCTCGTTTTATGGGTTCTAAGCTACAGAAAACGAAAGGACTTAGATCACTATTTCGCCAACTTGAGTAGAGCCTCCGTAGCTTTGTCCCTTGCCCGTCATATATGCGAATCTGCACCAATGGATTCATCTAAAGGCCTAGTCGAATTCTTCAATGCAACTCTAACTGACGATGTGACCCGTCGATCGCCTGATTTCAACCACTTATTTTGCCTTCTCGCTTCAAAAAAGTACAAGCTTTTTTCGTCCCTTCTTATAATAATACTAAGTAAGTATATATAGATTTGCCGCCGACATCTATACCGAACAACAGTTCCCCGTGCTCTCCGTCAAGGCCATGAATTTTGAAGTACAGATCAAGTTCTCACTGATGACAATTGAGACCTGACTTTGAGATAGGTCATACGGTCGATGCGGCAATTCTACCCGTTCGATTACCGTGTGAGGTTACATGTGGCCCATGCTTTTGTACAAAGAATGGCACATGATTTGAAACTTTGCCAAGACGAAGATATTCAGGCAAAAAATCGACTACTTCAGTGCGCCTTTTGTTATGAAATTGGCTTCGGCGTAGCAAGAGACACGAAGCGATCCCACCAAATTTTGGGGAGTATTGACGAACACAGGCTAGATTTTTACTATGACCTTATTCTGTTCAGACTTGAAGAGCAGAAGTCTGGTCTGGGGGACAGCACATATGTCACATTGGATCGGGAAGGTCAAGCACAAATGATCATTATTGAAGAGACGCTGCCCGCGCACCACAGCCAAGAAAATGTTGAGTTGGAGTATCGGGATGAAATCTCGGATGTGACGGCTGCTCTAGGACCTAACCATAAGCTCGTGACTATTCTGAAGTCACAACTCGCAGCCATGTTACGTCGCCGAGGACTGTATGAGAAAGCCGAAAAGCTGTCATTGGAACTTCTAGAAGCGAATTATCATAAACCTGAAAACTATACCTTTCTGCTGATAGAATATCATAACGCAGCATTGACATTGCTTCTCCAAGAAAAATTGGCAGCGGCTGCAGAGATGCAAATGCATGTTGTGGAACGAAGGAAGCAGATGTCTGGGGAAGAGCATCCCGATACGCTGAAGGATGTATTACTGTTAGCGCAGATATACGAAAAGCAAGAACGATGGGAGGAAGCCGAAAGAATGGCGATGCACGCCATGGCCAAGATGAAAGCCATATTCGGAGAAGATCATCTCATGACTTTGGTCAGTATGATGACATTAGCGAGGACATTCTGGGCCCTCGGGAGAGCAGATGCCGAAGAACTTCGCGTCAAAGCTACACAGACTGCCATACGAATAGTAGGAACTGACCATCTTGCAACGGCAGCAAGCATGGCCGCCTTAGCAGACATTTACATACATCAAGAGCGGTGGGCAGAAGCTGAAGATCTGACCACGCAGGTCATAGCAGCCGAGAAGAAACTGTTGGGCCAGGAACACGAAGTCACGTTGACTAGCATCTTGCGACTTGCGTGTATTTACCAGGGAGAAACGCGATACGAAGAAGCCGAGACAGTGCTCGCCCAAGTGGTTCGGCCCATGACGAAGGTTCTTGGGGAAGGCCATTGGCGGACGCTCAGAGCATTGGAGACTCTTGCACATAATCATTGGGCACAAGATCAGAAGGCAGAAGCTGAAATTCTAGATCTGCAGGTGATTGAAACCAGCTTCAAGGAGCTAGGTGCGACTCATCCGCACACACTTGAGCGAATGGCTAGGTTGTCGATGAGAATGTCAGACCATATGGATGCTGAACGGCTACGGTCGCACGTTATTTGGGCAAGTGTGACGTTGTTGAGCGAGAAGCATCCTTGCTGTGGCCCTAATTGGCCCTGCGATACCAACCGTTGTTCAGTGATGAGAGTATTACGTTGTGTTTTGGGAGTTGAAGGGCCACTCGGTTAGCCTCTAGGTCGTCCAGCTTACCCAGCCAGACCGGCCATGATATGTGAACACTGCAGCTGTCAATGACTGTCTTGCATTGGACTGTTCACTGCCAAAGGAAGACCATAGCGGGTTCTTAGAGACCTCAAACCACACACGTTCCACGTAATATCACCCGCATTCAACCAATCTCATTGTTCATGTTTTTTTTTAAGTGGCTAAAAAAGGAGAAGGTCCTAGAGCTTTGGTCGCTACTATGGTTCTGCCGAAAGCTTGACTTGAGCATCTTTGTGGAAAGCTAAGACAGGCAACAGTGAGCAGCAGCCAAACATTTCTGGACTCAAGCGCGCCCTGATCATCCTGCCGGTCACCCTCGTCTACTTCCTCGTCATGCTCGACAGCTCCATCATCTCAACGGCGATCCCCCAGATCACCGACGAATTCGACTCCCTGCTCGACGTGGGATGGTACGGCAGCGCGTACTAGCTTGCTAGCTCGGCGTTCGTGCCGCTGGCGGGCAAGATCTACAGGTTTTTCCCGACCAAGGTGAGTCGTCGTCGTCAGCAACAACGTTCTCCAAGCCTGTCACTTATCGATGGCTGACGTATTCTGCTTCTTGTTCCCTAGTAGTCCTTCGTCTTCTTCACCACCTTCGAGCTGGGCTCCGTGCTCTGCGGCGCGGCGCAACCGTCACCCATGCTCATCGGGGGGCGCGCCATCACCGGCCTGGGCGCCTCGCGGCTGATGCACGGCATCCTGACCATCCTGGCGGCCATACCCCCGCCGCACAGGCTGCCGCGGGTCATGGGTCTCAACGTGTCGCTCGGACAGGTGGGCATGGCGTGTGGTACGCTCATCGGCGGAGCGCTGACTGAGTACGCCACTTGGCGTTGGTGTATGTTTCCCCCCGGCTCTTCCACTGCTAGGTGTGAGCTTTCCTGAGAGTTTTGTTTGATTTTGACGAGAAATATGCATACAGGCTTCTACATCAATCTGCCCATTGGCGCTGTGGTCGGGGGTCTCCTGATCTTACTCGGAGACCCGAAGGTCAGGCCCAAGCCGCCCGTGCGCGAGGTGCTCGGCAAGGCAGTGTCAAAGATGGACCTGATTGGGCTAGTTCTGTCGTGGCCCGCGGCGATCATGTTCTTCCTCGCGCTGCAGTGGGGCGGGAACCGGTACGCGTGGGACAATTCGACGGTGATCGGGCTGTTTGTGGGCGCCGCAGCCACACTTGCGATGTTTCTCGGGTGGGAGTACCGCCGTGGCGACGACGCGCTGCTGCCGTTTTCGATGCTGCGAGTGCGGGTTATTCACTCCGCCTCGGCAACCATGTTCTTCTTCGTGGGCGCTATGTTCGTCCAGCACTACTACCTGCCGATCTACTTCCAGGCCTTCAAGAACAACACTCCGCTTAAGAGCGGTGTATACATCTTGCCGACGATCATCAGTCAGGTCATCCTTGCTATGTCGTCCGGGACGCTGAGTAAGTATTCCCTGCTACCTTCCTCCTTCGACGTCGAATCTTGGGTTAAGCAAAGCACGCTTACTCACACGCTCCCCTAACAGTCGAAAAGCTGGGCTACTACCTCCCCTGGGTTCTCTCAGGAACCGCCCTAACCACCATCGCCTACGGCCTCTACTCCCTACCAAGCCCCACGACCCCAGTTGGAACCTGGATAGGCTACTAAATCCTCGGCGGCGTGGGTAACGGCGCCGCCCGCTTCCGGCGTACGTGTCTTCTTCCCTTCCTCCTGTTACCCCAAAAGAAATCGCTCTTTCTAACGTTTCGCAGTCCTACATCACCATCGAAAACACCGTCCCGCCATGGCAATCCTCATCTTATGTCAGAACCTCGGCGCCGCGGTCTTCCTGACGCTGGCGCAGACCGTCTTCAGCAACAGCCTGCACTCAGCGATCACGAAAGACGCGCCGGGCGTCAGCGCCGACGCCGTGTTCGCGGGCGAGGCGCGCATGATCAGGACGTTGGTGTCGGCGCAGCAGTTGCCCGGGGTGTTGCGGGCGTACAGCAAGGCTGTGGACTCGGTGATGTATTTGAGGGATTGGGTTCGGGGGTTCGGGGGTTTGGCGTTTTTGTGTGCGTGGGGGTTGGGGTGGAAGGATATTAGGAAGAAGGAGTAGTTAAGTGTGGATTGGTGAGGGTAGGATTGTTGGCTGCATAGCGCTTTCGACGTAGAGACGAGAATGATGACCCTATGATAACGACACGATTGGCTTCAGGGTTTCGGCAAGGGAACTTTTCGACTTGAATGAGGACTCCGTGGTAGCTTGAGTGACACCGTCCAGTGTACCGCATGTCTCAGTTCATCATCTTCTGAGTGACAGTGGTGTCAGAACATGGCGATGGGACGTCACGTGATACAGGGTATTGGCATTGCTTCGCACACATACATTCGTTCCACAGCTGCATGTAGCTTGACTATTAAAGGAATCCTCAAGATCAAGTCTCGACAAGTCGTCTTTGAACTTTGAGAGTTAGACTTATATTCGGGACTCCCACAACACATCTGTTACGGGACGGAGATTAGCATTTTCGTTCTATGTATTCGTTCATGACTTCGAGGATAGGCCTTGGAGCATTTCGATCGTGATACCGGGGTAAGGAGTGTATAGTATGGGTCCTGTCCCATTCATTGGTTGCTCGAGAAGGACCCTTTTGTGGAATCTCTCCCGTCCTAAGACCCCTGGGTGGCCTTAGCAAACACCTTGGTCGCGTATCCTTGCTCCACCATTCCCTTGGCGACAGCCGTGCGCTCATCGAGGTCTTCCTTGGGCAGTCCAAGCTTCGCATTGTCCAAACCGCGCGTGCTCTCGTAGTCGCCCCCGCCGTTGGGGAAAAACACCCTGACGAACGAGGCCATCGCGGCGCCCATGCGCGCAGACATGGGGTCCTGTGCGCTCTTCATCGCCTCTATGCCCTTCTGATAGCGCTCCTTGCTGAGCTCTTTTTCGATCGTCCAGTCCGAGTCCTTATCACCAGAGACGCGCTTCCAGCTCTCGAACATGTCCTTCTGACTGACTAAGAAGCTGGAGATGACGAGCGGCTTGTTGCGCCACGTGTTCACCGTCAGGCTCTTGTCGTTCGCATCCTCGGGCAGCTCCTTTAAGCTCAACAGAGCGGCGACGGCGCGCGCGCACTGCTCCCACGTGGTGAGGTTGATCTTGGTCGTGCCATCGTCGTACAACGTGAGCTTCTTGTCGGCAAAGTCAAACCCGAACCAGAGGGGGCCCATGGCAAGACTGTACTCGTACCACAAGCTGCAGATCATGGAGGTCCAGGAGCAGCCAGCGGCCTCGATCTCGGTGAGCATGCTCATGGAGTCGGCGCTCAGCGGGTTCTCCTTGATTAGAGCTTCGTTGGCGTGGTCCAGGCCGAAGATGTTGGGCATGATGTGCGGGACCCCGGCTTTGGCGGCCGCCTGAACGATCTTGGAATGGACGTCTGACGGAGCCGTGGCGGCGAGAGTGATGACGAGGAATTGCTGGCCTTTCAGGGCGGCAACGACGGTCGACTTGTCGTTGTAGTCAACGGGGATCGCCTTGACGCCGGACGGGACTTCGTTCTTGCTGCCTTGGCGCGTCAGGGCGGTGACGGTGTGCTTGCCGGTCTTGACGAGGGCTTTGGCGATGTGCTCGCCCATTTGGCCGCTCGCCTGTGTGTCAAGTTAGTATGCATGTGTGTGTGGTAGAAGTGAGTGAACAGAGGATATGGAGAGTGTCGCGCAAACAATGGCAGCTAAATTTACCCCGACGAAGGCAACCCGCTCAATGCGGTTGGTAAAGCCCGCAGGCATGTCCTTGGCGTACTTTGGAGCCATGTTTTAAGCAAAGTTGCAAGTCTCTAATGCCGTCGTGGTGTTCTTCAAGAAGGAGGTCGAGTAGCGTCTTGAGCTGAGACAAGGCTTCTCCGTAGTGACTGGAAATTGAAGTGACGCTCACATGAAAGTGCTGAGGATGACCAACTGGCAGAGCTGATCGTGCTTTACACCACCGTAAAGGATCTCTATATTAGTAAGTCCCCGCATCGTGCCGGTGAGACAGGCTGCTTTGGGGGTACAGCTGGTCGGGGGGTTGGAAAAGTTGAGCCGGGGTCGGAAACACTGGAATGTTTGGCATCGGGCCGAAGTTTGTAATCAGCACGGGCCCCGCATATGCGAGACTTGACGTCGGGTTGAAACTATTCAAGGCCGATGCGAAGCATATGCCGATGCCGAATCTAGGATTAAGCGAGGTCACGAAAATTAAACGTGCAATTATGTTCATATGTACTTCATATGCATCGCATATGCTTTGCTAAAATCTTTCTTAGGTTCTCTCTCAAGCAAGCGCCTCAAGAAGACCGTCGCAGGTGTCAAGGCCAAAGGTAAGCATAGCATAAGCTTCGCATATGCACTGCTAACGCACTTCACAGTCCTCGCTGCCGTCACACGTCGCTCTGACCGCATTGCGGCAAAGTAGGACGGAATCCATACTTTGCTCATGCTTCTTATATGCTGTAAATGTACTATAGTTAGGTAAATTCAAAATGTTGATCCGGGGTTGAACTGGCTGAGCCAGCTGCTTTGCTCACGGAAGCGGAAAGCGTTTGTCGTTTGTCGTTTATCGCTTGTGGAAGCGAAGCTCCACCAATCGGCGTTCCACATCTCAGACCCAGCTGCAAGATAGGTAAGTGCCGCATTGACTGCTCTTCCTTTCCTATCAACGCTGGTAAAATATACTCGCCTAGACATTGATTGTCGGTGCAAATGGTCCAGCGTCGACATCCTGGCACCCTTTCTCCGTCAAATTTGGGTATTTAAATGACGAATTTCCTGATGGCGGCACCTACATCCAGCTCCATCCCCTGTCCCCTTTCTTGTAGCATCTAATCAACAATTCGCTGGCGTGCTGAACCTTATGCTCTGATACTCACCACGGCGCGATTGATACCAGCCATTGCAGACTTCAGTCAGGGATGCTTCGTAATTAAAAGAGTAAGCGGACAGGCAAGTCAGCTGGGAAGGTGCATACACTATCTTGACTTCGGCTGCGAGCTGACTGGCTGATATTGGTATCAGTGCTGCTTTTCAACCGCTGACGGGAGAATTCTACGTGAACTTTGACTCCAAAGTCAGCAGGCGCATTTCCATAGTATCACTTTTCGCCCCGGAAATCGACTAACTCTCTCCAGTGGACTTTCATGACCTTTTTCGCCATCTTTGAATTGGGCTCCTTCCTTTGTGGCGTGGCTACCTCCTCGAAAACGTTGATTGTTGGGTGAGCAGTGGCAGGAATAGGGACGTCAGGGATCCAGAACGGTGCTTTCACCATTATTGCTGGATGCGTTCCAAAGCCAAAACGGCCAGGTATGTTCCCAAATCTACTGAGGGGTTGAAACTAAAAAGTGCGTCAGCTCTGATTGGATTTGTTGTGGGTGGTAAGATCCAAGTCCTTACATCATGCCGATAATTGTCACCTCACCAGTGGACTAGTTGCGTAACTTGGTCTCGTCATCGGAACCTTGATTGAAGGAGCACTGGCACAATACACGACATGGCAGTGGTGTAAGTCACTGTCCTATTCCATGCTTGCCTACCTGATCTAATTTGACCTGATACTAGGCTTCTATATTAACCTCCCCATCGGTGGCTTCGTTGCGGCGATGCTCTTTTTGGTCAAAGTCCCTGAGCAGATGCACAAGCCCAAAGCCATCGCGGTTCTCCGCACGTTCCCGACAGAGCTCGATCTTATTGGCTTCGCAATCTTTGCATCGGCTGCCATCCAATTGCTACTCGCTCTCTAGTATGGTGGCAATCAGTTCGCCTGGGACAGTGCGACCGTCATCGGGCTCTTTTGCGGTGCAGGCGCCACATTTGTCGTTTTTCTAGCGTGGGATTACTATAAGGGCGATGCGGCTATGATTCCCTTCTCGATGATCCGCAAGAGGCCTGTGTGGTCGAGTTGCTTGGTGTATGGTTTCTTGATGAGCCAGCTGTTCACAACATCATATTATCTACCGATCTACTTCCAGGGGTCCAAGGGCGTGTCTCCGACGCTCAGTGGTGTTTATCTCCTTCCGAGTATCTTGAGTCAGCTTTTCCTTGCTATTGGCTCCGGAATACTGGGTAAGTACATTTACCCTACAGGAATAGTGGGAATTGCTGACGATTGGACAGTTGGAAAGCTGGGCTACTATCCTTCAGTCTCTTCAGTGCGGTGCTCTTGGCTATAAGCAATAGGTTCTTTGTCTACATTGTCTCCAGGAGCCTCGACAGGAAAGTGGATTGGATACCAGATCCTCTTGGGAGCCGGCTGCGTTGGACAAGGGGGAGGTCCGAATAGGGTTTGAAAACGTTTAAAACAGGTTTATTACCTCACCGTATTAGGAGCTGTTTTAAACGTGTATGTTTATCGGTAATTTTCTAGTGTATTCAACAGCAGGTTGCCTCGGACTCAACAACAAGTAGAGGTTACAAGCGGCAAAATGTAGATTACATTTATGTGACATTCGCTTTGGGCACAATCTGCACTAGGGATCGGTAATGACCGTCATTTCGATGGTATGACAAGTCATATGACGTCAAGTCGTGACATGGATCTGACCTGACAAATGACATGACAGCAGTCTAGTCAGATCGGGTTTTGCGCTAATTCTTTCAAGATATAGGCTAGCCAGTTTCGGTAGAACATCTTGCAATTTCCGCCGAATCCCGTTCTCCCTTTCCTCAACCTTTCTACATCAATCATCACCTCTATTGACTATTATTCCTACTCTATATAAGCACTATGCTATCTGATTCAGCTGTACACGTCGCGTTTACCGAGTCAATCGTTCCAGGAAGAAGAGAAAGAGTAGTGAAATGTCGCGAGCGTACACTACGAAAGATAGCCCAAACAATGCCTACATACTGAAGAGAAGCTCATAGGGATAGAAGATCAGTGGTTGGAGGAACAAAGTTCGATGTTGGAAGCTCGAGAAAGAGATGAAGAAGAGACGGAAATTACACTATAAATTGCTCTGTTTTCTCTGTTTTCTCCGGGTTCTCAGGCGTCTGCGGCTCCGGAATTTTTAGAACGCTCAGCCCAATAGTCGATTCCTGGGCTCTGATTGGTCAAAAGCCTTAGTAATATATATATAAGCTGTCTTATTGGCTGTCAAGTAGAAACATCTGACGTCAGCATGACAGAAAACATCTGACCTGACCTGACTGTCATATGACCATCCGTTATCCCTAATCTGCACAGCTGCTGCTTCCCAATAGGAGCGCCTAACGTCACAATTATGCTATAGACATGACAACACTCCGTACCCCATGTCCAGTCTTGCCAATGCCTCCATCTAGTCAAAAGATCTGTACGTAGGTTTGATGAAGTGTAGATCTGATAATTGTCTAAAGGTGTGTCTTCTACAGTAGGAAGGTAAGGTACGCTTTGTGCCGCAATTGGCGCTAGTCCCAACTAGGCTAGCGGGCAGTGTAACGGCACTGCAATAACTATGTTCCCAATTAGGAACTATGCTCCTAATTGGACGACTACTCCTACTGCAGCTCCTATTGCTTCAACAAGGTTCTTGGTGATTTGGGCACCCCTTATCTCCGCGCTCCGAATTATAAATCATTGCGTCCCGGGGGTCCTGCCCCGAGTATAAGTTTTACTTGGAATGCCCTCGAGAGGGTCGCTTTTGTTTTCTCCATCGATATCTCCTTTTTACTGCTCTCGCGAACTTCCCTGGGTATCGTAGACACTTTCTGGGACTTGGAAATCTATTTCTGCAGGGCGTGGCTCTTCGGTTCGTGGACTGACGACTTGATTTTTTCTTTCGTTTTATGCCCTAAGCTGGAATTCACACGTTGCAGACAACGACTGGTCCGGTCATCGCGATACACTTGCTCTCATCTTTTACCAACAAACAGAACAAACAAACACAACAATCCGAATCCGAACCATGCAATCTTCCCTCCTCACCTTCCTCGGCCTCCACGCCGCCGCCAGTGGCCAACAACCCGCCAACTACGCCCCCGCCTTCCTAATCGCAAACTGGCTCTACGCCTACTGCGCGCTAAGCACGCGCTTCTCCAAAATGGCCGTCGGGCTCGACCACAACGCCTCGCCGCGGGAAGACCTCTCCAAGTACGGCGACGCGGCGGTTTCGGCGGGGAAGCTGAGCCGGCGGCGCCTGGCGCAGATCCAGCGCATGGAGGGGGCGCATCAGAACTCCGTCGAGGGGTTCACGTTTTTTGTCGCTGCGGGTGAGTTTCTCTTTTGTGCTTTGCGTTTTGGTGGAAATTGGGGTTCGGGTTATCTACCTCCTGACTGACCACAAAAAAAATTGGGCGGTTTTAGTGCTTTTTGCCACGGTTGCGGGTGTCAGCAGTGCTACGGTTAATGGCATCTGTGTATGGTATACGCTCTCGCGGCTGGCGTACGGCGCAGCGTATATTCTGATCGAGTCGGAGGAGTTGAGTATCGTGCGGTCGGTGGTTTGGTGGTCTTGTAATGCGAGTTGTATCACGGGCCTGGTTTTGGCGGCGAGGGCGCTGTAGGTTGGTCTCCATGCGGTTGCAACAATCGCTTTTATGGTGGTCTCAGTCTTGAAGGGACGTGGTTTCTAGCATTCACGATGGTAACTAGCAAAATGCTCATCGGTTGTTTACAAAGAGAGCTGTAATTGTCATAGTACCTAGCTTGCATTTCTGGTGATATGTTCATTGCGCATTATTGTTGCGAGTAGAAGAGATCGCAAGAACGCTCTGATCACCTCAATGTCCCTCATATCCGCAGATAAGCCTGGAGCAGTATCAGAACTCTAATCTCCTATTCTAGCTACAAGAGCTTCGATACTTAACCTATCTAAGCTTCTTCTCAGCATGGCCGAGCCTACAAGACAGAAGACCTCATGGGCAGACGACCGCCTAGACAATGTCCGGCACGCGGACTCGCAGGTGAAGCCTCGCGGCCAACGCATCGAGCCAAGAGACATCGATAACGAATGGTGAGCTGATCCCGAGATTCCTCGCGCCATCGTCCTCCGGCCCAAACACGGCAAGTGTCACGGACAACCTGTTGCAGTGGCTCACGGGGCGCTGCGATAAACGCACACATCCCAAATCGCGAGAAAGAGGTCACCGGCTCGATCGAACCCAGAAATAAAAGGAACCATCAGTCTCCGCGTTGCACTCAGGTGTCTCGCAAACTCGGGCAAGGTAAAATAAGACCCCCCCCCGCCTTGCTTATATGACGCCGACCGTGTGGGTTGTGCTTGAGGCGTTCCACGCTGGGAGGCTCGGACAAGGTCGATAGGGCAGGGATTGCGCGGTGCATTGAGAATGTTACCGAAGTGCAGTATCATTGTATCGCGAATGTGTATTGAAGAGTTCCTAGGCCATATTCAGACGAATCGACGATACGTCCAAGAGAGAATTAGTTGAGAGCTATCTTTGCTTTGGACCCCCAACAACAAGCGAATCGTAAACAGCAGCTTCATCAAGGTTGGTGGAATCTCTACTACGGCGATGCAAAATCGTCGCTTGATGTCGTGGAGAACGATTTGACGTGGCGGTGCCTGGCCTACTGCGAGGCAACACTATCGCTCAGCTGGATCGCGACGCTCGACTAGCGCTTCTCGATGTCCCTGCGCTTGTTTCGGAGGGAGCATTATCAGTGCATTTCACTTGCAGCAAGCAGATGCGCCATCTAGACAAGATCAAGACGTGGTATCTTGCTGCGAGCAGACATTGAGAGACGCGACTGTGAGGCTTCAAGGCATGGCCACAGAACCGACACTGAGCGATATTCCGTTAGTGCCGCTGGCCTGGGCACAAGGGGCATTGATGATGTCGAGACAGTGGTTCTTTGCTTCCAAACACAGCAGGACATGTTGTGCAGTTGATCAAGAGCTCCGAGACTGTACAGACTCCAGGGTGGTATCGAGGGTCTAGGCTCGCATGAATCGTTTGGCCAAGTGGTACCCAACCATCTACTCGTGGAATGCTCTACTGTGAGTGTGCCTCAAGTGGAAAGCTGAGGAGACGAGAGGCCAAAGCCAGCTCGACAAAATTTCTATCTGCAAAACGTCAACCGAAGTTGTCTTCGGGCGACTTAATGCTAATCACGTCGTTATCAACACTACCTGTTTGTTCAATTTAGTGACGAACATGAAGCAAGCATCCCACGGAATCGTTTTGCCATCTGCTCTATTGTTTAGAGATTATATCACTTTATTGCTCAAGCAACAAATTCTTAATTACTGAAAAGCTTACCTGTTAGATAGCCCAGTGGTATTATCTCTGGTTCAACGTACCTTTGAGCCAGCGAGGCCAGTTTATCATATCCCGAGAGAGCCGATGTGCCGCAAATCGCGGAAGATGAGATTCGCAGATTCTGTAACAACCAGAATGTCACTACAACAAAAGTATTGCAAGCGGCTTGGGCCCTGACGCTGGGCCACATGACAGGCTCCCAAGACATCCTGTTCGCTCACGTGGTCTCCAGGCGACAGGCTACTGTGCCGTGGCACCTGGAAGTCGTCGGATCATTTCTCAATGTGCTTATATCTCGTTCTAGCATCAGCGCATCAGCAAGAATGACGAGTATCCTTGCGAAAATGCAACAAGGCTACCTAGATAGCCTTGCGTATCAGCATTGAAACGTTCCCTTAAGGCATCTTGAGAGCAGTCAAGACTAAGCCTGTGGTCAACACGCTTCTCAATTTTGCAAGATTACGTTAGGGGGGAAATGTGTTAGCTGCGGTGTTGCAGCTGGACGTTGTCGAAGCTTTAGACCCGTGGGACGTAAGTGGCTTATATCCATATAGACACTGAGACCAAAGCTGACAGCAGGCCTAGTACGAAGCTACCCTAGAGGTGGAAGAAGACCCTACATGAAACTCGGACATCATAATGAATTAGGCCTGGGAACATTCGACGCTCCACAAGATCTTCAACAAGGTAATCTCGATAGCATGATGGTACTTCCTGTGTCCAGGTTTTCGGGACCGCCTATGAAAACGCGCCAGACTATAACCTTTAATTGAGCATCTCAGGCCTCGATTCGTCAATTCGTATCTCAAGATGTCAGCCAAGAATGGAATGGTCAGGCCATGCGTATAGATAATAGCCTAGTCGCCAACAACGAGATGACTGTAGTAGCTCTATACCTCTCGAAAGGAACGTTCGCTCCAGTTCCGGACAACGAACATGGTTTACATGTTTTGTATCAAGAAGGGTTGATGAGCAGATCAAGCGAATACCTGAATACACAGGACCCAACAAGATATGGCACCGCTAAAACGAAAACGGCCAGAGTAGCACAAGTTTTCTCCATCATCCCTGAACGGTGGGGGCCGTTTTCGGCAGAGAATGCCATCGATGACCATGGAAAGGGCGATAGGATTTTCAGAAGAAGATGGCATGTATATGTCTCGCACCCGAAACGTGCTGGTGAATAGTCATAAAGCGTAACTAGACGTGTAAGATATCTGAGTGTTGTTTACAACATGGTACAGTTATTTGAAGTGGTAGAACCAGTCAGCATGACATAAGAAGTATCTAAACGTGGTCAGAGAGTGGTGTTAGCCCCAGTTAAAATACCTTCAACAGCTTTGATATCCAACAGATATACTCACCTTTAAATGGGCCCATGCGTACTAATGTCCATGGTCTTCCCTGTCAATTCGAACTCTGCTCGCATCGGGTAAAAGTTCACCACAATATGCGCTTCTTAACCATCGCAAGTCGCATGCGCAAGCTGCTCTATACCTCAAAGCCGCGGCCAGGTAAGTACAGACTCCTTTGCCTCTCACTTCCCATCATTCTTTTCTCAACATTCCGTCAGCATGGAGCAGATAATATCCATACTTCTTTGGTCCCTCTTCCTGGCTTCAAGAACATTTGCTCTTGCCACACCACCAACCACAGAGAAAATCAACCCCGGCGCCTTAAACAATGACCTGCTTCTTCCCACTTCCGACATTATCGACTCTTCAATCCTATCAGTCCTGTCAAATCTCACCCAAGCATCCGCAAATAGCACTTTGAAGTATTCTCCCTCCTTCTCAATGATCATCCAAATAGGCAAGACCTCCTCACTAACATAATCACCGTCCCTCTCTTCAGCTCGATCACCTGGCCTATTAAGGGTACCACCCTGACCTTCCAAATAGACAGATCGGTCCGCAACTACGCGCCCCCGGCAGAACTCTGTGCGGTCCTCGCCGATGGGCTCGATGCACTCATAGACTTGGCGCTGTTCAACCGACCCTTCAGAGAAAAGGAACTCCGCGTCATAACTGATAATGTCGAGATGTTGATCCGGGACGTAAGACCTGGGCGGGATATTTTCCTGTCTGTTAGGGATCTGTCGAAGATAAGTAAAGGGATAGCGGAAGTAATATGGAGGTTCAATTTTTTCGCCGCGGAGCTTTCGATTACGGATCAGAATCAGGGGGGGAGGAGGATTGCGGTTGGTTATTTTGGCAAGCGAATGATGTAGAAAAGAGACAAGCTCGGGTGTAGAGAGGATGGTAGAGCGGTATTGAGTACGGGAAGCGTCTAAATCAACCGAGAATGAGCTGAGGATATGAGGACTGTGAAAGGAAAATAATGGCGGAAGATTCAACAAGTGCACGCGACAAGCAATATTGATTTGTCGAGTAGCATTGTGGGAAAGAAAAGCTGGGGAGGTATGCCGAAGCAGTATTTCGATCTGATACCCTTCGAGATGCAAACGAAAACACCAAGAAGCTCAGTTAGCATCCATGAAGTTCGCTCTGATACAGTTCCCCTTTGACAATTGTCAATCTTTGGCCCAGGGCAGAGATCATGATCGCGCAAAACGAATCTCGACATTAATGATGGGGATTAGAGGCAGCCTAGAGCACGAGGTTCTCAAAAATGACGAGCTTCTAAGTTCGATTCTTAATGAAGGCGAATTTTTCTTCTTCTGGATCTTTCAAGTTTATCTACGAAACATTAATTATCTTCAAGCTATTTTGTTTCAATCTTCTAACTTACATGTTACTTTGGATTATTCTCTTTCTAGACAAGCTAGATCGAGTGATTATTATTCTTTTGATCTGTTGCTTAACTTGTTCATTGAGAACAGAGAGCGTGAAAAGAATGAGGTTAACGTTTTTGTTACACTACCATATGCTCGTCTTGAGACTCGAGTTTCAAAGCCTAACATGCACGAAGCTAGTAAAGATCAAAAGGGCGTAAGCATAACTACAATGTCTCAATAGATGCTCTTCGTCAATTTCATCGCTGCCACGCGAATCAACATGTTGCTCTCCTCAGCCATTATCAAAGAAGTCTAATAGCCACCAAGAAAGGTTGAGATTGCGGTAATTATGAGAAAGTTGTATGGACTGTTTCTGAAGGTGTCAATTGTTAGCATTGGAAGAGGAGAGAAAAAGGTACTTTGGTATCTGATGTTTTTTTAAACTGCTCCCGAACATCGAAATTATCTATTTAACTTCTGCTCCTCACCTACCTAATCAGCAACCTATTAACTTACCTAATTGCTCACCTACCTACTCAGCACCCAACATACTCACCTACCTGCCCACCCACTTACTCACCTGTGTATTCGCCATTCTACATACTCAGCATTCTACTAAGCATCCTTCATACTAATCTATCTGTTCATTTATCTACTGAGCATCGAATGGAACACTAGATGAAGCACTGAATGGAGCAGTGGGTAGGACACTGGATGGAGCACTGGATGGAGAACTAGATGGAACACTGGATGAAGCACTGGATGGAGCGCTGGATGAAGCACTGGATGGACCACTGGATGATATTAATCATGACGAACCATCATCGGGTATGTACTGTTCCCGATATGGAAGTCGGAAGTACTTTTGAGCCACGGGTCGAAAGTACACGTTCAAGCCTTTTTGGCCGAGGGACCCAACAAACATCTATACGCTCTTAGAGCAGATGAAGAAGATCCGGCAATCCGATTCAGTCTGAAAAAGAGGGGAACAGACACTCATGGCCACACGTTCTGTAGGTCTTTGCATTCTCATGGGTTGGTGATGGTGAAGAAAATGAACACCATGGTAGATCGTATGAATGGTGTGAGTATGACCGACATTGCAAAGACTCCTGGAGGATTAATACCAGCAGATCGTTCGGTGGGAAGAACGCGGGAAATCAAGTATACGTGAGGAGAATTTCTGCTTGCTTTCTCGTGAATTAAACAGTCAAAGTCATCTTTGTTAGTAGCTTGACATTAAAGTACCGAGAGCTCAAGAAAAGTTTGATCCAGAATTCTCAGAAATGAAAACATGATAACACCCGTGAAAACCATGAACATTTGATATCGCTGCACTTCTTTAACAAGCTTATGATCATGTCAAGCTTTCATAAAGTTTTTAAGACTTTATCCGTGCATTATCTGTTAAATGTCTAATATCACGTGACTGATACTATGATTCAGCCTTACGATGGAAATTCAGCCTTACAACAGAAAATTTTCATCGTACAACTGTTATCATGACTTTTACTACATCGTTTGGCATGTTCAACAATATAGAACGTGCAGAAAGCTTTGCATAATATTTAGACAGTATAAGAAATGCCAATGAGAACGAAATATAACCATGTTTATCATGTCTTTGTTCCTGAGAATTCTGAATCAAACTTTTCTTGGAGTTTATAAATTCCCCCCACAATCCCCACAACAAGCTAGCCTCCCAAGTACCGTACCTATCCAACACCACCTAGCCCCCCAATCCCCCTCAACCAAAGTGAATACCGCAGTCCTTTACCCCCCCCCTCCCAAAAAAATGGCCGAAGAAGAAGCACCCACCACCAGCCTCCCAGCTATCGCGCACCCAAACCCCTCACCACCAGCTCCACCAGCACAGCAGCCCCAACAACCACAAGAAGAGCAGCAACCAGCACCCCCTCCAATTGCGCCGTTGCCACTAGCTCCAACAACTTACCCGATCGATACCGAAATGGGAGAAGCTGCTGTATGTTCGTTTTGTCGCCTAGATATACTGCTGTCTATATGATATATACTTGCCAGCTAATATGGAATCCTTCCGTCCAAGCCGTCGCCCGCCCCCCAAGCAGCCTCCGCAATGTCCACGCCCGCGCCGCAGCGGACCGCGACGCCGAGCAGGAATGTCAATGGCAATGTCGAGGTTGCGCCGCCGATGCCGGTGAAAGCGTCGTCCCACGGAGCGCCGGCGCGGCGCTATTTGAATGAGAGGGTTACGGGGGTTTTACTACAGGGGATGAAGAGGTTGGCGGCTGAGCAGTAAGTAGGGGCTATGGGGGAGTGGTAGCTGTGACGAAGGCATGCTAAATGTGATGCGTGATAGACCGGAAGATCCTTTGAGGGTGTTGGGGGAGTATTTGCTGCAGAGGAGTAAGGAGTTGGAGGGGTTGTAAGCTGGAAGGTGCTCATATTGCATAGCGAGGCGTTTTTGCGGGATGCTGATCTTCAAGATACCCGTCATATACCATATACCATTTAAAACATCCAAATCGCACAAGGTAAATATGATGGGAGTGGGTTGATGTTTTGCTTGGTGTCGAGAAGTGTCCTAAACATGCCGCTCGTGAACCCTAGCACCGTTCGATATCCCTACATTCCCTTGCTATTTCCACAAGCTTATGCCACCAATGTGCTAGCGGTCGCACTCTCGTATCTCCAAGTTGGAGGTAGCACGCCGACAGTCTTGTAGTAACGCGACAGACGGTGGATCCGGGATTCGATAAGAATGAGGCGGAACTTGGAGTCCTTGTCCTTGCGGTTACGCTCGAGGTGCTTGCGCACAGCGACAGCCTAAGAGGTGTGAGCTACAAATGCAATCCATTGGGTGGGCCATGGGGAAGGCGAGTGAAAAGAGGAAAGCCAGCATTACCTTCTTGATCAACATGTAGAGGTCCTCGGGTATTTCTGGTGCAAGGCCTATCATTTAGAAATCACTCCGTCAGTCAAAGACCAAGCAGAGGCAGTGATACGGCGAAGCGCGTATATGGATGAGGTCTTGAGACCGTACCATCCTTTTCATGCTGGGTGCACCGTACCGTTGGACTTGAGGATACGCAGAATCTTGTTACCTGCAATTTATGTCAGCTCTGTCTCTTGGCATCTAGTTGCACAACGCCGATCCATCTCACCAGTGACAACCTTGACCTGCGCGATACCGTGCGAGTCTCTCAGGACAACACCAATTTGGGAGGGTGTTGCGCCCTTCTTCGCAAGTTTACAAATTTGG
>JAABUR0100002998.1_pt1 | contig 24460 bp, 31 predicted proteins | sample 5560091 | NCBI WGS metagenome assembly JAABUR01 (sample SAMN10711879, study PRJNA513375) | rock metagenome | isolation source: Antarctica rocks | place: Antarctica: Victoria Land, University Valley sud
CTACAACACCCTCAAACAGTGGCGAGCCCTGGCCACCCGGTATGACAAGCTCGCCCTCGTCTTCCGCGGCGGCGCTGTCCTACGCACCATCATCATCTGGCTCACCACTTAGGAGACACGCCCTAGCCCTGCTCAGCGAGCCTCAGCACGTCGTCCGGGATCGGCCGCCCGGTCCGCCGGCGGATCGCGACCAGGCCTCTTGCAGCGGACACCTTCGCGGCGTGGCTCGTCTCCGGCGTGTTCCTGTGCCCAGGGTCAGCCTCACGCGTAGCCCAGCGGCGCAGTTCGGCTTGCAGCATCTCCAGAGTGAGGGGCTGGCTGCCCTCCGCGTCCTGCCCTGCGCTCACCCTCGCGGGCCGCCGGCGAGGTTCTCGACCGCTGTTAGGACCGTCTGAAACTCGCCCTGCTGCAGCAGCTCCAGCGGTCGACGGCTACCCAGCGTCCGCTGCCGGACATGGAGCCAAATCTCGATGCCTTCGTCGGTGTAGACGTCGGACAGCTGTTCGATCACGTACTTCAGCTCGAGCAGACGGTCACGGCTGGCCCCTTCAGGTCGGCTGGACCCGCGTGCCCAGTTCTGCACCGCTCGCTCCCCAACGCCAGCGATCTGGCCGATCTCGGCCAGGGAAAGGGCGCGGCGAGCGTCAGCAACGACGTGCCGGTACAACGACGATTCAGTGGTCTTCGCCGCGGACGTGGTGGACATGCGGGGCCATCCTTTTGCCTCGGTATCCCGGAGAACTATTCGTTTCAGGTGTTCGTAGGGTATTACGCTACGGGCGACGTGTCCAACGTCGGTCTGAGTACGGGTACGCTTCGTCTGTCCAGTTCATGCTGATGGAGCAATACCTGATGAAGCATCTGCTCGGCGAACTCATGCGCGCCGCCACGTGACTGACGGTTCGGCTATCCAGGCAGTACCTGGGGTGTCAGTTCAGGGCGACTTTTACCGTCATCCTGCCCCGAACCGTGACCCCTTCGCGGGTGGCTACCAGGGCCGCTGGGGGTCTAGCTTCCCGGTGATCTACCTCGGCCGGCCGGAGGCGGCAGCCGTCGCCGAGGCCTACCGGCACCTAGTAGAGGACGCAGGGGTCCCAGCGCGAGCGGTGCTGGGACGAGTGCTCTACACGGTGCGCGTCGACGTGGACGAGATTCTCGACCTGACAGTCCAGGACAACCTGAGCCAAGTAGGACTCACCACGGCCGATCTCTGTACCGAAGTGGGCGACTACGCCCGGTGCCAAGAGGTCGGCGCTGCCGCACACCAGGCGGGACACCACGGTGTGCTGGCCCCGGCGGCACACGGCGTCGGACAAACACTCGCCCTGTTCCGGGAGCACCTCACGCCCCGGGAGCTGCCAACCGTCGAACGCGAGATCATCTGGAACGGGCTTCCTCCCGACCCTCGACGCCCATAGGGCTGGCATGCCTACAAGCCTGGCTCAGCCGACCGGCTGGCCCTGCCCAGCACCCCATTCACGCAGGTCAACGTGCTCACGTCGCCGCTCACCTGACCATCGCGGCGTTGCCGGCGTCGCTCCCACCAGTTCTCCCGAGCAGGCTCGACAGGAGCCGCCACAGCTGCAGGCACCGGTTGAGGCGGGGTCCAGCCGACGTCGAGCATCCGCAACAACGTGCGCAGGTCCTCCACCCGTGCGGCCCGCTCAGCCGCCAGCCGCTCGGCAGCGACCCGGCGCTCGCGCTCGACATTGACGAGGAAGGGGGCGCAGGGGCCTGCGGCGGGCAGCCATCGCCTACCTGGACGCCGGGTCGCGCTGCTGAGCCCCCGGGCACGAACCCATGTCAACGTGACGGGGAGGGCGCGCGCTGGCAGCCGGCGGCGCACCGACCTTGGCCTGCGGGGTGCTACCGCGCTAGGTCCATGATTCGGTCAGCCGCCCAGTAGGAGTGCTCAATGCCGGAAGTGACCGTGCGGGTTCACGTCATGCTCAAGCCGGACGGGACCACAGCGGAGTGGACCTACTACTACAAGGTCCTGACCTTTGACGTCGTCCCGATCCCGGGAGACATTCTCATGATCTTGGGACCCAACCGCCGGAGCTCGGGGTCCGCCGGTAGCGTCGGCAGCGCCGCGGCAGCGTCTCCGTCCCGCGCTGTCGCGGTCATGGCTGCCCTCCTGTCACGGAGGCCCCGTCCGGGCCGCCCGGCGCAGTCTCCCGCGCCACCCGTGCTCAGCCCGGAGCCCACGCCGCAAGGCTGTCAAGCTGTGGGCATTACCTGGCCGGTGGTAGAAGCCGTGCGCCGGCGGGCACACCGCCTTTATGGTGACCCTCACCGTGATGGCGAACGGCGGAGCACACACGTTCTGGATGAGCGGCTCCGCAGCGGACTTGCAGCCGCTCGTCGACGCGTTCAAGGCCAGTCGCGGCGTCACCAACGAGCCTTGGCTGGAGTTCACCTCGGCGGATAGCGAGCGGATCGTCTTCGAGTGGTTCCGCGTCGACGGTCTGTCGATTGTGGAGCAGCCGGAACAGGCAGAGCACGGGAGAGGCATCCTGGCCGGCGCTTAGCGCCGTCCTTGCGGCGCTGCGCGTCGTGGGCCCGTGCGGTGGCGATCCGCCCGAGCTCGGCGGCGAGAACCCGCGGTCCACCACCGTGACGACCCGCCCCAGCCGCCAGCCCCGCAGGCCGCCGGTGACCTCGGGCAGCACAGCGACGTCGGAGGTGTTGCCCGCCGCGCCGGCGGCCACTGGATCGCCGGGGAGCGGATGCGCGACGGCAACCCCGTGACCGGCACCTCGCCTGGGGACTAACGCCTAGGCATGCCAACGCTCGCGCTCTACGTTCATCGGGTCGGTGCTGGGCGTCAAAGCCAGCCCTGCCGGGCCCATACACCCGGTAGAGGCAGCCAAGGGCAGCGCGATGCGCGGGGCGCCGTCCCCACGCTGCATAGACGCGCCCCTGCGCCCGGCACCGACCTTGAGTACTACGGCCTCGCCGTGGACTCGATGCGCGCGGCGGGACGGCGCATCGACGACGAGGTCCTGGCCCACATCTCCCCCCCTGCGGACAGCGAGAACATCAACTTCTTCGGCTCCATCGACGTCGACATCGAGGGCGAACTGGCCCAGCTCGGCCACCGACCGCTACGGGTCCGCGATACCCTCTTCTGACTCGCTGCCCTCCTTGCTGCCCTCCTTGGCGCGGGCGCGGTGCGCGGCGGCCTTGACCCGGTTCTGGCAGGCGGTCGAGCAGAACCGGCGGGTGCCGTTGCGCGAGACGTCGACGAAGACCCGGTTGCACGCTGACGCGGTGCACAGGCCCAACCGGTCGGCGTAGTCGCTGCCGAGGACCGTGGCCAGGCCCACAGAGATACCACCGCCCCAGCCGGAGCGGTCTGCCGTGGCCCGGCCTGGGAAGTGCAGATGCCATGGCTGGCCGTCGTGCCGGGCGAGGAGCGGGGCGGGCTCGTAGCGAGCGAGCAGCTCGTTCACGGTCTCCGCCGCCTCGTCGAAGCGGTCGCGGTCGACGAACTCGAACACCGGGCGCACGGCCGCCGCCAGCTCGACGAACGCCGGGGCCCGGCTGGCCGGCGGTGTCGAGGTCTGCCGCCGCGCCTCCAGCAGGGCCTGACCGATCATCGCGGTGAGGTCGTCGCCGGTGGGCACTGCGTAGGAACGTCCTCGGCGCTCGCCGGGGGTGGCGACGTTGACGAGGGCAGCTGCGGCCGCGACGACCTCATCAGTGTGACTGCCGCAGTTCACATGGCCAGGTACTCCTTCCCGTCTAGCATCGTGACGGCCAAAATACCGTACGACAGTGACGGAGAGATCGTGCCCACGCTGCAGGACGCCCGGCGCTGGCTGGAGCGTTGGGACCGTCAGCAGGAGTACTACATCGTCGACCGCGAGGAACGCTTCGCGGTCATGGTTGACGTCGTGACCGGAGCCGTTCAGCGTCCGGACCCGCTGATCGTCGACCTGGGCGCGGGGCGCGGGTCGCTGTCGGTGCGGCTGCTCGACCGCATTCCCCACGCCACGGTGGTCGCCGTCGCCGTCGCCGTCGACGCCGACCCGCTACTGCTCGGCCTCGCCCGGGCGGCCTACGGCGACCGGCCGGGCCTGCGGATCGTCGACCACGACCTGCGCAAGCCCGACTGGGTGGACGCTCTGACGCTTCCGCCTCGTCCGAACGTGTTCGTCAGCACCACCGCGTTGCACTGGCTGACGCGGGCCCAGCTCGCCGATGTGTACCGCGGCTGCGGTGCGATCGCCGCGCCGGGCGCCGTCCTCGTCAACGGCGACCACATGTACGACCCGTCCAAGACCAGGTTGCACGCCCTTGCCCAGCACGTATCGCGGCAATGGGCGGCTCGGGTCGGGCTCGATGCAAGCGAGGACTGGGACTCGTGGTGGAAAGCGGTCGGCGAGGCACCCGAACTCGCCGACCTGCGGGCCGCACGAGGTGCCCGGCCGATCCAGCACAGCACGCCCGACTCGCCGAGTACGGACGAGCACGCCGAACTGCTTCGCGCCGCCGGCTTCGCCGAGGTGGGCACTGTCTGGCAGCACGGCGACGACCGGGTGTTGGTTGCACTGGGTTCGACCTGAGCAGTCGCCAGGCCGGTCCGCCCGCGAACCAGGCTCCCGCACCGACGCATACTTCGAGCCCCGGGCGCAGCAGCTGCTCGCCGCCGCTCTCGACGGCCGGCAGCTGACCCAGGTCTACCTGTGGCTCACCTCGCCGACCGAGTACGAACCCGTCGCGATCCTGCAGGAGCACGGCTACCCGTTGAACGCCGCCGCGGTCGACGAGGCGCACACCATGCCCGACAAGCAGCGCGGCGGCGTCTACGGCACCGCGCAGCGCACCGTCGCGTTCATGACCAACCGCCAGGCGATGCGCTGGGTCACCAGCCACGGCCCGGCTGACAGCCGGCCAGAGTTCGACCCCGCCGCGTTCGTCGCCGGCTCGGGCACCCTCTACAGCCTGTCCAAGGAGGGCCACGGCTCCGCCGGGCCGCTGGTCACCGCGCTCACCGTCGCCGTCACCGAAGCCGCCGAGCAGCGGGCGCGGCGATCACCGGGCGGCCGGCTGCCGGCCCCGCTGGTCGCGGTGCTCGACGAGGCGGCCAACGTCTGCCGCTGGCGCGAGCTGCCCGACCTGTACAGCCACTACGGCTCCCGCGGCATCGTGCTGATGACCATCCTGCAGTCCTGGTCCCAAGGCGTGGAGGTATGGGGCCGGGACGGCATGCGCAAGCTGTGGTCCGCCGCCAACGTCAAGGTCTACGGCGGCGGGGTCCACGAACGGGAGTTCCTCGCCGAGCTGTCGGAGCTGATCGGCGACTACGAGCTCACCCAGACCAGCACCAGCCATGGCAAGACTGGCCGGTCGACCAGCGCGTCCAGCCGGCGGGAACGGGTCCTCGACGTCGCCGACCTGGGCGCCCTGCCCCGCGGCCGGGTGATCGTGCTCGGCTCAGGCGCCCGGCCGACGCTGGCCGCCACCCTGCCGTGGATGGACGGCCCGCACGCCGCCGAAGTCCTCGCCTCCATCGCCGCCCACGACCCGGCCGCCGCCGCTGAACGCGCCACCGCGGGCACCGTCGCCGCCGGTGCGGACCGGGCGGCGCCCGCAGCGCCCGCAGCGCCCGGCGGCAATCCGTGGGTGCGGCACCCGTGAGCTCCGCCGACGCCGACGTCGAGCAGTGGGACGAACCCGACGACCACCCCGCGTCCCCCCCGCCAGCCGGACGCTCCGGCGACCTCGGGGTCGTGCTCGAGCAGGCCGCCGCGCAGGCGCTGGACCGCCGCCTTGCCCGGCTCGCCGACACCGCCCTGGACGGCGCACTCGACGCCGACCTCAGACGCCGGCTGCGGACCGCGGCCGACGACGCGGCGGCCGCGGTCCTCGAGAAGTATGGCGAACCAGACCCCGGGCTGTTTCACCCGTCCCTGGACCGGTTCGTAGCCGGGTTCCTCGCCCCGACCTACCGCCGGCACGTCGACGGCCGCAGCCGCACCTGGTGCCCGGCGTGGTGGCGGCACGAGGAGGCGATCGCCCGGCTCGAGGCGCTGTGGCGCGCCTGGGAGCATCTGCGCCTGGACCCGGCCACCGGAGCGTCGGTGTGGTTCCGCGACCACGCCGATCACCACATGGGTATCCTGCTCGACCCGGACACCGGGCCGTTCAAGCACTGCTCGGCGGAGAAGGGGCACAGCTCCCGGATGGAACCGCTGCCGCTGGAGCAGCCGCCGCCGGGCCTGTTCCCCTGCGCCGCCCGGGACTGAGTCCGGCGCCTTCAGCCGGGCACGCCCCACTCGCTGCGCTACCGGCCAGCGCCCATCGACGCCGACCTCTCCCGCAGCGGGCTCCTGCGCGGTCAGCGGCCCAAGCCGGGGGTGCGCTGCCGGCGGCGGCTCGCCGCCGGCACCCCGCTGCGGGCCTGCGGCGCCGCAGGCGGCGGCCGCCGGACGGCTTCGGCGGCAGGGTGAGGCTGGAGCGTGTCGGCGGTGACCCGGGCCGCGACGGCCGCGGCGTCGGCTACTCCTGGCGTCACGGCGTCCCAAGGAGGCCGCCGATGGTCGCTCGTGTCCCCACGGTCCTCGTCCGCCGCCCGGGCCGCGGCGGCCGGCTTGGGCTGCTGTTGCCGGTCGGCGCGGTCGGCGGCGGCCAGCAGCCGGGCGGCCGCGGCGTCCTTGGCGGGGGCGGTGCCGCGCCGCGCGCCGGTGTCGCGCTCGGCGATGCCCCGCCGGGCGAGCGCGTCCCGGACCGCGGCCAGGTCCCCGCCCGGGGCGTCGACGTCGATGCCGTACCGGTCGGCGACCTCCCGGCGGATCCGGCCCGCCGCCCGCTCGGCCACCGGATCCAGGTGCTGCCAGCTGCGGGCGGTCTCCCACACCACCGCGATGTCCTCCGGCCGGGCCTGGTGCCACCAGTCGCGCCGGTCGACCGGGGCGAGCTGAACCCGCGCCGCGGCGCGCTCCGCCTGCAGCCGCCCGGCGAGCCCGCCAGCCTGGGCCTCGGAAGCGGCGCGGGCGTCCCGCGCGGCCTGCTCCCGGGCCCGGGCGGCGACCTCGGCCACCCGGCCGGCGGCGGTCAGCCCGATCCGCAGCATCCCCTCGAGCGCCTCCTCGATCCCGTCATGCTCCTGCGCCATCGCCCGCCTCCTGCTCGCTCGTGGGTGTCACCGTTCGATGCCCCGCTTCCGGTCCCAGTCGCGGTCCGGTCCGCCCGTCCGGGTCGGAGGCCGAGCCGGTTCCAGCCGGGCCGGAACCGGTGATCCCGGTGTCCGCAGCGGCGCCTGGCCGGCAGAGGCGACCCGCACCGCGGCCGCGGCTTGCGGATCGAGCCCAGCCGGGGCCGCCTCTGCTGCCTGGCCGCGGCCTACCGCGGCGGTCGCCGGCTCCCGGGCCGGCGGTGCGGGCAGCGCGTCGCGGACCTGGGTCAGCTGGCTGTTCAGCACGGTCGCGATCTCCCCCGCCCGGCGGGCTTCTCGCGCCGCGGTGTGCGCGTCCCGCAAGGCGATGGCGGTGTGCGCCAGCTGCCGCAGCAGCACCGCCTGCCCCACGGTGCCCTTGCCGCCGCGGGCGGCGGAAGCCAGCAGCAGCGACGCACCCTTGAGCGACGGGCCCGGCGCCCGCGGGCCCGCCACGTCGCCGGCCCGCAGCTGCGCGGAGCGGGCCAGCGCGTCGGCGGTGGCCGCCAACGGTCCCGGCGCCGGCTCGACCGCCAGCGACCAGGCGGCGAACGCGCCCGACGTCTCCTTCGCCACCCGGGCCCACACCGCCCGGTCGCTCGGGTCGACCCCCGCCAGGCTCCGGCGGAACTCGGCGACCTGCCGGGCATAGCGCTGCCACTGCTCCGGGTCCGGCACCGTCTGCTCCCGGCCGCCGGCGACGACCCGCCGGCCCCGTTTCGCGGCAGTCCACTCCCCGGCCGCCGCTGCCGCCGCCGCCGGGCTGTCCGGCCAGTCGACCCGCAGCCGCGGCAGCGTCAGGTCCCGGGCCAGCTGGCCGCCGCCGTACCAGACCGGCCGCCCCCCAGCCGCCGGCTTCTGCGCCACCGAAAACGCCACCACCACATCCTCGCGGCCGGCGGCATACCGGGGCCGGGCCAGCACCCCCGCCCGGCGCAGCCGGCGCACGAACTCACCCTCGTCAGCCGCCGCCGCCGCGCAGCCCCGCACCGCCCGGGCCAGCGCCACCCGGGCCGGCTCGACCGCGCCCGCCTTCGCGGTCCTGGCCAGCTCGGCCGGCTTCAGCCCCCGGTCCCCGCGGCCGGCGCCCCGGCTCTCCAGCACCAACAGCCCGTGCCGGCGCTCCAACTCGCCGGCCAGCGTCTGCGCCTTGGGCCGGTCGTTCCACGTACTGGCCTTGGTGCCGTCCTCCCGCACCAGCGACACCGCCAGATGGACATGGTCGTTGCCGGCCGCGGACAGTCCGTGCCGGACCGCCACCCACCGGCACGGCGCCTTGCCCGAGCTGCCCGACAAGCCCATGCCGTCGACGAAGTCGGCCGCGACCGCCGCCCACCTCTCGTCGCTCAGCTGCCCCTCCTCGGCGGCCAGCGACAGCGAGCAGTGCCACACCGACCCGCCCGGCACCTCCACCCCGAACGCCCGCCGCGGCGCGTCCAGCTCGCGGGCGATCGCCAGTGCCGCGTCCCGGTTCAGCTCGGCGTCGTCGTGCCACGCCATGATCGCCGGATCGCCGGCGACCAGATGCGGCTCGGTGTGCTCGTTCGCCCGCCCCGGACCGGCCAGATACACCAGCAGCCCGCTCATCCGCTGCCCCCGGGTGATGTTGGGCATCACGGCGCGGCCACCATCACCGGGCCGCCAGCCCATCGATCGCCGCGTCAATGCGGCCCGCCAGTCGCCGCACCGTCCCCAGCACCACCACCGCGTCGGCCGGGAACTCACCGCTGGTGTTGGCGTGCCGGGCGATCTGGTTCACGTTGTTGCTCACCGCCGCCAGCAGCCGGTGCACCGCGAACAACTCGGCGATCGCGTCCCGGCGCACCGTCGCGGTCTGTCCCGACCCGGCCAGCGCCGCCTCCACCAGCAGCCGCGGCACCGTCACCCGCCCGGCCGCCGCCAGCCGCGCCAGCCGCGCCTCCTCCTCCGGCGTCACCAGCACCCGATGCGAATGCTGCCGGCCACCGGCCACGTTCGCTCGCCGCCGCCCAAACCGGCGCCGCACCGGCGACCCGGCGGCAGGCACCTCATCGGCCACGACGCACCCCTTCCTCGCCCAGCGCAGCGACCCGCCGCCCGGCGGGGACACCCGCAGCATGACCGCCGCCAGCGGCCATGTCGAGGACCACCGCCACTTACGGCACGTAAGTGCATAGCTTGCTCCCTCCGGGTCCTTCGGGCGGGCGGCTGCGCACCTCAGCACTGGGACCAAGGTCGGGTGCGCAAACTGCCCGGCGCCGACGGGCCCGCGCTGTTCCTGTCACTCAAGGGCCAGCGGCTATCCGCCCGGGCCGTCGACCTCGCCGTCCGTCGCCTCGGCCGCGCCGCCGACGTCACGCTGTCGGCGCACACCCTGCGCCACACCTGCCTGACCGGCCTCGTGCGCGCCGGCCACGACAACGTCCTCGTCGCCGAACTCGCCGGCCACAGCCGACTCGAGGCCACCCGCTGGTACAGCCTGCCCAGGGACGGACCGGCAGGCCGCCATGGGCAGCCCCGTCGTCGACTACTGCGAGGGCTTGCCGCACGGGCCGGAGAGGTTCCGCGGGCCAACCTCCGCAACCGTGGCACCGCCGCCGCTGCGAGGAGCCGGCGAAGCGGCCGCAGCAGCCGACGCACGAACGCTTAGCGAGCGTCTCGCGCGGAAGCAGCCTGCGGATTCGGGGGTGGTGAGGTCCTGCTGGGCAGCAGCCCAGGAGGAGTACAGGTGGCCGGCGAGCGCAGCGACCGTCTCCTGGATGAGGTAGTTGCTGAAGGTGATCCTGACGTGCGCCGCGGCCGCGTCGTCCAGCAGCTGCTGGATGCGCGCGAGGGTGGTTAGGGGCTCACGCTGCCAAGCCCGGATGACCAGGTCGTCGCCCCGAAGACGCGAACGCGCGTGATGCCGTGTGACGCGGCGACGGAGAATGGCCGGGCGGCATCGCCGGCGTCGTGCTCAGCTGGGTCAGCTGCGCGACGACCACTCCTGAGATCGCAATCGACGTCGCCAGCACGAGCAGGGCCAGAGCCTTCCCCCGCCGCCTGGGTGGCGGCTAGGGACGGCTCACGATCTCACAACCTCGTGGTGAGAACACCGAGCCCGAAGGTCACCACCCAGACCGTCCCGGCGATGAGCAGCGGCCGGTCACCGAGCACGACGTCCTCCGGGGCGCCGCCCTGGCCGCGTTCGAGCAGCAGGCCGTAGCGCAGCAGACCGAAGGTCATCGGCAGGATCGACAGCTGGCCCCAGGAGAAACCCTGAGCCGGTGCGCGTTCGAACGCCCACAGGCAGTAGGCCACGAGCGTGACAGCCGCGGACAGTTCACGCGTCTGGCGCAGGAAGTTGAGCGGGTACTCGGCGAGGATCCGCCGGGCGCCGGCCGCGTTCTCACCGAGCCCGGTGGCCTCGGCGTAGCGCTTGCCGACGACCATGTAGAGCGAGCCGAAGCCGGCGACGATGAGAAACCACCGTGACAGCGTCACGTGGGTGGCTGCAGCACCTGTCACGGTCCGCAACAGGAAGCCGGCGGCGACCATGAGCATCTCCAGGATGGCGATGTGCTTGAGCCATGTGGAGTAGGTGAACGTGACGGCCAGGTAGACCACCAGCGAGGCGCTGAGCTCCCAGCCGCACAGCAGGCCGCCGGCGCCCAGTGCCGTCACGGCCAGGACCAGGGCCGCGGCGCGCGCGAGCCCGACCGGGACGATGCCGGCTGCGATCGGGCGATACCGCTTGGTCGGGTGCCGCCGGTCGGCGGCCACGTCGCCGGCGTCGTTCACCAGGTACCCGGCGGCAGCGCACGCGGTGAAGGCCACCAGTGCCACCGCGGTGCGAGCGAGCACCGACGGCTCGAGCAGCACCCCGGCCGACGCCGGAGCCGCCACCACAAGCACGTTCTTGACCCACTGTTTCGGCCGGACCGCCTTCAGCAGCCCGCGGGCCACCGTCCGCCGGCCCCTTAACGGCTGCCCGCCTGGCACTGGGGCTGTGGGGGCGGGCACTCCGGCTGTGATCGTCGCACCGGCCTCGGAGGCGGAGTCCAGCATCAGATGGTGACCTTCCTGGGGGCGGGACGCGGCTGTGTCAGGGGTGGCTGGGCGCGGCGCTCTGGTCGACGCGCCACAGTCACCACTCGTGGGATCCGGGCAGGGGGCGAAGACGGCTAAGTCGCTGATAGGCCGATGGTCTCACTCAAGTCCAGCCGCGAGCTGACAACGCAGGGAGGGTTCAACATGGACAGCGAACGCGAGAGAGCTCGACAACCCGAGGACCTGAGCCGGCTGCTGGCCGAGAGGGCCAACGCTGGGGACCTTGAAGGCATGGTCGCTCTGTACGAGCCCGGCGCGGTACTCGCATTCCCTGCCGGTCACACGTCGACAGGCCACCAGGCGATCCGCGAGCTGTATGCGGGGATGCTCTCCGCGAGATCTAGCTTTCCGCCTGGTGACCAGCGCCGGGCGATCCGCAACGGAGACCTGGCCCTGACGTCGACGCACCTCGCCGGTCAGATCACCGCCGAAGTCGCACGCCGCCAGCCGGACGGCTCGTGGCTCTGGATCATCGACCAACCCGACGTCCTCAGCTGACGATCGGACGGCGTCCTACACCTGGGGCTGCACCGACCCGCTCACACGCACAGTGGGCCCATGAGCGCCGTGTCCGTCGTGCAGGTCGGCGTCCAGGCCGAGCCCTGCGACCTCGTCTCCTGGACCGCCCTGGCCCGACGGCTGGAATCCGACGGCTTCGCCGCCCTGCTCATGGGTGACCACCCCGGCTCCGGAGCTTCGCCGTGGACCGCCCTGGGAGCGGCGGCGGCGGTCACCGACACCCTCGGGGTTGGCACCTACGTCCTCAACACTGGCGTGCGCGACCCGGTACGCATCGCCGCCGAGGCCGCCACCCTCAACCTCCTGGCCCCCGGCCGGGTCCACCTGGGCCTAGGCGCAGGACACACCCCGGCGGAGTGGACCCAGATCGGGCTGACCCGCCCCGACGCCGCCGCACGCGTCCAGCGCCTGGCCGAGACCCTCGAGGTGGTCGCCCCGCTGCTCGCCGGGGAGGTCGTCACCCACCACGGTGAGCACCTGCACCTGCACGAGGCGCGGCTGCAGGACCTACCGACCACCGCCGCCGGCGCCGCCCCCGTGCACTTAATCGTCGGCGGCGGCAACCGAGCGCTGCTGGCCCTGGCGGCGCGCCACGCCGACGTCGTAGCGCTCTCGGGGCTGGGGCGGACGCTGCCCGACGGGCACCGCCACGAGGTCCGCTGGGCGGAACAGGACCTGCGCACCCAGCTCGCCGTGATCGACAACGGCGTCCGAGGCGCCGGCCGCCGCCTCCAGCCCGCCCCGGCGCTGGAGGCTCTGGTGCAGGCGGTGACCGTGACCGAGGACCGTGAGGCCACGGCCGCGCAGTGGGCCTCGCGGGTGGCCGGAGCGAACACCGAGCAGGTGCTGAGCACCCCGTTCATGCTCATCGGCACCCACGAGCAGATGGCCGAGCAGCTGGTCGACCAGGCCAAGCAGTGGGGCATCACCCGCTACGTCGTGCGTGAGGCTGCCGTGGACGACCTCGCGATCGTCTTGGAGATCCTGCGCCGACGTCCCGCGTAAGGATCCCTGAGCGAGAAGTCCGCGTTAGTGCTCGTGCGTACGCCTGCAGCGCAATCGAGGGCGTCGGGGCGGCAGCGTGCGGTTGGCTGCTGGCATGAGGCTTCTGCTTCTGGGTGGAACGGCGTGGCTTGGCCAGGCGATCGCCGGGGAGGCGGTCGCCCGCGGCCACGAGGTGACGTGCCTGGCGCGCGGGGACTCCGGCGACGTCCCGCCGGCGGTCCGCTTCGTCCGCGCCGACCGCGACCGGGCCGACGCGTACGACGCCGTCACCACGGAGCGCTGGGACGCCGTCGTTGATGTGTCGCGGCAGCCTGGGCACGTCCGCCGCGCGGTCGTCGCGCTCGAGCCGGTTGCCCAGCGGTATCTGTTCGTCTCCAGCGGCAGCGTCTACGCGAGCCAGCGCGAACTCGACCAGGACGAGGACGCGCCGCTGCTGCCGCCGCTGGAGTCGGACGTGATGGAGTCGATGCAGCGGTACGGGCAGGCCAAAGTGGCGTGCGAGCAGGCGGTCACCGCCGCGTTCAGCGCTGGGCGCACGCTGATCGCCCGCGTCGGCCTGATCGGCGGGCCCCGCGACTGGTCCGGGCGGTCGGGGTACTGGCCGTGGCGGTTCGCCCAGCCCTCCAACCGCCAGGGCGCGGTGCTCGTACCCGAGGCGCCGGACCTCCCGACGGCGGTGATCGACGTGCGCGACCTCGCCGCCTGGCTCGTCAGCTGTGCCGAGACCGGGACCGCGGGCGTCTTCAACGCCGGCGGCAACCCCCTGCCACTCGCCGACCACCTCGCCGTCGCGCGTGCCGTCGCCGGGCACACCGGGCCCCTGGTCGAGGCGCCCGGCGATTGGCTGGTGGAGCAGGCGGTGCAGAACTGGAGCGGGCCCAGATCGCTGCCGCTGTGGCTCGACGACCCCGACTGGTACGGCATGAACGCCCGCGACACCACCCGCGCCCGAGCCACCGGGCTGGTCACCCGTCCCCTGAAGCAGACGCTCACCGACACCCTCGCGTGGGAGCTGGCGCGCCCCGAACCCGGGCCGCACGGCGCTGGCCTCACCGACGACGAGGAACGTCGCCTGCTCGCCTCCCTCGCAGGCGCCGCCCGGTAGCTGATCGACCTGCTGGACGTCGTCTCACTTCCTAGGAAGTGGGACAGCCTCGCATGACTGAGACGTGAACCGTTTGACGTTCGCTGTGCGGGAGGGCGCGGGCTGCATGCCGACGTCACTGGTCGTCAGGTGCTGAACTGGTCGACATGCCGCTCGAGCACCCTGCTGTTCTGCTTGGCGCGCGTCTGGAGCTCGAGCCGCTGCGGGTCGAGCACGCGCAGGAGATGGCACCGCTGCTGGACGATGCGGGCCTGCACACCTACATCGGGGGCCGCCCGGCGACGCTGGCCCAGATGCAGGAGCTGGTACCGCCGCCAGGTCGTCCGCCGCTCACCCGACGGTTCTCAGCTCTGGCTCAACTGGGTGGCGCGCCGGCGCGAGGACGGCTGCGCCGTCGGGACGTTGCAGGCGACCGTCACCGAAGGCACGGCAGGCCAAGACGGCCCGACCGTTGAGGTGGCGTGGGTCGTCGCCACCGCCTACCAGGGGCAGGGCTACGCCCGCGAGGCCGCGCAGGTTTTGGTGACCTGGCTACGCGCGCAGGGCGTCGCCACGGTCCTCGCGCGACCGGCGGGGGGTCAGCCGCGGCGTAGCCCAAGGCGACGTCGAGATCGGACAGGGCATCGCCGCGACCCTCGGCGACCGAGCAGCCGAGTTCGAGCCAGTCCCACTGCGGGTCTACCCTTACGGCGGCGAGCAGCCGGTGCAGCAACGCTCGCTGGGCAGCGAGCTCGTGCGGCAGTGCGGGTGGTGGAGGTGTCCGCGCAGCCGTTCGAGGGTGTGTCCCGGTGGTGGGTCCAGTACGAGGACGGCACCCAACTCGACCTGGTCGTGCTCAGCGCCGACTACCGGTCGGGAAGGGCACCGGGAAGCGTCGCCCTGCTGGACCGCAGCGGCCGGCTCACCGACACGTTCACTCCCTCGCTGTGGTCCGCCGCCGCCGACGATCCGAGGAACTGGATGCTCGACGGGTGGGAGGCCCTCGCCAACGTCGCCAAGTATCTGCACCGTCAGTCCGTGCTGGAGGCGCTCGAGCAGCTGAACCGCGCTCGGGAACGGGTACTGCAGCTGTGGGCGGTTGCTGAGCAGGTGCCCTACCCCGCCTTCGGGCTCGTCAGCTTGCTCGACAACCCCGGCGCCTCGCTGCCACCCGCCATCGAGGCCACATATGCCCGCGCGTCTGCCGACGACGTCAGAACCGCAGCGCTCACGACTGCTGCGTTGCTCGGTATGGCCGCGGACCGTGCCCAGCCCGGGCTGGCTACCGCGCTTCGCCCTTACGTCATCCGCCGCCTGCACGGTCCCCGCTGACAACCTCCGGGCGCCACTCGGCTTCAGCTCCCATGGGTGGTACAGGTAGGCGGCTGAGCGTGCGACGGTCGACGACGTACCAGACCGTCCACGTGGCCGGGAAGGCCAGCAGCGTCGCGACCACCCGGACAGGCGTCGCCGGACCTCGGTGTCGCAAGCCCACGACGGTGAGGGCCCCGAGGAAGAACCACACGGCAGCTGCGGCAACGAGGACGATCGCGGGAGACGTCACGGCGTGAGCATGTGCCACCGACCGCTGCGACGCGAGGGTCATGCCAACGGTGACACCGCCGGCAGAGGGACTCATCGGCAGCGCCGGGGTACCCGCCGGTCCGTCGACCGCGGCGCCGGCCGGTGGCACAGACGGGTCCGGCGTGCTGAGGGACCAGCGCCCTATGTTTGGCGCGTGAGTTCCACTCCCTCGCAGAACCGGGTCGATGTTGACCGTCTCGCTGGGGAGCGGGATGCGTTGAACCAGCAACTCGACTTCCAGCGGGCGACGCTGTTGCGCAAGCTCGAGGGATTAGACGACAGGCAGCTGCGCCGACCGATGACCCCCTCGGGGCTGAGCCTGCTCGGCTTGGTGAAGCACCTGACCTCGACAGAGCACGGATGGTTCCTCAGCATCTACGCCGGCCTGCCCGATCCCCCGCCCTACGGCGCCGACCCGTCCGAGGAGTTCCGGGCCGGCCCGCACGACATCACGCAGGTGCTCATCGACGAGTACCTGCGGACCTGCGCGCGCTGCAGGCAGGTGGTGTCCGCCGGGGAACTCGACGACGTGATCCAGACGCCTTCCGGCACGTCGGTCAACTTGCGGGCGATCCTGTTGCACATGATCCAGGAGACCGCCCGGCACAACGGCCACGCCGACATCATCCGGGAGGAGATCGATGGCACGACCGGCTACTAGGCGGTTGGGTGCCCTTCGGGCACGGGCGGCGGGCCGAGCATCTGGTGAGCTTCGGCTCGGCCAGGTCTGACCCCCCAGCGCGCCGGGCTCGGTCCGTCGCCTGCACCGTGTCCCACACGGGCATCGCCTGCATGAGCTCCGGTGCACACGGACCTGGACAATGTGTCGTGCACGGGGACCTGGGGCCGGGCGCCGTGCTCGTTGATGAGTCGGGCGACGGGGGCGTCAGCCTCATCGACTTCGATGAGGCCCGTGTCGACGTCGCCGCCTTCGACCTGGCCGGGCTGCCGCGCCCGGTGCGGAAGCTGAGCGGCGCAAAGGCCGAGCTGGACGACGAAGTAGTTGAGGTCGCCGCACTGGCGTGGGAAACGGCTACCTGCTGGGTCATCGAACCAGGTTACGCCCGCCGCTGCCTGCAGCGATTGAGGCAACACCCGTCTGCGTCCTACCTATTGTGATCTCGATCGGCTACCGAGACGCGCTGACGTGGCGCCACGCTGTCGGGCGGTCTCAAGTAGCACGTGTCCGGCGGTGGGGAGGTCGTGCTCGTCTGCGGCGAGAAGCCGTAGTTCGCGGTGCACCTGGGGGGCGAGTGGGACGACGGCGAGCTGGTGGCCATCGGGTAGTGCGAGCTCGGGGACGACGGTGACGCCGAGGCGCTCGCGGACCATGGCGAGCAGGGTGGCCATGTCCCGGATCCGACGCGCTGGCCGTAGCCGCAGCCCGGCCAGCTCGTGCAGGCGGCGCAGGATCGGTTCGCAGCCGCCGTCGGAGAGTAGGAACGCGTCGTCGGCGAGGTGGTCGAGCGTGACGGCGGGTTGATTGGCGAGGGGATGGCCGGGGTCGAGCACCGCGACGAGTCGGTCGCGGGCCAGCACGGCTCCCACCGCGTTGTCCAACGGACCAACCGCAGTGCCGGTGGTGTCGTGGCACAGCTCGGCGACCACGCCGAGGTCGACAATGCGGTCGGTCAGCCAGTCCCGCACCTCCTGGTCGGTGCCTTCCAGCAGCACGACGCTGACCTGAGGGCGCAGCCGGGCGAACTCGGCTATCAGGCCCGGCAGCAGCTGCGCGGCGCTGGGGAAAGCCGCGACTCGTAGCCGGCCGCGGTGCCGGCCAGCCGCAGCGGCGGCGGCGGCGTCCTGAGCGATCCGGTCGACGCGGCGCACCGCCTCGCGGGCGTGGGCCAACACCTGCTCCCCGTGGCCGGTCAAGCGAGCCCCGCCGCGACCGCGGCTCACCAGAGGCAGCCCCAGCTCCTTTTCCAGGGATCCGATCGTGTGGCTGACCCCGGGCTGGGTGCGGCCGAGGGCGACCGCGGCGTCGGTGAAGCTGCCTTGCTCGGCGACGGCGACCAGCGCCCGCAGCTGCGCCAGGTTCATGCGTTCCTCTTGTACACGTAGACCTTCGACTTGTTGGTCTTATGGCCCAGCCTGCACTACAGAAGCAGCATGGACAGCCCGCAGCGGCGCCCCGCTCCCACCGCCGTCGACCTGGTGACGCTGCTGGGCGTCGGGGCGCTGTGGGGCGCGTCGTTCCTGTTCATCCGGGTGGCGGTTCCCGACCTGCGCCCGGTGGCCCTGATCGAGGCCCGGGTCCTGCTGGCCGGACTCGCGCTGCTCGCCGTGGTCGCCGGACTGCACCGGGTGCCGGCCTGGCGCACCGACTGGAGGAGCTACCTGCTGCTCGGCGGCCTGTCGGCCGCGGCGCCGTTCACCCTCATTGCTGCCGCCGAGCTGCACCTGACCGCCTCACTAGCCGCCATCCTGAACGCCACGACGCCGCTGTTCGCCCTCCTGCTGGGCGCCCTTCGCCTGCGCGAACCGCTGGCCCCACGGCGGTTGGCCGGTGTTCTGCTCGGCCTGCTCGGCGTCGCCGTGCTGGTCGGCCTGGGCCCGCTGCACCTGGACGCACCCCTGCTGCTCGCCGTCGCGGCCAGCCTGCTCGCCGCTCTGCTCTACGCGGTCGGCGGCGTGTACGCCAAGACCCGCTTCACCGGCGTCGCCCCGATCACCGTAGCCACCGGCCAACAGCTCGGAGCCGCAGCTCTCCTGCTGCTCCCCACCCTGCTGCTACCACCAGCCAAAGCCCCCAGCGCACCAGTCGGCGCCGCAGTGCTCAGTCTGGCCCTGGCATGCACCGCGCTCGGCTTCGTCCTGTTCTACCGGCTGCTCGCCCGCCTCGGCCCTACCCGGGCGCTGTCCGTCACCTTCCTCGTGCCCGTCTTCGGGCTCGCCTGGGGCGCCCTGTTCCTCGGCGAGCCGATCACCCCAGCCACCGTGGTCGGCCTGCTCATCGTGCTGACCGCCGTCGCACTCGTTACCGAGGTCACACCCTCCCAGCGGAACATCACCGCAACCCGATAGCCAGCTAACGGTACGGTCCTACGCCGCCTAGCCCGGGCGTGGATGATGCCGAGATGCGTGCTCCCTCGCTGACGGTCGCTGCCGCTCAACCGCCCTGCCAGGCGCTAGACGTTGCCGCCAACGCAAAGGCGCACGCGAGAGTCGTGCTGGCGACGCAGGCGCGTGTCGTAGTCTTCCCGGAACTGTCCTTGACGGGCTACGAATTGGACGCGGCTCCTGTCCAGTGCGATCACGACGCGCTGACTCCGATCATCGATGCCTGTGCGGCGACTGGCTCGATCGCCCTCGTCGGCGCCCCCGTCGAGGAGCAAGGACAGCGCTTCATCGCAATGCTGGCCATTGACGGGGCGGGTGCGCGACCCGCCTACCGAAAGACTTGGCTAGGCGGCAACGAGCCGACGCAGTTCCACGCGGGGGACGGCCCGACGGTGCTGGAGGTCGACGGGTGGCGACTCGGGCTCGGCATCTGCAAGGACACCGGCGCTCCTCAGCACGTGGCCGGGACCGCGGCGTTGAACGTCGACGCCTACCTCGCCGGGCTGGTGCACCTGCCGCAGGAGCTCCCGGAGCAAGAGGCCCGTGCCGTCGTCATTGCGCGCGCCTGCCGAGCGTTCGTCGTCTTCGCCAGCTTCGCTGGCCCGACGGGAGACGTCTTCACGGAGACGGCCGGTGCTTCGGCGATCTACTCGGCAGAAGGCCTTGCCCTGGCGCGGACCGGACCGGACCAAGGCGGCGTTGTCCGGGCCACCCTCGGTTGAGACCGTCCCACTGCAGGAACGTTTGCCGGGACGCTCAGCGGGCGTACGGACTACTTCGGCGTCCCGAGCCGCAGGCGGTTGCGGTCGGGGTCACGCAGCTCCACCTCGCGGGCCCAGGGAGCGTCTTCGACGGGGACGCCAAATTGGCCCGCGACCCGGTCGACATCGTCGATGCGCAGGTACAAGAGGGTGTCGGGCCGTGCGTCGCCGGTGTGCTCACTCAAGAAGAGGCGCATCGAACCGCGCGCGACCGACACGAAGGCGGGCAGGTGCGGTTCAAAGCGGTGCTCCCACTCCTGCTCGAACCCGAGCCGTCGATACCAGGCCGCGGCCCGGGCAGCGTCGGACACTCGCAAGATCGGAATGACCTCCTCCACGAGTCCAGGATGTCAGCCGCCGCAGGGGAAGCAACAACCAGGCCCGGGTCCTCGACCGCTGTGGCGCCGTAGCGCGTGGGGCTGTCCCACTAGGCGACCGTCTACCGGGGCAACAGTCGGACGGTGTCACCGAGGGCGATCACGCCAGGCCGGGTGACGCTCGCCTGCACGCCGAGCACGGTCTCGTGGGCGCGCCCGAGGGTGCGTAGTACTGGCGGTCCGGCTGGGAGGCCGGCCTGAGGCTGGTCGACCATGACGCAGCGGGGCATGCCCTGCCCCAGTCGGAGCACAACATTGGGGCCGAGGGCGAGCTCGCCACCGAGCCAGTCGTCTTCGAGGAAGCCTGTGCCGTCGGTGTCCAGGACGATGTTCGCTCTGAGCCGCCGGGCATCGACCCGGCCGCCGACGAGTTCCTCGGCGCGGCGCACTGAGGAAGTGGTCACCAGATGGACGCCACATTCGTCGTGGTGGCTGGTGGTCGTCTCGCGGCGCAGAGTGAGGGACTGCCCGAAGGCTCGGGTCAGGGCTGCCGAGGCGGCTGGGTCGTCGACCCGGTAGGGCTCGGCGTCGGGACTGAGCAGTGTCGGCACGTCGCCGCCGGCGGGTACCTGTGACTGCCAGCGCATCAAGCCTTCGACCTTGCGGAACCGGCGGGTCGTCTTGCCGCTGGCGATACCGCCATCGGCGGTGTAGGCCGCCCACTCACGGTCGTGCCGCAGTCCACGGTCAGTAACTCGCGCCAAGGACAGCGACTCGCCAGCGGTGGACTTCACCGGAAAGCGGCCGAGGCCGGCGACGACGCCGACAGCAATCCAGGAGCCAAGCAAGAGACGACTCGATTCAGGAAGCAACGGGTCCACTCGCCGAACCCTTGGGAACGACCCCAACCGCCACCGCAATCGAACCGGCGGACATACCGGAACGGTAGACCTGATCCGCCCGATACACCGTCGTCGAACTGTGTGCTCAAAAGGGTTTCCGGCGTGCAGGGGCACCAGCTCGCGCTCCACACGCTTTCGCACGCGCCGCTTGCCGTGTATAGCTGCTCAGCCGGAACCGTCAACGAACTGGGTCACCTGAAGGACGTGCCGCAGGAACTCCTGGTGAGCGGCTGCTTCTTGTCTTACGTGGTGCCAGGTCGCGGCAACGCCGACGGCAGCGACGCGTCCGGTAGCCAGGATGAGGGTGAGAGCGTCGAGCACGGCCTGCACAGAGGGGCCGCCCGTGACCGGGTAGAGCAGACCCGGGACGTGCCGCGGGTCGAAGACATCGACGTCGAGGTGCACGTGCAGATCACCCTCGGGCAGGTCGTCAGGCCGCAGCCCCAGAACCGACTGGCGTCGAACCGCGGAGGCGTCGAGCAGGGCGTGCTCGCCGGGGTCCGTGTCACGCCCGTCGACCAACAGGATTTGCGACTCGGGCACGGGGCGAAGTCCCAGCAGGTCGGGCAGCGTCGGTGTGCCCACGCCGGCCGCGAGCGCCAGCGGCATGCCGCCCAGGTACCCAGAGGTCGTCGTGGCTTCGGTGTGGAAGTCCGCGTGCGCGTCGAACCAGACCACGCCCAGGTCGTGGCCGGCGCGCTGCAGACCGGCGAGCACTGCGAGGCTGGTCGTGCAGTCGCCAGAGAGCACCAGAGGCGGCGTGCTTTGACCAGCGATCACGTCGGCGACCTGCTCGTACAACACGGCCATCCGCTGCCACGCAGTGCCCGAACCCAACTCGGCCGTGATCTGCCCCTCGGCCAGTACCCCGACGTCGAAGAACCCGAGCCGTTCATCGAGGTGGTACGGCACCGCCAGGACGACCATCCTCGGAACCTAATAGTGACGCAGACGGCTGTGCCGGTAGCCGAAGGTCCAGCAGGACAGCGTCCCCCCGTTGGCGATCGGTTCTGCGGCAGCTTTCGGCAGCCAGCTCGTCAGCTCATTGGGACCAACGGGATGCGCCAGTGCTCTTGGAGGAGCTGAGCCCCGTCAGCTGACAACCACGGCGGCGCACACCCGACGGTCTCACAAGCCTCTTAGCCCCACATCGCCCGCGGGCGGTGCAGGTCCCCCGTCCCTGTAAGCGTCCCAGCTGCCGATCGTCTACTGCGAGCACCGTGTCCCAGTGTGAAGCGGTAACAGCACCTATGAGCGAGGGCGAGCGTCGCCGGCGAGCAGGCTATGCGCGTGCATGTCGTGCCAGCCGTCGAGATGCAATGCCTGCGACCGCTTCGTGCCCTCGGGTATGAAGCCAGCTTTGCTGGCGACGCGACACGACGCTTCGTTCCTGGTCGAGTGATCCAGTTCTAGACGGTGGAAGCCGACGTGATCGAAGGCCCAGTCGGCAACGGCGCCGAGAGCAAGCGAGGCCACCCCCCGGCCGCGGGACTCCGGCAGGACCCAGTACGAGACTGCGGCCCGGGCTTCGTCCAGGGCGAGGCTGCCGATCGCGATGCGGCCCAGCAACAGTTCAGCACGCGTGATCGCCCAGCCGCCCCCGCGCTCCTGCTCCCAGCGGTCCAGCTCGTAGCCGACCCACGACTCGGCCTCACCCAGGGACATGGACCGGGCGTGCCAACGGTGGATGTCCGGGTCCTGGTAGGCCCGAACCAGCGAAGGTGCGTCAGCGTGCTCCCAAGGCCGCAAAGCAAGCCCCGCGACAAACAGTCGCGGCTGTGCCTGCCTGGACAGGTGGCCGGGCGACAGCACCGGCTCCGACGTAGTTCCGGGCTGCGTCACGAGCGCACGCTAGCGCCGGCCCTCGGGTACGAGGGCCTGTCCCCGGATCGCTGCGTGAGATTCACCGGGCCACGGCAAGTTCGCCGCCGCCGCCGCAGCTCCCTCGTCGCCTAGTGCAAGGAGCGGCCGAAGCAGAGCGTCCGCTGGCACAACCCTCTCCTTCCTCTGAAGACCGGTCAGGACCACCGTAGTTTCCTCAGCGGCCCGAGCAGCCACGGCTAGCCCCTGCAGTATCGGCCAGCCGAACGATCTTCGTCCCGGTAGCCAGCTTGTGCATGCTCGCGGCATGACCTCCTTCGTTCAGACCGAGCGCCTAGCACTACGGCGCTTCACTGCGGACGACGCGGACTTGCTGATCCAGTTGGACAGCGACCCGGCGGTGATGCGCTACCTGACCGGAGGCGAGGCGACCGCTGCAGAGCTGGTCCGCGAGCGCCACCTGCCGAGCATCCTCGGTGTGTACGAGAAGTGGGACGGCAGGTTCGGGCTGTTCGCTGCGCACGAAAAGGACAGCAGCGCGTTCATCGGCTGGTTCTGCCTGCGGCCGGAGCCGGGAGGTCCGCCGGACGAGGTCGAACTCGGGTACCGGCTGCGCCAGCAGGCTTGGGGTAAGGGGTACGCCACCGAGGGGTCGCGGGCCTTGCTGAACAAGGCGTTTACGGAACTCGACGTGCGCTTGGTCTGGGGCGCGACGATGTCGGTGAACCTCCCCTCGCAGAAGGTGATGGCCAAGCTCGGGATGACGGTCGCGGGGGCCATCCCCACGCCGGAAGACATGCAGATGGTCGAGGGTGCCGAACTCGGTGGCGTGCTGTACCAGATCGCCAAGGAGCAGTGGGAGCAGTAGCTAAGACGGCGGCCGTCAGCGGCGGCAACGCCGGCTAGCAGCTGCACAGCCCGTGTCCCGATAGCCAAGGACCCTGTAGCGGCCAAGAACCGCAGCGAGGTTGACTGCATAGGTGCGCGAGCCTCTGGTCCGCCCTTGCAAAGCCGCAGCCGGCGACAAGGTCGCGGTCCTCTCCCCTTCGTTCGCGGCACCAGCGCTAGCTCCGCAGGTGCACGACCAGGCGATGACCCAGGTGCGGCATCTGCGTGCGCACGGCCCGACCCTGGAGGCCTTCACCTTCCGCAACCCGTTCCCGGCGCCCGACCAGCCCGGCAGCACGACGCGCACCGACGACGACTGGCTCTGCCCGGCCTGACCCAGCGTGCGCCTGGTAGACGATCGTTAACCGGTGGTCGGGATCGGCTGGGGAGTCCGGGTCGCGAGGCGGCCTCAAGTGGGGCTGCGCGGTCGGTCTGCCGTGGTGACGCCTAGCCTCACCAGGTGCTCATCCGTGAGAAGGCCGAACGGGACGCGTCCGCCTGCCTGGCACTGCTTCTTGCGGTGCACGACCTAGACGGCTACCCGCGATACCTGCCCGAGGACGCGCAAGGGTTTGTGACGCCCAAATATGAGACCGACGCTTGGGTAGCCGAACAAGACGGCGCAGTCGTCGGCCATGTGGCCCTGCACTGTGCCTCGGTGGACCCCACGCTGAGGGCCGCTCAACGGGCGACCGGCCTGCCACCGGAACGCCTGGCGGTCGTCGCTCGGCTGCTCGTCGACCCCCACTTCAGGAGGGCGGGCCTCGGACGCGCCCTCACAGCAACAGCGATTGCACATGCACGGCGCCGCAGTCAGCGGGCCGTCCTCGACGTCGTGCAAGACGCGGCCGCTCCGATTGCCCTCTACGAGGCGACGGGGTGGACGCGGTTGGGCCCACTCAGGTTGGAGTTCGAGGACAGCATCTCACTGGACCTGTGGGTTTACCTCAGCCCTGAGTAGGGACGGTGGAACCGCCGCCCCGGGCGCGACACAACCATTTGTCACAGCGCAAGGATGCGTCCCGCAAGCCAGGGCTACCGGGACGGACCCAGGCCGAGTCTGTTCCGCGGAGGCTGGCGTTACGGCTGGACTGGCAGCTCCTCCAGTGGGGGGTATTGGTCGCTCATGCTTATCCGGTTAGCTCCGCCATGTTCGTGGCTCCGGGTCCGGCCGCGATGATGCTGCGGTAGGTGGTGGGCTGCTGTTGGCTCTGCAGACCGAGCAGGGTTTGGAATGCGGCCATCGGCGTTCGCCGGCGGTTGAAGCGGAAGGTGTACTCGTCGAG
>JAABUR0100003001.1_pt1 | contig 24431 bp, 23 predicted proteins | sample 5560091 | NCBI WGS metagenome assembly JAABUR01 (sample SAMN10711879, study PRJNA513375) | rock metagenome | isolation source: Antarctica rocks | place: Antarctica: Victoria Land, University Valley sud
GTCCAGATCAGCGTCCACAAGGGCCTCCAGGCTCGTGTTGGTGTTAGCAACGCCGAGTCTGGACACCCTCAACCCCAAATCACACGCGCCACACCAGTCACACCCCTTGGAATCATTCGTCTAGGGTCGTCGTGTGCTGATCCGACCGATGACTCACGACGACGTGGCCGCGGTGGAGCAGATCACGTCGGACGCCTTCTACGATCTCGACGTCCGCACCCGGCCTGCCGACTGGCCTCGGCCGGAGCCCCGGTCAGCTGAGCGCTCGGGTCCGTGGCGGACGCGGCTCGCCCACCTCGTCACGCACGACCAGCCTGGCTGCTGGGTTGCCGAGGATGGTGGCGCCCTCATCGGTGCTGTGGCGGCCCTCCGGCGGGAAGGACTGTGGGGTCTGTCGACGTACGCCGTCCGGCCCGGGCTGCAAGCACGCGGGGCCGGCGCAAGGCTGCTCGAGGCAGCGCTCGGCCATGCCGCCGCCGACGCACCCGGTTTCATCTGTTCAAGCCACGATCCCCGGGCGGTCCGGCGCTATCGATTGGCCGGCTTCGACCTGCACCCGGCGATGCTGATGTGGGGCAAGGTGGACCGCTCGGCGTTGCCGACGGTGCCGGGACTTCGCGACGGGTCGGCTGCCGACGTCGAGATGCTCGACGACATCGACCGGGCATCTCGTGGCGCCGGTCACGGCGTGGACCATGACGTGATGGTCGCGCAGCATCCGTTGCTGGTGGTCGAGAACGGTTCGAGTCGTGGCTACGCCTACGTGTACGACAACGGCGGGCCTTACCTTCTGGCTGCCACCGACGTCAGGGCGGCCGAGCACGTGCTGTGGGCTGCACTCGCCCGCAGCGAGCCCACGGAGCACGTCGACTTCCATCACCTGACCGCGGCGCACGGCTGGGCCGTCGACATCGGCCTGCGCGCCGGGCTCGAGCTGCACAACCGCGGCTACCTGGCGCTGCGCGCGATGGCGCCCCCGCCGGCGTACCTGCCGTCGGGCCACTTCCTGTGAGACGTTCGGCTACGGCTCCGGCCGCCACACGTCCGACGAGAAGTTCGGCTCCGACCGCGGCATCGGTGACCAGGTAGCGACAACATGGCCCGTCCGGAAGTCAACATGGCAAGTGCACTGTCCCCACGGCAAATTTGCCATGTGAACAAGCCAGCTGGCTTGTTCACACGGCAAACGCCCCGGGGTGAGGTCAGAGGCCGGGGGCGCCCCAAAGAGCCATCCAGCGGCCCAGCTCGGACTCGAGCGGAAGGTCGTCGGTGAGTACGCCGCGCGCCTGGATCTCGAGCGCGTTGTCGCGCCGCTCGCCGTCAAGCGGTGCGAACGGGTAGAACGTGCCCTGCTTGTAGAGGTAGACCAAGGCGAGCCGTCGCCCGGCCGCGTCGTGGAAGCCCACCACGGAGCACAGCAGGCTGGGTCCGAAGCCGGCGTTCTCCAGCGACGAGTTCACGGCATGGACTTCTGTCACCAGCTCCGACAGCTCGCTGGGGTCACGCCGGCACACCAGCCAGGTGAACCCGAAGCTGTCGGTCGACCGCTCCACCGCCGGTCCGGCGTCGGAGTCGAGCAGCTGCTGCACGTCGTCCTGCGTGGTGGCGAACGCACCACCCTCGGCGGCGCGGTAGCACACCGACGCGACGCCGGTCGGCTTGAACCCCGACGCCACCTCCAGCGTGACGGCCGCGCCGGGCACGGCGAAGAGGTTGTCGAGGTTGGCCTTCGGCGGGTCGCTGCGGCCACCGAACACGTTCTTGAGGAAGCCCACAGTCGATCCTTGCACGTCGGGCCGAGGCGTCGGCGTACGAGCGCCGTCTCCCGGCGTCAGCTGGTGGGCCGGGACAGGTCGCCCGAGATCTTGGCGAGCTGCTCCAACCGCTGGTCCAGCGGCGGGTGGGTCGCGAACAGTGCACTGAGCGACTTCTTGTTGATCGCCGGCGCGAACAGCAGCGCGCTGGCGCCCTCGACCTGACGCAGGTCGCGGGTGGGGATACGCGCCATGTCGCCAGAAATCTTCGTCAGCGCCGACGCGAGGGCCGACGGCCGGCCAGTGAGATAGGCACCGGAACGGTCCGCCGACAGCTCGCGGTAGCGGCTGAGCACGCGCGTCAGCAGGAACGAGACGAAGTAGACGAGGATGCTGCCCAGCCAGATGACGAGAAACGGCAGTGCGTTGTTGTCACGCCGCCCGCCACCGAAGTACATCCCCCACCGCATCACCAGACCGGCCGCGACGCCGAGGAAGCCGGCGATCGTCATCACCGTCACGTCGCGGTGGGCGACGTGTGACAGCTCGTGCGCCAGCACACCTTCGAGCTCTTCTTGGTCAAGCCGACGCATGATCCCCGTCGTCACGCAGACCACGGAGTGGCTGGGGCTGCGGCCGGTGGCGAACGCGTTCGGGATGTCGGTGTCGGAGATCGCCACCCGCGGCTTCGGCATGTCTGCCAGCACGCACAGCCGGTCGATCATGCCGTGCAGCTCGGGGGCCTCGTTGGGGCTCACCTCGCGGGCTCGCATCGCCTTCATCGACAGCTTGTCGGAGAAGTACCACTGCCCCAGTCCGAAGGCAGCTGCCAGGAACAGCACGAACGGCCCCGAGAGGTTCGTGAACAGCGCCAGCGCAACGAAGACCGAGACATAGAGGGCACCCAGCAGCAGCATGACCGTCGACATGCGCGCGACCAGCCCTGTGTCGCTGCGGAACCGCGTACGTGCCATCAGATTCAGCGCCTCATTCCTGTTCAAAGGTGTCTACAAGTACGACGCCTCAAGCCTCCCGTTTGTTCCTGAGAGCAGTCCCAACGCAGATCGAGAAGTGGCTGTGTCTCTCACAGCTCAACCAGGGATGAGCCCGTCCCCGCTGAGCAGGTCACGCACCTCGGCCAGGCTGGCCGACTCGTGCGGAAGCAACAGCTGCGAGGGCACCAGCGCGTCGAGCGCCATCGGCGTACCAAGCTCGCGGACCCGGTCGAGGAGTGCCCCGAGAGACGACCCGAAGTTGGCTTCGTCACCGGCCTCGATCGCTGACTCGAGCTGGGCGTCGAGCTCGTTGAGCGCCTCGAGGTGCTCATCGGCCACGTCGAACTGGCCTTCGCTGAGAATGCGGACGATCATGCCTTGTCCTCCTGGCTCGACGGTGCCTGTTGGCCTTCGATCTGTGCCGGGGCGGAGCCGCCCTCCACCTGCCCCTTCATCCGCGCAAGCTCGGCCTCGACCTCGTTGTTCGAAGACATCTGCTCGAGCTCGCGGGTGATGTCGTCCTTGCCGCCGCCAGTCGAGTGGTCCTCGAGCGCGCCAGAGGCGATCAGCTCGTCGACCGCACTGGCCCGCGCCTGCATCTGCGCGGTCTTGTCCTCGGCCCGCTCGACGGCCATGCCGACGTCGCCCATCTCCTCCGACACCCCGGAGAAGGCCTCGTTGATCTTGGTCTGTGCCTCTGCCGCCGTGTAGGTGGCCTTGAGGGTCTCCTTCTTCGTGCGGAACGCCTCGACCTTGGCCTGGAGCCGCTGCGACGCCGTCGTCAGCCGCTCCTCCTCCGCCTGCAGGTTGGCGTGCTGGGTGGCGAGGTCGGCGCCCTGCTGCTGCAGTGCGGACCGTCGCGTCAACGCCTCGCGGGCCAGGTCCTCGCGGCCCGAGGACAGCGCCTGCTGGGCCTGCTGCTGCAGCTTGGCGGACTGCTGGTCGAGCTGCTGCATCTGCAGCTCCAGCCGCTTGCGGCTGGTGGCGACGTCGGCGAGCCCCCGACGTACCTTGCGCAAGAGCTCCTGCTGCTTGGTGTAGCTGTAGTCCAACGTCTCGCGTGGGTCCTCTGCGGCGTCGAGTGCCGTGTTGGCCTTGGAACGGAAGATCAAGGCGATTCGCTTCATGACGCTGCTCATCGAGTCGGCCTGCCCCTTCTGGTTGCTGCGGCGTCGCACGGTCGATTCGCCGTACGCCGTCAACCCTACGGGGCGTCTCCCTGACTGGCTACGCGGTGGCTCACGCCAGGTAGGCTGCGCCACAGAGCCGGCACCGCAGCGGGCCCGGCAACGGTCTCAGGAGTGAGCGCAACCCCCGTGTTTGGTCGACGCAAGGCAGAAACCGTCCCCGCGACACCCGACGACGTCGAGCCCCGCCCCGGAGGCAAGGGCCGGCCGACTCCGAGCCGCAAGGAGGCCGAGGCCGCGCGCAAGAAACGACTGGCGCCGCCGCGCACACGCAAGGAGGCCAGCCTGCAGCGGCGCGAGAAGATGCGCGAGTCGAAGCTGGCCCAGCGTGCCGCCCTCGAGGGCAGAGGCGACGACAGCTACCTGCCGGCGCGCGACCAAGGCCCCGAACGCCGGTTCCTCCGCGACTACGTCGACACTCGCCGCACCATCGGCGAGTTCATGCTGCCGCTCTTCTTCCTGATCTTCGTGTCGGTCTACATCAACCAGGAGTGGGCGCAGCGGTTCAGCTCGAGCGCGTTCCTGCTCGTGGTCGTGCTGATGATCCTCGACGCGGTCCGGATCGTGCGAGGCAGCAAGAGTGCCCTGCGGGAGAAGTTCGGCGACGACGCCGTCAAGGGCAACACCATGTACACGCTGTTGCGCTCATGGCAGATGCGCCGTCTTCGCCTTCCGAAGCCACGCGTCAAGGCCGGCGAGAAGATCTGACCCGGTGCCCCGGCCGGCGACCGGTTGAGCGCACCCGTAGGGTCGAGACATGGAGTTCAGACATCTAGGCACATCCGGTCTCAAGGTCAGCGAGATCAGCTACGGCAACTGGCTGACGCATGGTTCGCAGATCGAGGAGGACCAGGCTCGCGCCTGCGTACGCCAGGCTCTCGACGACGGCATCACCACCTTCGACACTGCAGACGTCTACGCCAACACTAAGGCCGAGTCGGTGCTGGGCCGGGCGCTCGAAGGCGTGCGGCGTGAGTCGGTCGAGATCCTCACCAAGGTCTACTGGCCGACAGGTCCGGGCGGCCCGAACGACTCCGGTCTGTCACGCAAGCACATCCACGAGTCGGTCAACGGCAGTCTCGGCCGCCTCAAGACCGACTACCTCGACGTCTTGCAGGCGCACCGGTACGACCACCTGACGCCGCTCGAGGAGACCATGGAGGCGTTCGCCGACGTCGTGCGCGCCGGCAAGGTCCACTACATCGGGGTGTCGGAGTGGACGGCCGAGCAGATCCGCGCGGGTCATACGCTCGCGCGCGAGCTGAAGATCCCGTTCGTGTCCAACCAGCCGCAGTACAACATGCTCTGGCGCGTCATCGAGGCCGAGGTCATCCCGACCAGTGTCGAGCTCGGCATCGGTCAGGTCGTGTGGTCACCGATCGCGCAAGGGATCCTGACCGGCAAGTACCGTCCCGGGGACCAGCCGCCGGCGGACTCGCGGGCCGCGCACGAAGAGGCCGGCTCGTCGATGCGCGACCGGTTGAGCGACGACGTCCTCACCCGCGTGCAGCAGCTGGGTCCCATCGCCTCCGACGTCGGTCTCTCGATGGCGCAGCTGGCGATTGCCTGGGTGCTGGCCAACTCGGCGATCTCGTCGGCGATCATCGGGGCGTCTCGGCCCGAGCAGGTCAGCGAGAACGTCCAGGCGTCCGGGCGCAAGCTCGACGACGACGTACTGAAGGCGATCGACGACGCGCTCGACCCGGTGGTGCAGCGTGACCCCGCCCTGACGGTGTCGCCGAAACAGCGCCCGACCTGATCCGCCCCCCATTCCGATTCGTCCGGCTCGCTCGGGCGCAAAGTGTCCCCGCTCGGTCGGACGAATCAGTCACTCTCGGATTCGTCCGGCTCGCTCGGGCGCAAGGTCTCCCCGCTCGGTCGGACGAATCGGATTTGGTGGGTGGGGGTCAGTCGGCGGACAGCGACATCGGGCCGTAGACGACCCGGTCGTGCTCCAGCAGGGTCGCCTGGCCTGCTCCCGCATCGGCGAGCTCGCGCCACACCTCACCCAGCCACGACTCCGCGTCGCTCTGCGAGGTGAACTCGGGCACCTCCGACTCCAGCGCGACGGGTTCACCCTCGCTGGTCTCGATCCGCCAGGTCCAGTCCATCGGGGGCTCCTTGAAGGGCGTCGTCATGTAGCGGTGGACGTTCGGGAAGATCGGCGGTGGCTCTTGCGGGTCACTAGGGGACATCTCACCCCTTCCTTTCGGTCGGTTCCAGCCTCTCGGTCGGCTCCAGGCGTACGCCTGGAGCCTAGTACCGCGTCCGGCAACCCTTGCCCGCTACGCGCCGCCCAAGACGCACACTGGCGGCGTTGCCGAAGCTCGAAAGACGCCCGGTCTGCCTTCGCATCGGCGCCTTGCCATCGCACGCCCTGGACGACGCTCGCCAGGGCAAACCTTGCCTGCCGCGCCACTAGCCCGCACCCCTCGCGACCAGTCCGAACCTGGTCGAGCCAGAGGTCCGTCAGCCTCGGCGAGGCCGGGAACAACGGCTCCTTTGACGTGGGCACTCTCGCCATGACACCGTGGCACCCAGCTCGACCCGACGCAGGGCAAGCCGGTGAGACTCCGGCGCTGACCCGCAACCGTGAAGCGCGCCGCGACCCCAGGTCGTCCGCGCCAGTCGGAAAACCTGTCCGGGTTGCGGCTCCACAACAACCGTCGAGGTGTGCGGAACGGAGCCGGACAGCGAAGTCCTGCGAAGTGGGGGCTGAGGAGTCCGGAGACGTCTGCGGACCGTCAGCGAAAGGCTCCTCGCATGGTCCCCCTGCGCACGATCGCCTCGGCCGCCCTCGCGGCCATGTTCCTGCTGGTCGGCCCGACCTCGGCGGCGTACGCCGTCGCCACGTCACCGACCGCGCCCGCCACGCGGCCGGCCGAGTCTGCGCTCGCGAAGGGCTACACGTACTGGGGCTACTTCAGGTGGAACGACAAGACCGACGCCTGGGACTACATGCAGGTCGGCGCGAACGACACCAAGCAGCTGCCCGCAGACGGTGACGTCTACGGGTTCCGGTGGGCGCTCGTCGTCAAGGACCCGCGCCTTCCGCGCGCCGGCGGCGACTTCGACGCGATCTGCGGGAGCGAGCAGGGCGGCGACAACGAGAAGCGCATCGCGTTCGTGCTCGACTACGGCAGCAACGAGGACGTCCCGCAGGGCGACCAGGCACCGGAGCCGCGCGGTGTGTGCGCCGTCGTCGACGACGCGTTCACCGTGCAGCAGGCCCTGCAGACCGTCGCTCCGGTTCGCACGGGCAACGGTGGTCTCATCTGCGGGATCGACGACTACCCCTCGACAGGCTGCGGTGACCAGCTCGCCGACGTACAAGAACCCTCGGCCGACGATCAGGTCACGCTTGCCCTTCCTGGTGCCGAGACCACCCCGCCCGACGAGGAGTCCGCGTCGCCGGCGAGCGACGACAACGCCGCCAGCAACGAGGGAGACACCGCCGACGACGGGTCGGGGAGCACGACGACGCTGATCATCGCCGTCGCCGCGGTCGTCGCGCTCGCGGCCGGCGCCGTCGTCCTGCGACGACGCAAGAGCTGATTCGGAGCAACCTCGATGCGTCCGGTCGACTCCCCTACCTACGCGCGGTCGCTGCACCCCGGCGCGTGGTGGCTGTGGGCGCTCGGACTCGCGGCGGCAGCGAGTCGCACCGTCAATCCGGTGCTGCTAGCGCTGCTGCTTGCCGCAGCAGGGTTCGTCGTGATGGCTCGCCGTTCCCGCGCCCCGTGGGCGTACGCCTACGGGGCATTTCTGCGGCTGGGGCTCATCATCATCGCGGTTCGAATCGTGCTGCAGGCACTGCTCTCCAGCCAGTCGCAAGGGATTCACGTGATCGTCGACCTTCCCGAGGTTCCGTTGCCTGTCTGGGCGGCCGGGCTGAAGCTCGGGGGCCTCGTCACCTGGGAGGCCGTACTCATCGCGTTCTCGCAGGGCCTCCAGCTCGCCACGATCATCTGCTGTGTCGGTGCGGCGAACGCCCTCGCCAGCGCCAGCCGGCTGCTGCGCACCGTGCCGGGGGCGCTGTACGAGGTCGGCGTCGCAGCGGTGGTGGCTCTGACGTTCGCCCCTCAGCTCGTCGCCGACGCTCGCCGGGTCCGCTCGGCGCAACGCCTGCGCGGGTACGACCGGCGTCGTCGGGGCGGCCTGCGGCGGACGGCGCTCGCGGTGCTCGAGGGCGCGCTGGATCGCTCGGTTGCGCTCGCGGCCGCGATGGACAGCCGCGGGTACGGCCGTTCGGCGGCGGTCTCCGGGACCGCCCGCCGACTCACTTCTGCCCTGGTGCTGGGAGGAGTGCTCGGCGTCGGCATCGGCCTCTATGGCCTGCTGGACGCCGGGGTGGGCGGCTTCTTCGGTGTTCCGATGCTCGGCCTCGGCGTGCTGCTCGCAGTGGCGGGGCTGGTGTCAGGCGGACGCCGCACCCAGCGGACCCGCTACCGCCCCGACCCCTGGGCGCTGCCCGAGTGGGTCGTCGCAGGGTCTGGCGTGGCCTGTGCGGCCGTGATGTTCGCGGCCGCGGCACGCTACCCGGCCGCGGCCATCCCGGCGTACCCCCTCGCCATGCCGACCGTGCCCCCGCTCGCCCTGGTCAGCGTCCTCCTCGGGCTGGTGCCCGCGGTCGCCGCGCCGCCACCGCCCGACCGCGTGCGGCAGTCGGGCACCGCGGCTGCGGATCACGCCGGCTCGCGGACGGCCCAGGTGGCGTCGTGATCACCTTCGACAACGTGACGGTGACGTACGCCGACGCTGCGCGTCCCACGCTGGCCGACCTGACGTTCGAGCTGTTTGAAGGCGAGATGTGCCTCGTCGTCGGGGCGACCGGGTCGGGCAAGTCGACGCTGCTCAAGTGCATCAACGGGCTGGTGCCGCACTTCACGGGCGGCACGCTCGCGGGCGAGGTGCGGCTAGCGGGCCGGTCGACCCGCAGCCACCTGCCCCGCGACCTGGTCGACGTGGTGGGCTACGTCGGGCAGGACCCGTTCGCCGGCTTCGTCACCGACTCGGTCGAGGAGGAGCTCGCCTACGGCATGGAGTCACTGGCCACCGCGCCCGCGACCATGCGCAAGCGGGTCGAGGAGACGCTCGACCTGCTGGGGCTGGCGGACCTGCGGCGGCGGCCGCTCGCGACGTTGAGCGGAGGGCAGCAGCAGCGGGTCGCGATCGGTTCCGTGCTCACGACGCACCCGCGTGTTCTCGTGCTCGACGAGCCGACGAGCGCCCTCGATCCGCAGGGGGCCGAGGAGGTGTTGGCGACGCTGCAGCGCCTCGTGCATGACCTCGGCCTCACCGTCGTGCTCGCCGAACACCGGCTCGAGCGGGTGGTGCAGTACGCCGACCGGGTGCTGCTGGTGCCTGGCGGTGCCGAGCCGGTGCAGCTCGGTCCCCCGGCCGACGTGATGAGCCGGTCTCCGATCGCCCCTCCGGTGGTGGAGCTGGGTCGGCTCGCCGGCTGGAGCCCGCTGCCGCTGTCGGTGCGCGACGCCCGTCGGCGAGCGGAGGCGCTGCGACAAGACCTCGCCGACGTACCCACCGCTGCACGGCCCGACCAGGCGTCCGGCGAGCCACTCGCGACGGCACGGCATCTGGTGGTGACGTACGGGCCGACACAGGCCCTTCGCGACATCTCCTGGTCGGTCCAGCCGGGTGAGATCGTCGCGCTGATGGGGCGTAACGGGGCCGGCAAGTCATCGCTGCTCAAGGCGATCGTCGGTCTGGTCACGCCGACAGCCGGCAAGGTCGGCGTCGCCGGCCTTGATCCCGCGCGGACCCGCGCCTCCACCCTCATCACCCGCGTCGGGCTGGTGCCGCAGAACCCCGGTGACATCTTGTACGCCGAGTCGGTCGCCGCCGAGTGCGCGCAGGCCGACCGTGACGTGCACGCTCCGACCGGCACCGCGGCCGGGCTGCTCGCCGAGCTCGCACCCGACGTCCCGGCCGACCACCATCCCGCTGACCTGTCCGAGGGCCAGCGGCTGGTCCTCGCCCTGTGCGTGGTGCTGGCCGCAGCACCGCCCCTGCTGCTGCTCGACGAGCCCACCCGCGGGCTCGACTACCAGGCGAAGCGTCGGCTCGTCTGCATCCTTCGCCGGCTTGTCCAGCAAGGACGCGGCGTCATGCTGGCCACGCACGACGTCGAGCTTGTCGCCGAGGTGGCCACCCGCGTCGTCGTGATGGCCGAAGGCGAGGTCGTCGCCGACGGACCGGCGGCTGACGTGTTGGTGTCGTCGCCGGCGTTCGCACCCCAGGTGGCGAAGATTCTCGCCCCGGCGCCGTGGCTCACCGTCGCCGATGTCGAGGCCGCACTGGCGAGGACGCCATCGTGACCACCACAACCCCGCCTGCTGTCGGCGTACCGCTCGTTCGTATGTCCGTCCGGTCCGCTGCCGTGCTCGCCGCGGTGTCGCTGATCGGACTGGTCGCCTACGCGTGGCCGTTCTTCGTCGACCCCGGTGCGGCGCTCGACACGTCGCACAGTGGAGACGCGCCCTGGTTCTTCGTCGTGCTGCTGCCGCTGCTCGCCGCCGTCGTGATCGCGGAGCTGTCAGCGGGGGGTATGGACGCCAAGGCGGTGGCGATGCTCGGCATGCTGGCCGCGATCGGGGCAGCGCTGCGGGCGCTCGGACCAGGTGCCGCCGGCCTGGAGCCGAGCTTCATCGTGATCCTGCTGGGGGGACGTGTCTTCGGGCGCGGTTTCGGCTTCGTGCTCGGCGCGTTGACGCTCTTCGCCGGTGGCTTGGTCACCGGCGGCGTCGGACCGTGGCTGCCGTTCCAGATGTTCGCCGCCGGCTGGGTGGGTCTGTTCGCCGGCATGCTGCCGGCCTGGCGCGGCCGTGCCGAGGTGGCGGCGCTGGCGGCGTACGGGATCGCCGCGGGACTGGCCTACGGAGCGCTGCTGAACCTGTGGTTCTGGCCGTTCGCGGCGTACGCGCCCGAGGTCACGTACGTCGCCGGCGGAGACGTACGTGACAACCTGCACCGCTATCTCGTCTTCTGGGCGACCACCTCGCTGGGATGGGACGTCCCCCGCGGCATCTTGACCGCCGCCACCGTCGTGGTCGCCGGACGGCCGGTGCTCGGCGCGTTGAGACGTACCGCTCGGCGGGCTCACTTCACCTGAGCGGCCTCGCTCCTTCCCGGCTGCCCCTCACGCGAATTGCGGGAAGGGGGCGAGGGTCAGGCGGCGCGGACGCCACCAGGGGTGACGAACGGCGGCTTCGTCACGGTGAACGCCTCCCGGCGCCCGCGTACGTCGACATACACCTCGTCGCCGTCGGACGCCGACGAGTCCAGCAGCGCCAGCCCCACGCCCACCCGGCGGGTCGGTGAGAACGTCCCGGACGTGACCTCACCCAGTCGCTGGTCGCTGGAGTCGGAGACCGTCATGCCCGCACGCGGGATGCCACGCCCCGATGCGAGGAGCCCGCGGAGCACGACCCGAGGTCCGGCCTCCTTCTCCGACCGCAGCGCGTCACTGCCCCAGAACGAGGCCTTCTTCCAACCGACCGCCCACCCCAGCCGAGCCTGCACCGGCGTGATCGTCGGTGACAGGTCTTGTCCGTGCAAGGGGTAGCCCATCTCCGTCCGCAACGTGTCGCGTGCCCCCAGGCCGGCCGGCACGATGTCGCGCTCGGCACCGGCGGCCATGACCGCATCCCAAAGCGCGACGGCTCCGTCGCTGGGGACCACGAGCTCGTACCCACGCTCACCGGTGTAGCCGGTGCGGCAGACCACGACAGGAACACCCGCGTGCTCCACCTCGACGAACGACATGTAGTCGTGTCCGGTCGGGAACCCCATCGCGTCCAACGTCTCGTCACTCGCCGGACCCTGCACCGCCACGATCGCGTAGTCGCGGTGCTGGTTGACGACCTCGACGCCGTCGGGCGCGGACGTCTGAAGCAGCTCCACGACCTCGGCCGTGTTGGCAGCGTTCGGGATGAGGAAAACCTCGTCGTCGCCCCGAAGGTAGGCGATGAGGTCGTCGACGGCCCCACCGGTCTCGTTGCAGCACAAGGTGTACTGCGCCTTACCGGGCTCGACCTTTGCGAGGTCGTTGGTGAGGCATGCGTTGACGTACGCCGCCGCACCCGGTCCCCGCACGAGTGCCTTGCCGAGGTGACTGACGTCGAAGACGCCCACGCTGGTGCGGACCGCGGTGTGCTCCTTCACCGAGCCGGTGTACTCGAGAGGCATCAACCAGCCGCCGAACGGGGCGAGCTTGGCTCCCAGCGCGACGTGACGCTCGTGCAGCGGTGAGTGGAGCAGGTCTGAGGTGGTGTCGGCCATGGCTGTCGAACCTATCGCAGCGGGGTAGAGTCGCCACGGATCCGCCTCAGCAGACAGGACAGCGTGTGACCAGCATCAGCTTGAGCTCCTCCACCGCAACCACCGTGAAGGCAGACGCAGTCGTGATCGGTGTGCACGGCACCGACAAGGTGAGCGCCGTCGCCGCCGGTGGCGAGAAGGTCGCCGCCGCGTTCGGGAAAAGCTTCCTGAAGACGTTGAACGATCTCGAAGTGTCGCCCGAAGTCGGCAGGGTCTGCAAGATCCCCGGCACCGGTGCCACCAAGGCGGCCGTCGTCGTCGTGGTCGGCCTCGGCGACATGGACGAGCTCGAGCTGGAGTCGCTCCGCCGCGCCAGCGGCGCGGCTGCCCGAGCGCTGGCCGGCAAGGCAACCGTCGCTCTGGCAATGCCGGCGACGAGTGACGACGAGGTTCGCGCAGTGGCCGACGGGGCGCTGCTCGGCGCCTATGCCTACGACCACTACCTGGAGAAGAAGACCGAGCCGGCCGGTGAGTTCGTGATCCTCACTGATCTTGCCCGCAGCAAGTCCGCGAAGCAGACGGTCAGCGACGCCGAGACGGTAGCCGCCGCGGTCCACTTCGCCCGCGACCTTGTCAACGCCCCGCCCAACGACCTCTACCCTGAGTCCTTCGCGGACCGGGTGACCGCCCGCGCCAAGCGCTCCAAGGTCACCGTTTCCGTCACGGACGAGAACGCCCTCGAGTCGAAGGGCTACGGCGGCATCCTTGGCGTCGGCAAGGGCTCAGCACGGCCGCCGCGCCTGGTGAAGCTCTCGTACAAACCAAGCCGCCCGGTTGCCCACATCGCCTTCGTCGGCAAGGGAATAACCTTCGACTCCGGCGGCCTGTCGATCAAGCCGTCCAACGCGATGGTCACGATGAAGTGCGACATGGCCGGTGCTGCCGCGGTCTCGGCGGCCGTCTTCGCCATCGCCGACCTGGGCCTGCCGGTGCGGGTGACCGCGTACGCCTGCCTCGCCGAGAACATGCCGTCGGGCAAGGCGACGCGACCCGGAGACGTGCTCACGATGTACGGCGGCAAGACCGTCGAGGTGCTCAACACCGATGCGGAGGGACGGCTGGTGCTCGCCGACGGCATCACCACGGCGTGTGCCGAGAAGCCCGACCTGCTTATCGACGTCGCCACCCTCACCGGCGCCTGCGTCGTCGCGCTGGGCAATCAGGTCTCAGGGGTCTTCAGCAACGACGAGGAGCTGCACCAGGAGCTGCCACGAGTCGCCAAGCGTGGCGGCGAGCTGATGTGGCCGCTGCCGATCCCCGACGATGTCGGCGACAAGGTCCGCGGCAGCAAGATCGCCGACCTCAGTCAACACAACCCGGAGCCATGGGGTGGTGCGTCGTACGCAGCCGGATTCCTGCGTGAGTTCGTGCCGGAAGGCCTGGCGTGGGCTCACCTCGACATCGCAGGCCCGGCCTTCAACGACGCGAAGGCGACCGGCTACACGCCCAAAGGCGGCACCGGCGCAGCCGTGCGCACCTTGGTGCAGCTGGCGAGTGAGCGCAGCCGCTGACAGCGTAACGCCGACGCGCGCCCAGTGTTTGCGTCAGCGGTCCTTATTGCGGCGGTTCCACTCCCGCATGCGGTCGGGGTAGCCCACCACTGCGGCGTCGTAGCTCGGGATGCGGTTGTTGTTGGCGAACGTGTGTGCCCAGTCCGCCGACGGGACCCTTCGACGGGTCCACTCGCCGTCGATTGCGACCAGTAGCAGGGTCGTGTCGCTGACCGCGGTGCGCGGCTCGACGAACCCCTCGATTCCCTTGCGGTGGGCGATCCACTCCTTGAGGTACGCCGAGTCGGCCGAGTCAGCGCCGCGCAAGGTGCCGGGCTTGGCCTTGCGACGCTTGAAGAACCCCATCGATACCGCCTCTCCTCCACTGTCGAGGCCAGTATTCCGTACCGCTCCAACCCTGACCCGTCTCCACGCCGACCAAGCCGCGAACTGCTGATCACCTGCCGAGGCACAGCACCCAGCGGAGTGCGAAGATGACCGACGACTTGAAGCGAGCGGCCGGGAGGCATCAGTGGCGGAGTCTGCACAGACGTTTGACGTTGTCGTGCTCGGGGGCGGTAGCGGAGGCTACGCGTGCGCGCTGCGGGCCGCGGAGCTCGGCCTGACGGTGGCCCTGGTCGAGGCGGACCAGCTCGGCGGCACCTGCCTGCATCGCGGCTGCATCCCGACCAAGGCGCTGCTCCACGCCGGCGAGATCGCCGACGCCGTGCGCGACTCTGCACAGTTCGGGGTGAACGCCTCCCTCGACGGCGTCGACCTCACCGGCGTCAACTCCTACAAGGACGGCGTCGTCAGCCGGCTATACAAGGGACTGCAGGGCCTCATCAAGGGCCGCGGCATCACGGTCGTCGAAGGCCACGGAACGCTGGTGGCGCCGACGACCGTCGAGGTCGAAGGCGCGCGCTACGAAGGGAAGCACGTCGTCCTCGCGTCTGGCTCGGTCACGAAGTCGCTTCCCGGGCTCGAGCTCGACGGCGAGCGGGTGCTGTCGAGCTGGGAGGCGATGCAGCTCGAGAAGGTGCCGGGCCACGCGATCGTGCTGGGTGGCGGCGTGATCGGGGTCGAGTTCGCCTCGGCCTGGCGGTCCTTCGGCGCCGAGGTGACGATCATCGAGGCCCTACCACGGCTGGTCGCGGCAGAGGACGCGGCGTCCTCGAAGGTGGTGGAGCGCGCCTTTCGCAAACGAGGCATCACTGCCAAGACGAGCACCTCTTTCACGTCCGTCGAGCACACCGACACCGGCGTACGCGTCACCGTGGAGTCAGGAGACACCTACGACGGCGACCTTCTGCTCGTCGCGGTCGGACGCGGCCCCAACAGCGCCGGCCTCGGCTACGAGGAGCAGGGCATCGAGACGGACCGCGGCTTCGTGCTGACGAACGAGCGGTTGCAGACCAACGTGGCGGGTGTCTATGCCGTCGGTGACCTCGTTCCCGGCATGCAGCTGGCCCATCGTGGCTTCCAGCACGGCATCTTCGTCGCCGAGGACATCGCGGGTCTTGCTCCGGGGCCGATCAACGAGAGCGGCATCCCGCGCGTCACGTACTGCGACCCGGAGGTCGCCTCGGTCGGACTCAGCGAAGAGCAGGCCAAGGAGCGGTACGGCGACGACTCCGTCGAGTCGCTCAGCTACGACCTCGGGGGCAACGGCAAGAGCCAGATCCTCAAGACCCAGGGCTTCGTGAAGCTCGTTCGCCAGAAGGACGGTCCCGTCGTCGGCGTCCACATGGTGGGGGCCCGCGTCGGCGAGCTGATCGGTGAAGCGCAGCTGATCTACAACTGGGAGGCGTTCCCCGACGACGTCGCCTCCTTGGTGCACATGCACCCCACCCAGAACGAGGCATTGGGCGAGGCGCACCTCGCCCTGGCCGGCAAGCCGCTGCACGCACACTCCTGAGAAATCATCGTAGGCTGAGCCTTCGACGCACGAGCCCCTCCTGACCGAACGACGACGACAAGAGGAACCTGACCGACATGGCGACAGAGGTAAACCTTCCGGAACTCGGCGAGAGCGTGACGGAGGGCACGGTCACCCAGTGGCTGAAGTCCGTCGGCGACGAGGTCGCCGTCGACGAGCCGTTGCTCGAGATATCCACCGACAAGGTGGACACCGAGATTCCGTCGCCCGTCGCAGGCACGCTGCTCGAGATCAAGGTCGAGGTCGACGAGACCGTCAATGTCGGCGCTGTGCTCGCGGTGGTGGGTGACTCCGACGAGTCTTCCGGGTCGGACTCGTCCGACGATTCGTCGTCCGAAGGCGAGTCCGCTGGCGAACAGCAGTCCTCCGACGAGGGTGGATCTGACCGGGAGTCATCGGACGAAGGCGACTCCGACGAGGGTGGCTCAGCCGGCGGTGACGAAGGCGACTCCGGCGAGACGGCATCCGACGAAGAAGGCTCCGGTAGTGACGATGGCGGCTCTGATGGCGAGCAGTCCGACACCACCGAGCAGTCCGACACCGTGCAGTCCGACACCGAGCAGTCCGACCAGCCGAGCGAGGAGCCGGAGTCGTCGCAGACCGACGAGGGTGCCACCGATGCTCCGCCGTCCGAGCAGGAGTCCGCGGCCAAGGCCGACGCGTCGCCTGCGTCGGGCGACGAGGGCGCGACCGAGGTCAAGCTGCCGGCCCTCGGTGAGAGCGTGACCGAGGGCACGGTCACCCAGTGGCTGAAGTCCGTCGGCGACGAGGTCGCCGTCGACGAGCCGCTGCTCGAGGTCTCCACCGACAAGGTCGACACCGAGATCCCGTCCCCTGTCGCCGGCACTCTTACCGAGATCGTCGTCGAGGCGGACGAGACCGTCGAGGTCGGTGCAGTGCTCGCAAAGATCGGCTCCGGGAGTTCGGGTTCGGGTGGCGACGACACGTCGTCCAGCGCCGAGGAAGCCGGCGACAGTGAGTCCGACGCGGAGGCAACCGAGACCCAGACCAGCGAGCCGAGCGGCGACGACGCTGGCAGTGCCGACGGTGCCTCCGGCGACGAGGACAAACCCGACGCCGGCGAGTCAGGTGACGGCGCCGACTCAGCTGCCGAGCAGGGCTCCGCTGAGGCGCAGCAGGCCACTCCGGAGCCGTCGCGACAAGACGCGGACGATTCGAGTGCTTCCACGGACGAGAAGCAAGAAGCGTCCAGCGAGGATGAGAAGGCCACCGCCTCCTCCGGCGGCGACGACGGGTCACGCAGCTATGTGACACCGCTGGTCCGCAAGCTCGCCACGCAGCACGGGGTCGACCTCGCCTCGCTGACCGGAACCGGTGTCGGCGGCCGCATCCGCAAGCAGGACGTGCTCAAGGCGGCCGAGAAGGCCAAGCAGGAGAAGGAGGCGGCGTCCGCTCCTGCCGCGCAGGCCGCGTCCGCGGAGCAGCCCTCCCCCACAACGGCCGCTGGCGCCGATCAGCCGGAGCCGAGCCCGCTGCGCGGCAAGACCGAGAAGCTCAGCCGGCTGCGCAAAGTCATCGCTGCTCGCATGGTGGAGTCGCTGCAGGTGTCGGCGCAGCTCACCACTGTTGTCGAAGTGGACGTGACGGCTATCTCGCGGCTGCGGGAGCGGGTGAAGGCCGACTTCGAGGCGCGCGAGGGCGTCAAGCTGTCGTTCCTGCCGTTCTTCGCCAAGGCAGCCATCGACGCGTTGAAGAGCTACCCGCAGGTGAACGCTTCGATCGACACCGAAGCAGGTGAGGTGACCTATCACCCGGCGGAGCACCTAGGCGTCGCCGTCGACACCGAGCGCGGACTGCTGGTGCCTGTCATCAAGGACGCCGGTGACCTCTCGATCGCCGGGCTATCGCGCAAGATCGCCGATCTGGCCGCTCGCACGCGTGACAACAAGGTGACTCCCGACGAGCTGTCGGGCGGGACCTTCACGCTCACCAACACCGGCAGCCGTGGCGCACTGTTCGACACCCCGATCATCAACCAGCCACAAGTCGCAATCCTGGGCACCGGCACGGTCGTCAAGCGCGCGGTCGTCATCAGCGATGCGAACCTCGGCGAGACGATAGCGATCCGGCGGATGGTCTACCTGGCGCTGACGTACGACCACCGGCTCGTCGACGGCGCGGACGCCGCCCGGTTCCTGACGGCGATCAAGCAGCGGCTCGAGCAGGCGAACTTCGAGGCCGAACTCGGCCTCTGACACTAAGCACGGCCTCGCATACTCGACAAGAAATTGTTGTGCACAAGGGGTCTTGAGGCACCTTTGTGGGTCAGGACTGTCGGTGGTCGCGTCTAGTGTGGTGGGTATGTCGAACAGTTCTTCCGCAGCCCCGTGGTCGGGCCGGCCGTTGCCGTCGGACCAGGTCGGGGTGTGCCTGGCCGCTCTCGACGACGTCCTGGCCAAGGCGGTGGATGCGCCGGTGTGGTCGTTGGACGATGCCCGGCTGTCGCGGCGGCTCGCAGAAGCGTTGGCGGTCAGAGCCCGGGTGGATGAGCTGGTGGCCCGCCTGGTCGGCCACGTCGACGAACGCGACCTGGCCAAGGTGATGGGTGCGTCGTCGACGAAGGCGCACCTGGTCGCCTCCTACCGGGTCTCCGGTGCCGCCGCGGCAGGGCTGGTGTCCCAAGCCCGGTGCCTGACCGACCGGTCCACCACCACCCGCACCGCTTGGGCGACCGGGAAGGTCAGCGCCGAGCAGGCGGTGCTGATCGGTGCCGCCGTCGACAAACTCTCACCAGAGGTCTCCGACGACGTGGTGGAGCATGCCCAGGCGGACCTGGTCGACCACGCCCAGACACTGACGTTCACCCAGCTGCAGGTGGTGACCAACCATCTGGTCGAGGTGGTCGACCCCGACGCCGCCGACGCGGTGCTGGGCGAGCAGCTCCAAGCCGAGGAAGCCCGGGCGTTGCAGCAGACCACGTTCCGTGGCCGCAGAGGGTTCGACGGGGTGGCCCGGTTCTCCGGGCGGATGCCGAACCTTGCCTACGACATGCTCACCACCGCCCTGGACGCCATCGCCTCCCCCAGACGCGCAACCAACCACACAACCGTTGCGGACGGGACCGGTGCACCGCTCAGCCCCACAGCGACCGGCACACCGTGCCCGGAGACCGACCCGGGCGTGTTGACGTACTCCCAGCGGCTGGGGCGGGCGTTCGTGGAGCTGCTCGAACACCTGCCTGCTGACAAGCTGCCCGGCCACGGTGCCGGTAACGCCACCGTGGTGGTCACCGTCGACCACCACAAACTCACCACCGGTGTCGGCGAAGCAGTCCTGACCACCGGCACACCGGTCTCCGTCGGTGAAGTCCGCCGGCTCGCCTGCAACGCCGGTGTCCTCCCCGCGGTGCTCGGTGCCGACTCCGCCATCCTCGACCTGGGCCGCAGCCGGCGGCTGTTCGACCGCTACCAACGCATCGCCCTCGCCATCAGAGACCAAGGCTGCGTCTTTCCCGGCTGCGAACGACCCGCCGCCTGGACCGAAGCCCACCACATCACTCCCTGGGCAGACGGCGGACCCACCGACATCAACCAAGGGTGCCTACTCTGCAGCTTCCACCACCACCTCATCCACCAACGCCAATGGGCCATCCAGATGGCCCCCGACGGCACCCCCGACATCGTCCCCCCAGCACGCATCGACCCCGACCAGGCACCCATCCGCCACCAACGCTTCAAACCCAGACGCGAATGATGACCTGCGCCGATGCCAAGGCCACCCACAGCAAGGGGCTCGGACGCCAGCACGTCGCAGGATGGCGGGTCTCCACGTCGACGGCGATCACCCGTCGCTATCGAGCAGAGCGTCAAGAAACTCTGCCTGGTCGCCGGCGAGCTCCACGGTGAGCGGCAAGGGCTCCCACCGGCAATCGAACTGCATTCCGCCATCAGCGTGCTCAGCCGACGACTCCGGCGTACTGCTGTCAGCCGTCACCGAAGTGGTGACTGTGTGCGTCCAGGCATCCGGAACGCCGTCAGGCGCCTGCAGGTGCACGTAGGTCGTCATCGACGGACCACCCGGGTCGTCCAGGCCACGCTCCTGACCACCCAGCTGCGCCACGAACGTGAGGCCCGTCAGCCCGGTCTCCTCCTCGGCCTCCCGCAGCGCAGCGTCCTCAATGCCCTCGAACGGCAGCATGCCGCCCGCGGGCACCTGAACACCCGACGGGTCGTCGGGGTCGTCGTCAACGTGGTCGAAGACCAACAGCTCACGGCCGCCTTCCGTGCCGCGGGTTACGTAGCAGGCAACACGTCTGCGGACGCCATAGATCGACATGCCCCGATCGTAGTGAGGGCCTCCCCCGATGCCACCTACCCCCGTTCAGGCAGGATGGTGTCGTGAAGATCATCGTCGCGGGGGCATCGGGATTCCTTGGTACGGCACTGCGCCGGCGGCTGACGGCCGAGGGCCATGACCTCGTACAGCTTGTTCGGTCACCACCACAGGCGGCCGACCAGATCCAGTGGGACCCTGCCTCCGGCGACCTCGACGCCGCCTCCCTTGAGGGTGCAACCACCGTCATCAACCTCGGCGGTGCGCCGATCGCTCGATGGCCGTGGACGACCGCATACAAGAAGACAATTCTCCAGAGCCGGCTCGAGACCACCGGCACCATCGCTGCGGCGATCGCCGCCAGCGCCAGCAAGCCCGCGCTCGTCAACGCCAGCGGCATCAACTACTACGGCGACCGCGGCGACGAACGCCTCGACGAGTCCTCGGCGGCGGGGACCGGCTTCCTCGCCGACGTCGTCAAGCAGTGGGAGGCCGCAACCCAGCCGGCAGCAGATGCCGGCGCCCGCGTTGTTCGTCTGCGCACAGGTGTCGTCCTGCACAAGGCAGGTGGTGCGCTCCAGAAGATCCAGATCCCCTTCCGCCTCGGCGTGGCCGGCAAGATCGGCGACGGTCGCCAGTTCTTCCCGACGATCTCGCGCGACGACTACTGCGGCGCCGTCGCCCGGCTGGCCACCGACCGCACCCTCGACGGGCCGTTCAACCTGGTCGCCCCGGTCGCTGCCACCAACGCCGAGTTCACCGACGCGATGGGGCAGGTGCTAGGTCGCCCTACCCTCCTGCGTGTGCCGCGGTTGGCGCTCCGAGCAGCGGCGGGCGAGCTGAGCGGGGAAGTCCTCGGAAGCATCAACGCCGCCCCCACCCGCCTGATCGAGGCAGGGTACGAGTTCGAACAGCCGACGATCGTCGACCAGGTCACCGCCGCCTACCACAGCTGAGCCTGCCGCTCACTGCGTCCAGACAGCGGCGATCTGCCAGCCGCCTGCCTCCCGCCGAAGCTCGAGCAGGTGCCGGCTGGGCTGGTCGTCGGGCAGCTGTCGGGTGGCACCACTGCGAGCCCAGGCAACGAGCCGGTCGAGCTCGTCGACCAGCACGAGGCGCACGACGCCCGGCTGACGTGCCACCACCCGGATGCGCTTCAGCTCCAGCGACGCACCCGACACGCGCAGCCCACGCTCGGCGTACGCATGCAGCATGCGCTGGTCACGCTCGAGCAGTAACGACCCCTCGACATAGACGGTCCGCAACAACGCCGGTCGCCCAGTCCGCCACGCCCGTTCCCGGACGGCGTCGAGTCCGCTCACGACGCTGAGCCAGCGCGTCTCTCGTCGCGTCGGCACTGCCTGCTTCGGGTACGCCGAGGGCGCGAGACGCCCCGACTCCTGCCCCATCGACGTCGTCGCATCTCCACCCATCGCCGGGTCGCTCGGGCGGCCAGCGCCGACAGCTACCACCGTCGCGACTGCCAGCGTGACCACGAGCGCCACCGCCGCCCATCGCCCGCGCGAGCCAGGAGTCCACGCACGTCCGGCCGTCGGGTCGAACGACGTGCGATGCCGCGGCTGGTCCATCTCGACAGCCTGCCGCACCTGGGGTGTGGCCGGTTGCCGTTGTCCACAGGGCCCGGGTGCGGCCGCGCGACCAAACCGACGCCGCGTCGGTGACGAATCACTACCGACGAGGAGCCCCCCTCTTTTCCTGCACGCCGTCACCACTGCCCCTAACCTTGGTGACCGCGGGAGCGCCGAAACAAGGAGTCATGGAGCGTGAGCAAGCTGTACGACGCGGTCGCGCCGCGTATCGCCGAAGGCATCTTCAAGGCGGCGAGCAAGCGGGTCGCCGTACGCTTCACCTTTCCCGACGGGACCGCGTGGGGACCCACGACCCCCGGCACGCCGGAGTTCGCCCTCCTCGACCCAGCAGAGTTCTACCGGAGGATGGGCAGCGACCTGAAGATGGCGTTCGGGGAGTCGTACGTCGCCGGCGACTGGACCACCGGACCCGACACCGACCTCGCCGACCTGCTGACACCGTTCGCGGCGCGACTGGCCACCCTCATCCCGGCGCCGTTGCGGAAGCTCCGGCGCGTCGTCGACCGTCGGCTGCCCCACCACACGACCAACACCCGCGATGGCGCACGCACCAACATCGAAGCTCACTACGACATGTCGAACGACCTGTTCCAGCTGTTCCTCGACGAGACGATGACGTACTCGTCGGCGTGGTTCGAGGACTTCGAGCATGAGTCCCTCGAGGACGCACAGCTGCGCAAGGTGGACGGCATCCTCGACTACGCCCAGGTCGGCAACGGCACCCGCGTGCTGGAGATCGGATCGGGCTGGGGCTCGCTGGCGATCCGCGCAGCGGAGCGCGGCGCGACGGTCACCTCGATCACGCTGTCCCAGGAGCAGGCTGAGCTGGGCACCGACCGGATCAAGCGACTCGGCCTCGACGACCTCGCCTCCATCCAGATCGTCGACTACCGCGACGTGCAGGGTGAGTTCGACGCCATCGTCAGCATCGAGATGATCGAAGCGGTCGGGGCGGAGTACTGGCCGAGCTACTTCTCCGCGATCGACGAGCACCTCGCCCCCGGGGGCCGCGTCGCCATCCAGGCCATCTTGATGAGCCACGAACGCATGCTCGAGACGCGCAACTCCTACGGCTGGATCCAGAAGTACATCTTCCCCGGCGGCCTCATCCCGTCGCTGCAGGCGATCGAGGAGGTCTGCGCTGAGCACACCTCCCTGCAGGTCACCGACCGACGCGAGCTGGGTCTGCACTACGCGGAGACGCTGCACCGCTGGCGCGACAGCTTCAACGCCAACTGGGAGGAGATCCAGCCGATGGGGTTCGACGAGGACTTCCGGCGCATCTGGGAGTTCTACTTGGCGTACTGCGAGGCGGGCTTCGCGTCGCGCTACCTTGGAGTGAGCCAGCTGAGATTCGCACGACCGGGCACTCCCGGTCTGATGGAGGGAGCCCCCGCTTGACCAGCCTGACCTTCCAGCACGGAGGGTTCGGCGTCGACGCGGTCGGTTACGAGAAGGCGTGGGAGCACCAGCGCCAGCTCCACGCGCAGCGTGTCGCCGACGACATTGGTGATATCGCCGTGCTCCTCGAGCACACGTCGGTCTACACCGCCGGCAAGCGCACCGACGCGGCCGACCGGCCCGTCGACGACACACCGGTGGTCGAGGTCGATCGGGGCGGCAAGATCACCTGGCACGGCCCGGGACAGCTCGTCGGCTACCCGATCGTCAAGCTGCCGCCCCATGTCTACGTCGTCGACTACATCCGGCGTCTGGAGGAGGCGTTGATCCGCTCCTGCGCCGACCTCGGCGTCTTCACCGGACGGGTGAAGGGCCGCAGCGGCGTCTGGCTACCCGCCGCTGGCAACCGCCGCGAACGCAAGGTCGCAGCGCTCGGGGTCCGCGTCTCGAGGGGCGTCACCATGCATGGACTCGCGCTCAACTGCGACTGCGACCTGCGAGGCTTCGACGCCATCGTCCCCTGCGGCATCAGTGACGCGGATGTCACGAGCCTCAGCGCAGAGCTCGACCGCGACATCACGGTCTCGGAGGCGCTCCCCCACGTCGAGCGGCACCTTAGCGAGCTGCTGTCGTGGTCGGCGTACGACCGCTCTCCGGACCTCCCCTCGGTCCGGCCGGCGCTGTCGCTGCACTGAGCGCTGTCGCCGCGGCCGCTGCGGCCGATACGGCATTGCCCCTGCGGAGAGGCAACCTTCTGCGGGCTCAGCGCGTCGAACCGGGTGAGCGACGTGGCTCAACTACTGTCATGGCGACATCGACTCTCCGGGGGAAACGTGACCGAGCTCGTCATCGAGACGACCGACCTGCGCAAGGAGTACCGCAACCGCAAGGGCCGTTTCGTTGCGGTCAAGGGGCTCTCGCTCGAGGTTCCGCGCGGCGGTGTGCACGGGTTCCTCGGACCGAACGGTTCAGGCAAGACCACCACGATCCGGATGCTGCTCGGCCTGGCGCGGGCCTCGAGTGGACGGATGAACCTCTTCGGCCACGAGGTGCCCAAGCAGCTTCCGACAGTCGTACGCCGGGTCGGTGCGATCGTCGAGCAGCCGAAGTTCATGCCGGGCTTCACCGGCCGCAACAACCTGATGCTCCTTGCCCGCACCATCGGTGAAGGACGCTCCAAGGTCGACGAGGTCATCGACACCGTCGGTCTGACCGGGCGCGACCAGGACCGCTACCGCAGCTACTCGCTCGGCATGAAACAGCGGCTCGCGATCGCCGGGGCGCTGCTCAAGGACCCGGAGCTGCTCATCCTCGACGAGCCGACCAACGGCCTCGACCCATCCGGCATCCGCGAGATCCGCGAGACGATCCGCACGCTCGGCGAGTCCGGGGTGACGGTGCTGCTCAGCTCGCACATCCTCGCGG
>JAABUR0100003004.1_pt1 | contig 24422 bp, 20 predicted proteins | sample 5560091 | NCBI WGS metagenome assembly JAABUR01 (sample SAMN10711879, study PRJNA513375) | rock metagenome | isolation source: Antarctica rocks | place: Antarctica: Victoria Land, University Valley sud
GCCCCCGTCCCTCCATCCCGCGCAATCACATTCATGGCCATATCCTCGTGCGCCGTGAGCCAGTTATCCGTGGCTACTTTCAGGAGGTCACGCGGCGTGGGTTCGCGCTTGTAGTGCATGATTTCGAGGTGGTGGGCGGTGAAGTGGGCGGGGAGGGTGGTGAGCCAGCTGTGTGACGGGGGGAGGGGTTAGTTTTGTGGTATTTGGGGGGAGGGAGGAAAGTGTGCTCGTACGTGAAGTCGAGACCGATGGAGGCGCAGTTGGCTTGGTAGCGGCGGAAGAGCTCGTCGCAGTTGGGGTGGGGGGTTGAGGGGGTGGGGGAGATGGCGTGGAAGGTGCTGACGTCTTTGTCGTCCCATTGGAGGTAGCCGCCTGGTTCTGTTGGGTTGGTGGGGGTTCGGTTAGTGACTGGAAGCTGGTGGCTACTGGTGTGCCTAGGATATAGCTTTCTGGGGCTTATGGGATTTGGGATGGATGGGCGTACTTAGCATCTTGATCAAGTTGTCCAATAATGGGCCTGGATCCCCGCCTTTGATGACAATTGCAAATGCGCGGACGTGTATCATGTCGTATTTGCCAACCAGCTCGTCGGGTATCTCGCCGAATACATCCATGGTTTTGAGAGTGATGTTCCCGGGGAGGAATTCGACAGCTGGGAATTGCGAGGAAGAGATGTCGAAGCCGTCGAGCTGGAAGCTTTGGGGGAATTCTTGGGCTACTTCGAGGAGCCAGCAGCTATATATACTCAGGATGTGAACATGTCGGGTTTGAATCGGGGGTAGATCTGTATGGCGTACCCATTGCCTGTTCCAATATCGACGATCTTTGTCGTAAGGCCGGATAAAGGTATCAAGGGGTGGATGTTGTAGCCGAGGGTGTACTTCCACAGCCAGTGCTGGAGATGCAATCTTGATTGAGAGTGGAGATTCAGTGAGAGCCATGTTCATTTAAGGACGGGACTTGCCTTGCCGACGCTCTGTAGCTACGGCTCAACATGTACTCTTCCTGAACGGAAGTGTCTTTGCTACCCATTATGGTGGACCAGGATACATTTTAGTGAATTGATGCAGATTGCTGATGCCGCTGATTCGAAACACAAAATGGATAGAGGGTTATGAAGAGGGAGCTGGGAAGAAACGATAAGGTACGAGAACGAAAGCCAGTGAATGAAGTGACATTTATGTGGGCTATCGAGTGTACGTCATTTCACTGGCATGCTGCCACCCACAAGTGAAAGTTCTCAGTCGTTACATGACAGAGCTCAGTATTTCCAGATTCTTGTCAGAGACTCTCAAGACCGTTATTAAACGTATCCAGGAACTGGAAACGTCGACTTCAAGGCTTAAAGGTAGTGGAAGTGTTTACGCTTACGGGAATGCAGTATCCACTTAGGCAGTTGCACAAGTGAAGCTCAGCAAATAACAATGGAATAACAAAGTCTTGCCATACCGGTCTTGATGCATACTTCGAGGCATCCTTAGGTAAATGATTGGAAGAATTAATCCAATCTTGCATAAGCGAGGGGGAAAACCAACTTTATCGGGAAGCATGGAGTGGTACATATGACCAGATCCAGCCTTCTCGGGGATACATGCATAATTCATCTGGCGGCTTTCCCACCGAGCCAACAGTCTGCAGGAGAACGAACGATAACAGAAGATCGTTATCATGCGACAGCAATCTTCAACGGTCGAGGCGCTAGGGGTTGTAGATAAGTTATCTGTGTTCAAGTCCCAGGTCCGCTGAGTATCCGAATGAGAATTTGGGCTGAGGCGGATGATAGGTAGAATGGTCTCGGGCCTAGGGAGTGTGCCTCTAGCCTCGTACCCAGTGCTGCTCTGAGCTGAGTCCACAATGCTTGGAGGGCGAAGAACCCGGGTAGCGAAATCGCCTGGTGAGCCAGAACATGTTAAAACTAAACGAACGTGATAGCATCGTGATATGACTGACAGTACATTCACGTGGAAATTGCGTTTTAGAAACATATATTAAGTTATCCAAGGTACATTCTCGTTGTCCTGCTTCGATGTAAGTCGCTAATCGAACGATGCTGGTCAAGGAAGCTTCTTCTACAGATAGCGAGAGGCGCAACTTACCTCTGCTAAAAAATCCTTCATGATTGCTTCCAGTTTCTGTTGCATTTCGCGAAAGATTTCTATCGCCTGTGGAAAGAATAATATAAGTACTATAGGTGTTGCTGGTTTGGTAACAGACAAATTTCTCTAGTCAAACATACCTGGGTCATCTTAGCTTCATTTTTGCCATCATCATTTTTGTTGAACGCGGTACGAAAGCCGGCTTCATCATCTGAAAACGACATGAGTTCTGGTGGCTGCTCGTGCTGGGCTTGGACGGCTTCGAAGACATTGAGAATACCGCTGTCATATGCAGACGCCTCGGTACTCGATAGCTCTCGAAGTAGAGGTGGAGCAATCGTGATGTGATGAGCCCCCGCAAGAGCCATAATCTCGTCCATAGATGTCAGGCTTGCCGGGAGAACCTCGGTTATGTAGAAATGTTCTTCGTAATAACGTTGAGCTAAGGCGCAGAGTTCAAGAAGCGGAGGAGCTCCTCTGTAACTAAAATCGTGTTTTTAAGGACAAGTTGCAACCATCCGCCAGAGGTTGATTGTGGGATTTAACTCACTCTTTATCGAAATGTACCTTGAGCTCGTTGACATAGGGAGCGATGTAGCGGCACCCCATATCGCCGGCAAGAGCGGCCTGCTCTATCGTAAATAGAGTGGTTGCAAGAGTCCTGATTCCTGTAGCCTCCAATATACGACAGGCTTGCAGGCCTTCCCATGAGCTGGGAATCTTGATGCACACTCGGGATTTCTCAAATCCAGGAACTATGTGTCGGCATAAGCTGACAATGCCTATATTGGCAATCAGTCCTCTGAGATTCTGATGTGTTATTCTAACAGCGAAGAAGCTTACGTTTGGCATTCTCAACCGTGTCGGGTGTTGAATATGCATGGAATGGATTTGTCTGAACATGAATAAATCCTGTAATGTACGGTGCCATTTGCAATGATAGATTTAGCATCTGTTTAGGTTAGCCACAATTTTGAAGGTTAGAAAGGTATTTATACAGATATTTCTACAGCTAGCTGCTCCAAAGGGACGTCTTTGAAATCATCTTTCAATTTGTGAGCCAGAGCAGCAGACTTCTTGAGCAGTTGTTCGTTTCGAGAATTTTGCAACTCGAAATATGCAATCGCCTGCAAACTGCCCGTGAGTTTGAAGTTGTCAAGCCTAGCCAAGAGAACAAACCGTACCTGATTGGAGGTGCAGTCTACAAACGGCCCAAGAGTTCCAGCAACTATCGTTATATGAACACCAATGTAGCTTCTGAATTGTGAGTGCTACAAGGCTTACTGTCCACATCGAGTGTGTCACAATCAACCGCCGTTTGAGATCGAAGTACGTCTAAGAGGGTAGTAGGGAATGCCATATTGTCGCCCGGAAATTCCCCAGGTTGGACAGTGGCATTGGCCTCCGAAGACATGTAGCCGGGAGCTATAAAGATCGTATTGAAGAAAGAGATATAGTTATATTCGATAGTCAAGCTATCAGTTCCAGGCAATTTCACTCGTGATTGGAATACAAGATTCGAGTAATTTTTTCAAGCGAAAAGCTTTCGAAAGATAAAAGTTAAGCTATCATTCAAAAAGTAGCAGAGCTGTTGTAGAGTCTCGCACACCGATAAAATCGATTTGCGATCTAGTGTTTCCTCAGGAAGCAAAAGCATTGTCACTTGGATCAGCCCGAATCAGGTTTAATTACGATGGTATTGATACTAGAACTAGCGCCTTTTGGCGAGCTCAGAGCAATCCCCTGAACTTTGATAGCTTAAACCATTCGGAAACACCAACTCGGCAACAACCATACCAAGGTGCTGATGTTCACCCTTAAAGTGGTACATGGGACTCTGCCAAAGCGCTATGGGCGCTTATTCGATATTGTCCATCACAGCGCCAAAAGACAGCCCGCGAGAGGAGCTTTGCTCAGCGCGCTCCCCACTCCCGTTAGGTCCCCTATGGTCGCGCCTTCAACGCTGTCATGGGTTCACCTAGATCATTCTCTACGGAGCTGCGCACATTTGTAGTGGCCATTCTCAAAACGCTACAACCCACATACTATTGGAGAACATAAGGCACCTTCGAAATGTTGCCTAAGACCCAAGGTTCGGAAACATGAAGCATTATAGGGGAAATTCCTGGTAACAGAAGTCAAGGCCTTTTGGGCTCCATCATCACGTAAGGCTATCACAAAGCCTAAGGCTAACTGAGACGCAGAAATAGTTAAGGTGCACCTGGTGCGGGAAACACTCTTGAAGGACAGCTAAGCATCACTCAATGCCGCGTGGGACGCTTTCCTGCCCACAATAAGAGCTATGAATGGGAACAGAGAACAATATAGATACGATTTTTGTTCACAGGAGAATCGCTGGTCTATTGCGGTGGAAGCCGTACAAGCTCCCAGGGTATCACGGAGGCTGTCGAGAGAGAGAATGTAGCCCAGATTCAAAGACATGCCTCGACTCTCGTAAGTGATAGTAGAATAAGCTTGCGTCTCAGTGGCAGGACGTATGAGTGCCGTGGGAAAGATGAGGGAAACTTTATACATGGCGTTGACGTACTGTCAATGACTAAGGTATAACACCAGGGTTTCGATCTTTATTGTTGACAAGTTACTGCAGCGGTCTCTTCGAATTGCGCCGGATATGATATGTAATTCCCAAACTCTGTTCTGCTTTTTCGGAGAGCAACAATTCTTTCATCTGAACGTACATTCTGAAAGTTTTCCCACAAGCATCGATCGAGGTGCCAATGCTATAAACCGTTGGCCGAAACCTCCAAGCCCGCAATTCAATCATGAGCCCTAATCGAACAAAGCGAGGTATTCTCTTCCTTCCATTGAAGTGTCCGGTCATTGTTAGACTCTGCTTCACGTCGGGCACACGGGTCCAACCGAGCACCCCAAACCGTTGCCAGCGCATTTGCTACCGTCTGGACCTGCGCTGGCTCCAACACAAAGCCTTCATAATTCAGCAGATCGATGATACTAGAGACCCAGTGCCTGCACCCCCGGCCAATAGAACGAAATCGACAACTGTCGAACGCTCTGTTAACAAGAAGGGTGCCGAACTAATCAAACTTCGGCTCCGGAACGATACATCTAATAATTCTAAACAGTATATGATGGGTTTGAATCGTCACCTGAGACGATTAAGGAACTATTTTGAGATTAGGACCCAAGAGACCAGGCAGATCGCTCATCAAAGCGAGGGCCCAGTGGTTGGGTTCTGGGCTTACAGCGTCCGCACCGTCTGCAGACAAAAAGAGCAAGTGACTCAGGCAAATACACACAAACATCGATGCGTGATATATTCGCATTCCAGACTTCATCCGCAAGTGACCGTAGAATAGGCTGGATCATTCACATTTGAGGACTAGTGAGATAAAGTGTACACAGCAGCTTCAAGGATGAGTGTAGTAAATATGGTGATTAGGCCAGCTGAAGGTAGATTACCTATCGTAGATGCAGTACGAAGTACAAGTACAGGTATTTCTTGACAGAGCTTGTATGATCACTATTCTATGTGATCAGGCGCCCTTCGCTTGTATGTAACAAGGTATTGATCAGGTAAAATACATCACCGGGAGCTCTCGTGGATTTTGGCATCGTTCTCCATCTCTTCTCTTCAACAGATTGGCAAGCCCAGAATTGACGCTGTTTGCGCATTTGAGAACGAAAGAACGGTGACGTTGAAGTAGACTAAGGTGATAATGCCTCGCTTTATGATATTGCTACTTCCACTTCCACTTCCATTCCCATTCCAGGGTTTGGAAGGACACCAGATCCCTAGCTTGATGAGTCGAAAGGATGTACTTTTCTATCCGCCGAAGGCTTTGCCGCCGCAGCCAAAAGAGAACAAGCCAATAACCATTGCGATGCGATGCCGCATGCGGTGCTACCCTACGAAGCTAAATGCTGACTCCAATCATTTAAGTCATTTAAGATTTCTCCCGGCGCCGTCGCGGTGTTAGACGTTAGCTGATGGCCTGCGGGATCCCAACCACCTACTCCGTACAGTACCTTACATTAAGGTACAAAGCACCGATGGGTTCGGGGTCATAAAGCCACATCACATCCCTACCAAACACGAATGGCGGCTGAAGAAAATCAATTTGTCGCAGGGCTTTCGATTCCTACATTTACTTGTGCTGTTGTTTACGGATTTAATCGTGCCTTCGACGTTGGATCAAAAGGTCAGTCGCATCAAAGTGGCCTCACTGAGATTTCCTTGGCGCTGTGCAGAAAGCGGCCACTCCTTTCTAATTAGAATAGTAGTGGGACGCTTATACCAACCTAAGCCTTCGAGGACAATTATGAATTCACGAATTATGATTCCAGGTGTACAGAGTAGCGTTGTTGGATGACCGACAGCTTGGCAATAGAATAGATTGGGGGCTGAGTTCATGAAGCTACCTTAGTGCTGCAAAGAGTGCCTGTGGTGATTATTTTCTTTATGAATCGCTTTGTCCCTTTCTTTGTGGCTTTTGGGGATTTCTGCATTGCGCATGTCGATGCTAGGCTGGAATGTATGATATGTACAATCTAAGCTGTGTTTGTGTGATTGCCTTTCTAGCTCTTCTCTCACGCTATGGGCTTGCTCAACCATTCTCAGGTGAGATTCGTTTGTTTTCTTTCGTTTTTTTTCGATCTTACTGCTTGGATTCTCATGGCAGTCCGAGGTCGATTCATGTGCTAAGCGTGACTAAGATAACAACTCCATAGACTCTTCGAGTTTGACGACGGCGTCTACGTCCTCTTCTAGCTGTGTTGGTAATTGCATCACGTCTGTACCAGGATGCGATGTACGGGGACCGACCACGCAAAATGGAATGGTTACGATCACGGATGTTGGGGGGAAGCTGATTCCGGTTCCTTGCTATGCTTACATTTCGATTTGGAATAGTATTGAGGCATCCAAACACAATACAACCAGTACAAACCCCACCACAAGCCCGATCAACGCAAGTCCTACCGTCGCACGTCCCACGATAACAGAAGGACCGGCTTCAACCTCAGCCTGTATTGGAAACTGTATTACCTCAGTCCCAGGATGCGATATACGGGGACCGACCACGCAAACTGGAACGGTTACAGTCACGGACGTTGGGGGGAAGCTGATTCCGGTTCCTTGCTATGCTTACATTTCGATTTGGAATAGTGTTGAGGCTTCCAGATCGAACACATCCACGTCGTTGAATTATCCAAACACCACAACTACATCTTCCGCGGATTACACGAACATTACGACTGCGGCTCTACCCAGCTACCCGGATTTCGTGTACGACTATAAAACCACCAATATTGGGTCATGTGACCTCTTTGGTGCGTTATGCCAGACTGGGACAATCGAGGCCTTGGTCACTTACAATGGGACTACGTCTACGACTGCAGTAGCGTGCTCGAATTATCTTTCAGCACAAAAATATGCATATGAATCTATGCACCAGTACGAAGGAATTGATAACCCGGGTCAATTTGCTCTAAGTTTCGGCCGCAGCCCGCAGTGCTCAACGTTTGTTCGTCTGACACAACAGAGCGCTGCTCTTAATGCTGCAACTCGAACTTATGCACCCAACTCTTATTACAATGCAGCACACTATTCATCTGTTCAACTAGAGGATTACTCACTTGCGGGATATTCTTTGTCCGGAACAGTCCAGATAGCCCCAAAAGCAACACCTCTAGCAGGTTGTCCTGCTAACGCGTCGATTTTCGATCCCAGCCTTTACCCTGGCGCCCTCCACCATTCTGCTGGGGCTGGTTATACATGGGACTGCTGTGGATGGTGTCTTCTTAAAGTCCCGGAACTCCAGGTCTTTTACTGGCCCGATCAAGTCACCAATAGTAGCTCTGAAATCAATGCAACCAAGTCAACCCATCTGAATGCTTCATCTAAATCACAGCCTGCCGAGAAACGAGTTCCCTTGGGGGGTAGTGGGGCAAAGACTGCCGTTGTCGACGGTTATACATAGTAAGTTTCTTTACCCGATCATTTTCAGAGTACAGTAAATAACAATCACTATAGCACTTCACCCTCTATTTATATTAGTATCGTCGGAGCAGCAACCGTGTCGGATTTCTGCGGGATAATCGGCCCTGTTCCTACTAACCCGGTTATCCCTATCACAGGTCAGCTGTCCACAGCTTCATACGACTACAAACTCGGGGAAGTCTGGCAAGGTGAGGGGCAAGGAAGATCTGGGACGACCAAAAGGCTTGATTTTGCGGATTTTGCAAACCCTACCTGGGGTTTATCCAATGAATTCGTAACCAGTTATATCGATTCCTTCAACAACAGGCCGACAGTTGCAAAAGTCCGGACAATTGGGCCTCCTTTCAACCCAATTGTCGTTCCTCCTCCAGAACTTCTGAGCTATGAACCCGCGTGGTCCGTCTGCTCGACGTTTGGTGGTCAATCAGGTGGCGTCGGAGGAAACTATTATAACGCTCCACTCTCGTACGGCATCTTTGATCCTCCACGTACGTTGTCTGCTGGAGGCGCTTTGGGTCCACCAGCGGTCCCGAGTTCGCCCCTGCCTGTCATCAGCACACCTACATCTGGCCCTGACCCTCTCCCTCCAAAGAACGATCCTACCCCGGCTACGCAACCTGCTCCGCCAACTCCGAAACCAACAGCTCCAGTAGACCATCCGCAGTCGTCACAAGGTTCTCAGCAATCCGCTCCGGGAAATGTCCAGCCCACACCAGGAAACCCCCAGCAATCCGCTGCGGGAAATTCTCAGCAACCTACCCCTGAAAACCCACCGCAATCTGCTTCAGGTACTCCTCAGCCCGGACCAGGAAACTCCCAGCAAGCTCCTTCAGGAAACGCAGGCCTTGGGGCAATCATCCTTAGTGGTTTCGGTCCTGTGCCCACGCAAGGGCCCAGCGCATCAAAGATTACGATTTCGATAGCGCCCCCTGCGCAACCCAACCCCGTGGTCACCGCTGGAGGCCAACAGGTTACTGTGTTGAAGCCATCAGTCATTGCAGTTGGCGGAACGGTAGTCTCTGCCAATGGACCTGCCGCTACTGTTGGGGGCCAGGTAATATCGCTTGATCCGAATAGAGGAGTAGTTGTTGGCGATGTCAATGGAGGAGGCAACGGTGGAGGGAATGGCGGTGGTAACGGCGGAAGTAACGGTGGAGGGAACGGCTCTGGATCACCAGCAGCTCCAGTCCCACTTCCTCCGGTCGGACAAGCCAATCCCGTTATCACTGCAGGGAACAGTCAATTACTAACCGTTATCAACCCATCTGCAGTTGCCATTGGTGGCACAGTAATTTCAGCCCACGGCCCCGCAGCAACAATTAGCGGCCAGGTATTCTCGCTTGATCCATCCGCAGGAGTGGCCGTTGGTGCAACTTCAAGCGGAGCAGCTCCAGTCATTGCGGGAAACACCGCCATCGTCAACCCCAGCAACGTCGTAGTTGCAGGTTCTACTCTTACTCCGGGGGGGCCGGGCATTTCGATTATTACCCCCGCTCCCACAGCCATACCTTCTGTGTATACTGTCGGTGGTCAAGCTTTCACGGCCAATGCAAACGGTTTCTCAATCGCAGGCACGTCACTAACTCCGGGAGCCTCGGCCATTACTATTTCCGGTACTGTCGTTAGTCTCGAGACTGGAGGAACGTTGGATATGGGCACGAGCAAGATACTCCTAGGCCAGTCTTCCATTTTCACAGTAGGAGGCCAAGTCTTCACCGCCAACCCCTCCGGCTTCTCCATCGGTGGCACCACTCTCACACCAGGAGGCCCCGCAGTCACTATCTCCGGCACTGTGGTCAGTCTTGAATCTGGAGGGACACTCGATATTGGAACGAGCAAAATTTCACTGGCGACAGGTACGGGGCCACTGGCGTTTCAAGGTAGGGGAGGGAGGGTGGAGGTGTCTGGGCTGATGTTTTCGATGGTTGGAATAATGATTGCTGGGATTGGCGGTGGGTTGTTTTGGATGTAAGAATATAAAGATTATACGAAGTATATATGGGCTAGGACCTTTGCTTTCTGGCGAGCCGGGTATAACTAATAGATATTGTCTATATGAGAAGAGATTTGGATTGCGTATACCACATTATTTAATATATACTGTAAGACCCCATTTTTATAGGGGGGCTGCTGCATTTAGTCCCTTTGAGACCACCTCTTATACGCTATCACCTGCAATAGAGCAGTCACCTCTTACTCGTACAGCAGGGCGGAGCTTAAATCAGTAGTGAAGAAAGGAGTGACAAAAACACGTTCCCCGCGTGTTGAACAAATAACATCTTGCGTGAGAATCATCCCTCCTTATCTGCAACGTCGCAAATCCCCTCATTCTTTGCTATGATCAAAAAAAACATCCCGCTATTATGACTTCTTCCCCACACACACACACACACACACGGTCCCACTGCCCGCAAAAGCAACGCCCAAGAGCCTTTCCTCCAAAGCCTATATCACAGCGAATTCCTTTGCTGAATTTCGAGCTGAATGGCACGACTTGATTTGAGAAAAAGTCGAAATTATTTCGCGATTTTCATGTTTTTGTTGCTGAGATTTTTTACATTATATATAATCTTAGTTCGGATTTAGTACTTTGTTTTATAAAAGTGTTTTTCCTTGAGTTCGGAAAATCCCATATTCTTATGGAAGCAATAACTTTTTTCTTTTTTCTCTTCTTTCATGTTGGAAAAAAAATTCGCCAGTCGGGGGGACCATCTCTGATACGTTCGATATCTCTTGTGGCGAAAAGCCACCTTCTTATAGACTAAATAATGCGGTACATACTACAGACTTCAACATTACCCCCTTAGCCAAAGTCCAAGCCCTTCCAACCTTCCGTACGTTACGACGCCAGCTTCGACGACTCCACAACTGTCTTAGCTCCCCTACTATTTCCACACACCAAACAACCCCTTCCCAATCAGCTGACCCAGAATCTTAACAGAGATCTTTTCATGCGCAAAAGACATGGGCTATCGAGCAGCCAAACCCCGGAATTTTGCTAGATTTCTATTTCCCGGCTTTTTGACACTATAGATATTTTTTCAGCCGAAGTACTGACCGTCAACTCCGTATCACTCCTACTGATCTTCATATTCCCACATGAAAATGCCACTGAACCCCACAGACCCTTCCTCTTATTCCCGTATGTCCCTCCTCCCTCCTCCCTCCCCTCTTCTTTCCCCTCGTTTCCCCCTTCCCTCTCCGTCCCCCCTCGTTCCCTCCCCTCTTCTCTCCACTCCTACCACCCCCCCCACCCCCACCGCCTCCATCCTATTCCACCCTCACAACCTCAATCCAATCCCGTAAGCTCTACAGGCTATTCTTACAGCACGCACAGGCGCGTTGGAGCTATGTGGGGATTCCCCGCATCTTCTGTCTGTGCTGAACGCGATGGTTGGGTGCGGGGGGAGGGGGGAGGTTTTAGAGTGGGGGGTTTGGCTGCAAGAAGTGAGGGGTTTAGGTGCTGGGAGAGACGTCTCAGGATGGGTGTGGTGGAAGTGATAGTTTGAGAAAAACGAGGATGTTGATTGAAACTTCTTTGGGTGGGGTTGGTATGATGAGATCTGCAATCAACCGCATATCTGGAAGCCGGTTGGGCGGTGTTGAGGATTAGAGGTCCGAGAAAACGTTGGTCTCGTTTGGATATGCTGAAGTTTGTATGGGATGGATATATAGTATGGCTTTGAATGAGAAATCGTGTGCTAATATAGAAGTTGGAAACTAGGGATTGAAGAGACGCCGATGCGGGATCGAAGATGTTCTAGGTAAGTGGAGTGAAGGAGGATGAAAAGAAAATTGAGAAAGTATGTTGCTTGAGGAATCTGCTACAACACGCCAAGTTCGATCAGATGGGTGAAAATTCTAGCACGGCATGTCAAATTACTTGTAAGGCATCAAACTAAGAGAAACACGTTTATGGAGATGAAAGACTGCTTGAGTATGCGAGGAAGATATATATCGATAAGGAAGAGATTCAAGCGACCCTGCAATATACCGGGTAAAGGGGAAGAAATATCGTAGGGTGTATTAGTAAGATGGCTTGCTAAAGATAGGGCTCTGGACTAGGTCTAAGGGATCAAAAGGAAAGAGAAAACCACTAAAAAAATCTGGATAGTTGGCATAGAGTACTTGATACACTAGATTCAACTAAGGGAAAAAAAATTCGTTTTAGGAAAAGAGAGGAAAGAATGAAGGCTTGCTTATCCAGAGGGAAAAACTGACCTGGAAGCAGTATGTGGCATTCTGAAAGATAATGGGATGATGGAGCTCGTAGAAGGTAATGCCTATCAGAGTTCTCAGTACTGACTGAGAGGCTTACCCCAAGAGAACTTCCAAATTGCTGGGTGTGCACACGCGCAAACTTGGAAGTCCTGCTGTAGTCAGTCGACCTCATTCTAAGACCACGGTGCAAGTGATCGGGTGTTTCCATCGCGCTCCGGAAAGGGGCTCTCCAATATCTCGTGCGTTTGAGTTGTACTAAACCCAAAGTCATGTCTCTCCCTGGGGTACGCTTTGATCGAAAGTTCATCAAGACATATCTGAAGGTGTTTCTGCGCTTCTTGCATGCATATTCTTACTCCCAACATGATGCTATGGTTCAAAGTAAAAGGGGGAAATTTAGCTGAAGGGACGCCTACTGCGCTGTTACTTTCGTTACCGATTTCCTCTCAGTCTATTGTTCTTCTTAACAGCTAGTCGATGGGTTTTCGCCACATGAACCTCGCATATCTAAAAGATTCCGGGCGCTCATCAGAGTTTGCTGTAAGCATTAAGCTGGTGATATCGTTTTGCAGATCTGTTGGTTGACGAATCGGCCAAAATGTGAACACACTTTGGAACAATCCTATTCGGGTATGTATAGCATATTTCAACACTCCCCCACGTTATGCATACCGTAATTTTCGGCGCCATGGTTTCGGAAGTGTGATTAATTATGTCATAACATATTTCAACAAGATCCTATAACGAAGTTCCGATGGTTGAATATCGGCGGAGATGAGGTTATGGTTGAGATGTATTGCTTTGCCGCTGACGAGGAGCGAAGCTACAGCTTGTACGCACTTCCTAGGATGATATGCAGATTGCCGAAATCCCTTCCGAGCTGATTGACGAGTTCTGAGATCAAGCATAACTCGCTTGGTGGACTTAGCAAAATCACGCTTGATTGGGCAAGTAGCATAAGAGGTTGCACAATGGCACAATCTCAATAGATAGAAACGAATCCGTATGCAAGGACTGTTAGACTGTGCTGCCTGTGAAGTTCATCATGGATTGACGTTGAAAATCGGATCATGGTCGATCTTCTTCCACTTTGCCGAACAGAAGGGATTGCCGTGACCACTCGGCCATTGTCGCCAAATTCCAACATAGGTCAGACGAAGCCATCTCAGTCACTTCACCAATATACATTCGCCTGCACCTATAGCAACCATGTACCCTACTATTTTCCTCAGTGCCTTGCTCATGGCATCCTCAGCTGCAGCGTCGGCAACGCTCAATCGCCGTGATTGGTGTGGCGTGCACGTCACCCAATTCCAAAGGAACGAGAAAGGAACGAGAACGGTTTTCGGGGGACCTACGAATTCACTGTAACTATCAAAGATCAGAACGGACGCCCCATCGGCAGCGTTGACCATGCAACATCTCCCGCCGGCGTCACAAGCTCCTTACCATACGTCCTTATCGTCACTACAGGGAATGGGGATTCAGACCCTGTCTCATTCGATTACGCTGGCCAACACTGGGCCAGTAACAGCGGGCAGTGCTCGACTGGCGCTTATGATGGCGGGTCCCGAAACATGGATTGTGGGTTTACTTGTTAGAATTGGGAGCATGACCTAGGCTCTGTGTGCGCTAAATGGAATTAGAAACAATGGAAGGAGGAGATATGTTTTGAGAGATTGATTTGTTTCTTTCACTTGCATGCCAACCCAAACCACAGTCATTACCCACCTGTGCACTGGCTTCTTCAGAGTCATACTATTGACTCTGGCTCTTTGGTTGCGCCCTGGGTATCGCTCCAATTAGCTAAATCAACAATGTTCTGACTTGCATAATAATGTTTGATTGTCTATACCTTAATCGGGCTTCCTCATCACACTGGGAATCTAATAAAAAAAACCGATCACTCCCAAGGCCTTAACGGCGCCTATGCCTAGCGCCTCACAGCCGCTCCCGCCCCTAGTCGTGATATATCACCCTTCCAAATCCGTAACACACACATATCGCGTTCGTTTGTGATCTTGCCGTCTTCAAAACCGCGAGAGAGACTTTGATTCTTGGACCACACTCACAACCTGAAGCAACCGACCTGAGAAACTGTACGTTCCAATAGACAGTGCAGTTTAGCCAAGTACTGAATATCAATACAGGCTGTTCGCATTCAGGGGTCCTAGGTCGCGGAAGCAGCCCAAGAAAAAACTCTGGTAATCAAACACCGATAGCAAGAAGCGGGTCACAATAGAATCCTTTTTCAATCACCCATCGACAGCAAGAAGCAACTGATAGTCTTCGCTCCGATGAAATCAAGCCGAAAGAAAGGACATATTCCTCATTCTCTACTTTCAAAGCCCGCAATCTCTTTAGTAAAGCGCTGTCTTAGGCGTGACGTAACGTCTCGAAGCGATGGAACTCCCCAGAACGAGGTCGGACTCCTTGGTCTACCTTTAGAAATAGTCCAAAACATCACGAAACAAGCAGTCGTCTCCTGTGGTTTGTACAGATCAGTTAAGCTGAGACTGGTGAATAGTACGTAATCGATGCTGCAGTGTCGGTCTCAGTAACTGACTCTTGCAGAATTCTTTTATCATGAAGTTATGCGTATCATCTGCACCACTTTAGACATGGATCTGGACGACTACTCGAGGGTCGCAGCAATGAACGTACCAATGGCGACCCACTTGTTGTTCGAAAGAGCTCAGGTACCACGATTCGGTCCGCTATGCGTTGAAGGGGGCCTTATACCACCAATACTCCAAACGTTAGAACAGCTTCAAGCCATGTGCGGACAAACAGCCCAAGACCAACGCCTCGAATTTTTGCATGCGCTCTGTGCAGCGGTAGCGAACCATCTGCAACTACGCCAGCTATTCTACCGGCTTGGACTAAGGTCCCTTCGAAACGATCACCAAGCCAACCGCGGGAACAAAATCGACCTTCTCTCGGCAGCTGCTTGTGTCAATAACATCGCAGTGGTGACGAAACTGCTTCGCTCAGGTGTTCGTAGCAATGTGGGAAGCGACATATTCGGCCATCCTTTGGATATCGCTGCGAGAGAAGGTTACAAGGAGATGGAGCAACATTTGCTTGACGCAGGAGTTGAGCCACAGCTCACAATGGCCAATTTAATATCCATGGCAACCTAGCTCGGTAATTTCGGGCGCTTTGCTTCTTCACTTTGTCGTCGCTGTGTAGATAGTTAGTCAATTTGATGCGTCACTGACCAGTTTTGATCTAACTCACACACTGCAATGATATATCGTAGACAGAGAGTACCAGCATTATCGACCCCTGTTTCCGAGCTACCACCTGCAATTATATTCCCTTGCTCCATACTCATACCTCGAAAGGAAGATCAAAGGCAAAAGTTTTCGTAAGGATTCATGATCGGTGTAACAGCAATTGATATAGATCGAATCAGTGTAGCCGTAGTTTGAGCCGCCATGACCGTAGCATTCCTCTTCTAGGTTACCGGTGATCCACATGGTCAAAGATGTAAGGGAATGGTCCACAGTCGCTGATACTCAGCTCCGAAAGTCGTAGTAGTAGATCTTCGTACGGGCGCTCGAGCAGCACACTATCAGTCCTCAGAATAGAAATCCCTCCCCAAGATCTCCTTCTTGATCGCCTCATAATCCTGCAACACCTTCAGGTGCCAATTCTCCGGCAGGTTCGGTCCATAACATCCAATCCGCTGCATCGTTGGAAGCACAATCTCGCCCGGCGTGCAGCAACGCATTGGGCATTGGGCCTCGGTGAAATCAAACGTGATTTCTTTGATGTGGTCCAAGTGGCTCAAGACGGTATACTTTTCCCGCCAGATCTTCTCAAGTTCGATCGATTCAAAGAAATGGATGATTTCTCTCCGTTCGTTGGGGGTATAATGTGTTATACCACCCCTTTGCTGGAAATAGAGGTCGATGTCAGTTCGGACACCCGTTCGGGATAAAGTACTCAGATCCGAGGGATGGAATCGAAGCGTCACACTTTGAATGTGGACACACTTTTCTTCAGCGAGCTCGAGAATGAAATCCATGGTTTCTCCGACATCACCTTTGGCAACGACGAAATTATTGTTCGAAAGGTATATCGGTAAGGCTTCATCGTGTATTCGTCCGCAGGTTGCCAGCAAAGCGAGTGAGGGGCGAGGATGCTCGCATTCTCCGTCTGCAAGACCGTTGTACATGTCGGTATAGGGCCGCCCAGTCTTGAATGGTTTTGCATGGGGGAAAACCTTTCCAGGACATAATGCATGTCTGTAGATAATCTCTCGGATTTCACGTGGTAAGCTCATAAGCGCAGCCTTGTCCGAATCAGTAGCTTTTTCTAGTTGTCCAGGTGTGCTTTCACAGATCTTGTTTACGCACGCTACATCAGCCTGTTGAATCCTCCTTCGTCTGGTCGACAAGTTGGCCCGAGAAGCCGCCCCTGTGGATGACCTTGTAGTATTAGGGTGAAATCTAGTTTGCTCCACTGAAACATTTTGGTGACATGCACTCCTTGAAGTTTCGGTAGACGCTGGACCGGTTTTTCCTCGACCCGATTTTACTCTAGGAAATCTCAGCGCCTTAAGCATAGACTTGGCTAATTGGAAAGGCTTGAGGCTGTCTCCTAGTAGCACGATCTTTGGGTCAAGCATGGCGATGTGTGTAGGATTAGCGTAGGGAAAAGTTTCGAGCAGTCTATCCTTACTGTATTCGTTTCCGGGGCGGTTGATGCAAAGAAAGACGTGGTAATCCGAGAGTATAAAGCCCAGAAGAGGACATAATCAAAGATATATATAAGCAGACATATGTATTGTCTCATGTGTTGTGGTAATGACTTCTCCAACATATTTCTACTACAGAACAGATGAGACATAGTCATCGAGGACAAAATGTTGATATGACTTCGACAAAAACACATCGAGAACCTGGTAACCGGGGGCCGTTCGTATGTTGAGCGATGATAAGTGCTTCATGTCGTTAAGGTGTTTTGAGATGATAGTGTGATCTTCACCAAGAGGAGTTTTTTGGAGACATTATAGACGTTGAACGATATACCCCAGCCCATACATATTTACGTTAAAAAGTGATCCTTGAAAGAGTGCTCTTTGTTGAAAGACCGGTCCATGTCCCTGAAATGAGCACTAACAATAATGACGATAATGACAGAAGAGAGCTGGCCCCTTCATTTGTTGATAAACCCATCTATTCCGGAAGAGAAATCATCGATTTGTGAACCGGTGTCCAGCCGAAGAGAGGCCAAGGCCGGACGATAAAGGCCTGGAGTAGCGTGTGAAGTGGATCAGAATATATATAGATATATAGATATATAAATCCTTCAAAATAGTTGGTATTGAAAGCAACTCTTGCCGTCACGTCACGACTATGCAGCGTCATCTGAGCCCAAGACCACGAGATAGTTCTAAGGCAAACATTGATGGACACTGTTTGCTGAGGACCTAACTTCACCGCAGTAGTAGCTACTCTATACGTGAACACTCTCTTTTATGGGCGGTGATGTAGTATTCTTGTTAAATTTCTGAGATGGTCGCGAGTGGATGGAAGGATTTGGGAGATGGAACTTTGTGGACTGTGAAGAGTATTCTATTCATTACTCTTGGATGGCAAATGGCTTACTCAGGGCCGGTTTTGATGAATGATCAAACAAGTGAGATTTGGGACCCAAAAGCGCTTGATGTGATCACTCATTAAAGACCGCCCCAAGTGAGTCTCCGTTGATGAGAGGAAGTTTGTTGGATTCGTAAGTATTTGGCTTTAGTATGAACATAGTATATGCAGACGTCGAGTTCACTCAGTGTCCTGTGATAGATTTTGGTTGAATATCCCGGAAGCTGGTGCAAATCCGATGAAATTCTCGCTAGAACATGATTGCGCTGCCAGTAGCCTCTACATATACCGGCATGGTCTCTGGTTTCGGTCCTACATTAGTCGCTGTGCAGACACACTAACAATGACCTGTTCATCTTCCTTGAAGATCATTCACCGTAATACGGTATAGCCCATCTTTCTATCCACATGTCTTTTCAATAACCTTAGTTATATCATTTTCATAAAGGTCTGCCCGCCTTCTTATCAACGACTTTGCCACCTCTTTATCCTTGAAAACATCCAGTTTTTCGACACCTACCAGCTCCTCATCCGGAGCACGGCAAGCGTATTGGCGTCTTTCGTCCCTGAAAATGTACACCATACTTGGTGCTGGTTCGTTGAGCTTACGCTCACGTGGGAACACCTGGGTAGTATAGGACCCGGAATCCCCATTAACCTCTCCGGCGGTCGACAAAGACATGGTACCATGACTGTGGGTTTTGAGTTCGAATTCTCCGCACTCGACCCCATCCTCATCAATGTCGTCAAGCGAAGTAAGCACTGTTCGATGTGCTTCCTCTACCGTGAGGAAAGTCCCAAGAACTTCTTCTGCTTCTCCGTAGAGGGTGCTGTTGTATATGACGACCTCATAGGTTATATCTCGTTCAGCTTGTTTGGTTCGTGGAAGGACCGCATTCCCAGTCACATGGGCAAGCGGCTGCGGCAGTACTGGTGACAGTTGGCTTGGCAGATTAGCGGTTATTAGGGAGACGGCTCTTGTGGCGGTGTTTGCTTTGTATATGTACTAGCATCTGGAACGGGTTGTGATGTTTGGATGTCCTGGGATTGATTGCTTGCGCTGTTCGATAATTCTTTGGTGAAGTCAATGATGATGGTCGATGTCAGCTTTCCTTCGATAGTCCTGCGTCTTACAGGAAATCTTTTCCTGAAATCCCCATCTCGGACGCGCGTAAGTACATCTGAGAGCGGCTTGGCCTTGGCCACAGGTTCGAAGAACCCATAATTAAAAGGTGGTTACAGCGTTGAACCCGAGTCAACCGAGGCATCTACACAATCGGAACCGGATGAGCGTTGGGTTCGTGCACTCCCCATAGCAAGGCATCACCCATTGCTTTTGCTGTCCCCCGGAACCCTGCGCTGAAGGATCTTCTTGTCGACATCAATGTTCCATTTTATTCCAACGCCATTTTCAGCGAAGATGTGCAGGGACCGGTCATCCTTGTTCTGGTCCTCCGTGTAACGATCACAGTCAACTGCTTCACCAGATTCTTGGGAGAACCATTGATGAGCGATTTCGTTCGCATCTTCGACGTTCGTAAACACTCCTAGGATCTCGAAAGTGTCGCCTGAATGAGGGTCGTTCCGGACTTTGGAGACAACGTAGACTTGTTCCTTGATAATCTTTGTGTCTGGCATGGTTTCGTATTTAAGCGGGGGGTCAAGAGTCCTCTTCTCGATGGCATTGTATTGTGATCGAATGAGGAGTTTGCGTACCTGGTCGTTTCTCGTCAACGAAAACAAGGTTTCATCACCCGCGATAAACTAACGACCCCGCTTACTACAACGGGTAATAGTCTGCTTCACTGGTCTCGATCTCTTTTCCGCCGACACTGCAGGTACTACTTACCTTACTCTACCACCAGATATAAGGTACATGTACCTTATCGCCTTCTTTCCCCTTATCCGATACATGCAGGTACAGCGGGAAGTCGTCATGACGACGTCGAGGCTGCTCCACCCCCCAGCTTGCGGGCTGCCTTCCTCCATCCCCAGCTTCCTCATTCCCTCACCACTCTTTGCCTATTGGCAAAATCGGTCCAGCTTTTCTGCAACTCCCCACTCGACTTCATGACGCTCAAAGCCATGGGTTCGTTCAGGACTTTCAGCAATGTTTTCTTTGCGTGGATCATTTTGATCCTGGGCTTCGCGGAGCTTGGAAGCTCGAATGAACACAACCAGAAGCCCAAGGACCACTCCATTGCCCCCAAAGTCTTTATAATTGACATGGTATGCTATCAACTCTGCAAGTCAAGGGGTTATAGCCATTGACAGAGCTGCCAGTTTCCACCTGAAGGAGACGTATGGTACAGTATCCCGGAATTCAACCTATTAGCTCGTAACATCACCGTTCCTGGTCTGTCGCCATTGTATCCGGATGTCCACTGCACCGCCAATGGTGAGGTCTGTCAGCTAGTGACAGGAGAGAGCGGTACGCAGTATATATGAGATGCGTGGTAGAGTTCAGAGAGCTCTGGCTAATAAAGAGTGGCCGATCTCTAGAAATCAACGCCGCCTCCTCCATAACCGCTTTGACCTTCAGCCCCTACTTTTCTTTCCGAAAAACCTACTTCCTCATAGCCGGCATCGCCGGCGTAAATCCCGAGGTGGCAACCCTTGGCTCCGTGACATTCGCCCGCTATGCTGTCCAAGTAGCCCTGCAGTACGAGTTCGACGCCCGCGAGATCCCTTCAAATTTCACCACCGGCTATGTCCCCCAAGGAAGCACCGATCCCACAATGTACCCTCAAAGCATCTATGGAACGGAGGTGTTTGAGGTCAACGACGCGCTACGTCAGATCGCTATCGGGTTTGCCAAGATCGCTAGTTTGAACGATTCCAGCGCAGCGGTAGCATATAGGGCGAACTATGCCGCCACGTCGGCCTATACTGCCGGGGCAAAGGGACCGAGTGTGGTGGCTTGCGATGTTGCCACCTCTGATGTCTATTTCAGCGGCACTCTACTCTCCGAGGCTTTCGGGAATACCACCAAGCTCTTCACCAACGGCACCGGAATTTACTGCACCACAGCGCAAGAAGACAATGCTACGCTCGAGGCTTTGCTCCGCGGTGCTATCAACAACATCACCGATTTCAGCCGTATCATTATCATGCGTACCGCGTCCGACTTTGACCGCCCTTACGCCGGCGAAGCCGATACTTTCAACCTCTTCTACGCCAACCAAGGTGGGTTTGATCCCGCAATTCAAAACATCTACCTCGCAGGGGTCAAGGTTGTGGAGGGCATCTTGAGGGGATGAGGGCCGTTGTTCGAGAAGGGAATCAACGCGACAAACTACGTTGGCGACATATTCGGAACTTTGGGAGGGAAACCTGATTTTGGGCCTGGAAGCATGTTTAATAATAACCCGGTGGTGATTAAGAGGAGTGCCAAGGGAGTAAGGGGGAGGAGGATCCGGGGGAGGATAGGGAGGTAGGTGGTCTTTGAGGGGCGGAACGGGGGAGGTGGCGATAAGAAAGCAGAGAGGGAAATGGTGTTGCAGTTCCTAGCACATAATTACATTTCAGCTATCTTTCCAACCCCCGAAGCCACCCCATTTCAGAAATCGCAAAATACCCTACACCCATAACCCCTTGACACTCCCACAAACAATCCAATTCCTCACTGCCCCAAAATATCCCCCGCTCCTACCCCCCCGCTTGATCCCTCACCCCACCATTCAAACCCCGTTAGACTAGACACCTTCAAATTCTAGAAGATTTATGCCACCATACTCCGTACCCGGGTGATGTATGCAGAGTTTTACAGCGTTGATTCCGCCAACTTAGAGGGCCGGGGGTGGGAGCGGGGGGTTTCAATAAATTGAGATGGGAATTTTTTGTGAATAAGATAGATATAGATATAGATATTAATGTATAACCGCTCCGCTTTTGTATGTTTTGTAAAAGCATGTGGGTTGTTGTTTCTTTTATTTGGCTGTCGAGGGAGGGGTTATTTTTGGTGCTTGGTGGGGTTGTATGCTTAAAGGGGGGGAAGGGGAGGGGGCTGTGAGTTGTTGTTTGGGTTTCCTGCAAGAATTTTTTTTTTATCTCTGGGGAGGGCGAAGGGATCTAGGGGGGTGGGGGGGTAGATGGCGGAATGGGTGTTTGTTTGTCGCACAGAAGCGCGAGGATTTTTTGGGCCGCGGAATAAATAGCTAGGTGAAAGAAAAGGTATATGGCAGAACGGCTGAGTGGGCTGAAGGATTTTTTTTCCTGTTCTGCTTCTAGAATATAGAGAGTATCGTATTGCGCAAAGCGCGAAATTTTGCGCTTTGCAAAAACTGAGCTCTGGAGAAAAACAACCCCCTCGGACCCTCGGACCCGAAATGACCTGGAGGATTCTTTCCTGCCTCTATCGTATTACAACCCCAAAGTCTTTGCCTGATATCTGAACACCCACCCCCCGAATATCTGTCTCAACGCTTAAGCCCACCTAAAGGATTCTGCTCGGCGGCAAGGGGTTCTCGGTCCCAGCATGGTGATCTCGTAAAATGACCTAAGCCACCGACAAAGTCCCTGGCGCTCCGATTGGCCGACCGTTGCTGTCCCTTTTTGTAGTCTTTGCGGCTATGGATGCCAAAACATCCCGGATGTCTGTTGCCAGTCCAGCTTCGACGTATTGACTTTCTGCATTCAAGGGACCGCATAGCCCGGTTAGTGATCCAAACACCAAGCCAGCAATGTAGCCTTGGGCGTCGATCAGCAGCGAGCCAGAGTCGCCAGACCTGCAAAAGGTTTGTTGCTGAAACGCCGAGCGGTGGCCGTGTTTGGCATTGAGTATGACGTATTCATTGACAGTGTCCTGGTCTAGTTTCACCGTCCTTTGTACCATGCCGGCCTTGTCGTGTAGTACGTGGACGGGTTCGCCTTGGAGCCGAAAGGTTGTTTGCGTGCCGTTACAGACACCAGTAGTGAGGCCAGTAGTCCGTCCAATTTTAAAGTACCACTGGCCCTTTTCGATCTTGCTAAAACCTTGGATAAAAGCCTCCGGCTCTGGTGGATCATACGTTGGCTCGCAATCATATTCTTCTGGGTCGTTCCCGTGAAGGGCGTTGCTTTGCGGCAGGAGATTACCGCGACGGGCATCAAAGAGCGATTGAATGTGTGCTGGGGTTTCAACGAAGGCCCAGTCAAGCACTCGATTCGACTTCGTCACCGCCCTCCCAGAAGCACACAGGACCTGCCCAAGGATTCGAGGCATGGTTTCGAGTACCGCCTTCATCTTTTCCAACCTACCCACGGTCGATTGGTTCTGTCCCTTCTGTTGCAAGAGATTGTTGAAAGGTAGATCCATTGCTCTTCGATCGTGGATATCTCGCTCTAGACGCGCGATGTTGGCAACCGTCGTTCCGAGTCGCTTTTCAGCGGCATGCATCGTTGCCTTCACATCTTTTGCCGCGAAATACCTGACTTGAGACCGTGCAGGATGATCTTTTCGTGCCGAATAATGGCAGCCGTAGTAGTTGTACTCTTTTTGGACGGCCGCTGGGGTGCTACCGGCTGGCTGCACAACGTGAGAATTCGTCAGAAAGCCAGTGTTTTCTTCCATGGCAGTCTAGCTGGAAGAAACCACCCAGGGTTCCTCCTCCGCCTTCGCCTAACACCTCTATACTGGTTCCCATCATCGGCTCGGAACGGAATTGCCTCTCAAACGATTTCCCGCCGATTTCTTCATCTCCAGGGCTTGGCGATCGTGACGGCGGCAGGTCCCCCCAGTAGCCTGGCATAAACTCAACAGCGAGCTTTGCTTGGGATACTCCTTGTGTGTTCGTGAGGCTCTCAATTCGCCATCTGAGTACCAGCCAATCATGCTCGGTCAGGGGGCGAACCATGATGACAATGGCATGTTGGGTGGACAGTGATGTCCTTCCTACCCTGAATAGAGAGATCGACGTCCAAGCGTCCTTCAAAGCGTCCTCTACAATCTCGAGGATCTCACCTCGTTTGGCCTCGTAGGCGGTGACAAGAGGATTCTTCGGAGAGACTGGGAAAAGTGAAGGTAGGTAGGATCGTTGGGGGTCGATCAGTTCTACTTCTAAATCGCCAAAGCCTCTCTCAATCAACAAGGCCTTGACATCTCTTCGTGCTGCTGACCACGCGTCAGTAGGAGAGTGATCTCGTACATCAATGCTGATTCGGACAACGGTGACCGCAATCTCCCCACCTGCTGGATACCCCGGCTTTGACTGCTTATCAAAAGTGATCATTTGTGGCTTAATATCGTGTTTTCCAAGCGTACTTGTGATGGTTTCTTTGATAGCTGGGTCATTGTGTAACCGCTGGAGAATTGGTCCATCTTCAGGCTCAAAGAACAAGGGCGTGGGGAAGGGGAAGGCAACGCTCGTCGACCTGTATGGGTCCGTGCGATAGATGTATTGCTCAATAGAAAGCTCGCCAGCATTGTCCTCCGACTCTTTCAAGAACCTGCGCCTCTTCGTAGGGGAGCTAGGGGGTGCCCTTTTCGGTGACGGTGGTGGAGTACGAGACACATTCGTAGGCATGACCAAATTCGGC
>JAABUR0100003008.1_pt1 | contig 24407 bp, 31 predicted proteins | sample 5560091 | NCBI WGS metagenome assembly JAABUR01 (sample SAMN10711879, study PRJNA513375) | rock metagenome | isolation source: Antarctica rocks | place: Antarctica: Victoria Land, University Valley sud
CCGCCCACGCCTGCACCTCGGACACGTCCAGATCATCAGCCACCCCGGCAAGATCACGACACCTGACCGGAGATCCAAGCCGACACGCCGAAGCAGGATCAGAGTAACTGCGGCTGTAGTACTAAGCCCATCGGCTATTGGGAACCGGGATCGGTGTCTCGCGCCGGGTGTCCGATCGAGTTCCGGTGTCGCTTCCAGCGCTGCTCGTTGGACCGGGCCGGGTCTTCCTCGCCGGGTTGTTTGCCGTCCAGGAACGCGAGCAGCTCGGCGTTGACTTCGGCGGCGTGCGTTGCGTACAGCCCGTGGGGGGCGCCGGGGTAGACGCGCAGGTCCGCGTCGGGCAGCAGGTCGGCCGTGGGCTGGCCGGTGAGCTCGAGGACCGCGCTGCGGTCGGCGTCCCCGTGCAGGACCAGGGTCGGCACGGTGCACGCCGCGACGTCGGAGCGGAAGTCGGTGGTGAGGATCACGCGTTGACAGCAGACCGCAACGTGCGGCGGTGTGGCCAGGCAGATCCGCATGGTGTGCTCGGCGAACGCGCGCGAGACCCGCGGTTGTCCCGCGCCGAGCGCGAAGTAGTCGTCGCGCCGCTCCTGGAACCAGCGCGCCCGATCTCGGGTGAACTCGGCCAGTGCGTCCTTGACCATCTCCGGCGTCAGGCCCACCGGGTGGCCGGCGGTGGCCAGCAGCATCGGGGTGGTGGGTGCGAGCAGCACGACTCGGTCCACCCGCTGCGCGCCGTGCCGGGCCAGGTATCGCACGATCTCACCGGCCCCCATCGAGTGCGAGATCAGGGTGGCGCCGCGCAGGTCGAGGGCGTTCATCAGCCCGGCGAGGTCGTCGGCCAGCGTGTCGGCGTCATACCCCTGCCCGGGGACCTCGGATCGGCCGTGGCCACGCCGGTCGTAGGCCACGCAGCGTCGTCCGGCGGCGAGCAGGGCCGGTACCTGGTGCTCCCAGCAGGTCCGGTCCAGGCTCCAGCCGTGCAGCAGCACCACCGGCTTGGCATCGGGGTGGGCGCCCAGGTCGTCGTAGACCAGGCGGGTGCCGTCGTTGGTGGCGTGGTCGGGCATCAGCGCGCCGGCCCGTCGTTGGCGAAAATGTCCAGGGCGCGGTGGCCGGCGGGTTCGCCGCGGCAGAGCACCACGGCCCCGTGGGCGAAGGTGCGACGGAGGGCAGCCAGCTCCTGGTAGGCGGGCGAGTCGTACCACCGCTGGGCGCCGTCGGCGTCGGGGAACCCGATGACGATCAGGTCGGATGCGAGCGATCCCTCGACGACCCGCGGCGAGCCGCCGTGGATCAGGAAGCTGCCGCCGTACGGTGCCAAGGTGTCGTCGATGCCGGTGAGGTAGGCCTGCAACGCACTGCCGTGCCGTACGTCGGCCAGCAGGGCGACGGCGTAACTCGCCGGCCGGGTCATGCTCCGGGCGCCGGTGCGGCCGGTTGGGTCGGTACTCATAGCTGGTGCTCCTTCAGGAGTTGATGTCGGTGGGGCTGCTTCACCGTGGCGCGAGCCCGGCGCGGAGTCGATGACCTCGCCGGTCATGGGGCCGGATGGCGGGCAGGAGAGCGTTCGCTGTGCTGGGCCAGCCACCGCCGGGTGGCAAGGTCGGCGGGCAGGAAGGTCTCGATCGCGAGCTCACTGGCAGCGACGTCCAGCGGCGTGCCGAACGTCGCCACGGTGCTGAACAGCCGCAGCGTCGTGTCACCGGCACGCAGCTGCATCGGCAGCGCGAACGTGCCACCCTCGGGCTCGGTGGCTCGGTGGCTCGGTGGCTTGGGGGTGCGGGAAGGCCTCGGCCTCGGCTAGCAGCGCATCCAGTGACGGACTCGGCGCGGCGATCGCGTGCTGACGGAGCTGGCGCAGCAGGTGCGCCCGCCAGGGCCCGAGGTTGCCGAGGTGGCGCGCGAGGCCCCGCGGGTGCAGCGTGACCCGGACGACATTGACGGGCGGGTCCAGCAGGTCGGCGTCGACGAGGGCTTCGAGCAGGCGGTCCACGGCCGCGTTGGTGGCCACCACGTCGAACTCGGCGTCCAACACCAGTGCCGGGTTGGGCAGGTGCCCATCGAGGACCCCGTCGAGCAGGTCCAGCAGCGCGGCCCGCGCAGCGCGATCGACCCGGGCGTCGGGATAGGCTGGCGCGAGGCCGGCACCGAGCAGCATCTGGTTGGTCTCCCGCAACGGCACGTCCAGCGCACCAGCCAGCCGCAGCACCATGTCCCGGCTCGGTGTCGCCCGCCCGGTCTCCACGAATGACAGGTGCCGGGTCGAGGTGCCGGCCAGCCCGGCCAGCTCGAGCTGGGACAGCCGGCGGCGGTGGCGCCACCGGCGGATCAACAGCCCCGCGGGCTCGGTCGTCGTGGTCACCCGGCCACGCTAGGACCGGTGTGACGAGCGTGGCGATGACCTGAGAGGTCATGCCATCGGGGACCGGGCCACCGCCGGCACTACCTGACGGGTCATCGACGAGCCGGGCTTCGCTCGTGAGAGTAGGGACCTGTCGGCGCCGGACCGTCCGACCCGCGGACCCAGAAGGAGCACCACCATGACCATGTTCGACGAACTGGCGCAGCGCTACATCGCCGCCTGGAACGAGACCGACCCCACCGCCCGCCGGGCGGCGGTGGACGAGCTGTACAGCGAGGACGCCCGCTACATCGACCCAATGGCGCTCGCCGAGGGCCGGGAGGCGATCGCCGCCACGATCGCTGCGGTGCAAGGCCAGTTCCCCGGATTCGTCTTCCGCCTTGCCGGGCCGGTCGACGCGCACCACGACCAGGCCCGGTTCAGCTGGGAACTCGGCCCAGCCGGCCAGCAGGCACCAATCGTCGGGTTCGACGTCGCCGTCACCGACCGAGCCGGTCGGCTGCAGACGGTGCTCGGATTCCTCGACAAGGTTCCTGACGCCGCCTGACCATCCGAATCCGTGCGCTGCCCGGCCACTACATCGCGGCCGGGACCTGATCATGATGCACACCGACCTGGTCGACTCAGACGGTCGGCCGGTTGCGAGTCACGCAGACCCAGGTCATCCTCGCCTGAACGCGGCCCCGGAGCCTCGCACCCCACCTCGGCAACCTCGGAGCGTGGCGGGCGCACCTGCTGCGTCAGATCCGCCGGTACGCCGACGTGGCACCGACTCTGCCGCGCGACGCCCTGCTCGCGGAAGTCGACGCTTCCCGCACCTCAACCTCGCGAGCCCGGCGGTGGGACACTCGCGTTGCCGATGGAGTCTCGCGATCGAAACCTTCCTGCCCGCCGACGCCGCCACCCGGCGCTGGCTCGCCCATGCTGCCGGCTGAAGCGCAGCCAGCAGGCCGATTCCGGGTCCGCAGTTCCACCAAAGGTGCGGTTGAGCTACCACCGCTGGTAGGCGCCGGGGGGTACGCCGACCAGCGCGGTGAACTCGCGGGTGAAGTGGGCCTGGTCGAACCAGCCGTAGGCGGCCGCGAGATCGGCCAGAGACCCGGCGTATCCCGCGTCGAGGTCGCTGACGGCATCGTGGATGCGGTATCGCGCCAGGACCCACTTGGGTGTGGCGCCAACGTACTTCTCGAAGAGCCGCTGCAGTCGGCGTCTGCCGATGCCGCAGCGCTCCTCGACCTGCGCGACGCGCACCAGGGAGCGGTTCTTCAGCATCACCGAGACAATCCTGAGCACGGTGTCGTAGTCGGGCTTCGGTGATCGCTCGCCGGGGTCCAGGGCGGCGTCGACCAGGTTGCGGCACCCTTCGGGGGACAGGTGCGGCCCGAGCTGCTCGAGGGCCTCCACCGTCGTCACCGGGAAGACGGTGGACGCAGCGGCGGTCGCGTCGCGCAGCGGCCTAGCGCTGGTGCCGGTGAAGCTGGCGAGTCCGCCCGGGCGGAACTTGATCCCCAGGACCCAGCCGGCATCCTTGAGGGTGACGTCGAAGCGGCGGGTGGGCACGCCCGTCACCACCACCGATTGCTCGACCCCGTCGCGCAGGTAACCGCGCTCCACGCTGAGCGTGCAGGCCGGGTGCGGCAGCGTCGAGCTCCGGTAGGTCGTGCCTGCTGGCAGCTCCCACTGCAGCATCCAGTAGTTCTCCACCCATGGGGCAAGGGACTGCGCGCAGTCCATCCGCTCGAGCCGGACGTGCTTCGTCAGCTCGTCGGGTCGCAACACGCCGGCTGTGGTCGAGGTGGCTGGGGACGCGTTTTTCCTATTCGCCACGCCCGGATCTTAGGAGGCTGGTTGAGACAGCGGTACGACGACGAGGAGATCTTGATGATGAGCACGCCCACCCAGACCCAGGTTGCGACCCTGGCGATGGTCACCCTGGACTGCGCCGACCCTCAGGCCAGCGCCACCTTCTGGTCGGGGCTGCTGGGCTGGGCCGTCGCCCACTCCGAGGCCGACTACGCCATGCTCACCGGGCCCAGCCACGCCCTCGGGTTCGGGCGGGTGGAAAACTATGCGCCGCCGACGTGGCCGAACGAGCACGGGAGCAAGCAGTTCCACTTCGATCTCGCTGTCGCCGACCTCGACGGCGCCGCGAAGGCGGCCGTCAAGCTGGGTGCCACGCTGCCAGAGGACCAACCCGGCGAGACCTGGCGGGTGCTGCTCGACCCGGCTGGGCACCCGTTCTGCCTGACGAAGGCGGAGAACTGGGGCTGATCGAGGACGTCCTCCGGGTCACCCCGGACGACGTGCTGGTCTGCTCGTTCCAGGTGACAATTCGGTGATCGGCAACCGAGAGCTTGCATCACGTAGTCAAGGAGCGAAACGGTGATGGTCGACATCGCGGAGCTGCCCGTTGCGGACGCCGACGACTGGCGCGCATGGCTGGCGAGAAACCACCGCGCGTCGCCCGGGGTGTGGTTGGTGCTCACGAAGAAGGGCGGGCGGGTGACCACACTTACCTACGCGTCGGCGCTGGACGAAGCACTCTGCTTCGGCTGGATCGACGGACAAGTCGCACGGCGGGACGAGGGCAGCCTGCGGCGACGCTTCACGCCTCGGCGCTCGAAGAGCGTCTGGTCGCACCAAAATGTCGAGCATGTCGCTCGGCTGACCACCGTCGGCAAAATGACACCCGCCGGGCAGGCTGCAGTCGACGCAGCGAAGGCGGACGGGCGATGGGAAGCCGCCTACCCGGGCGCGGCCTCAGCGAAGGTTCCCGATGACTGGATCGACGCACTAGCTGCCAACCCCCGAGCGAGAGCGATGTGGGACATCCTGACGTCGCAGAACCGGTACGCGATCACCTACCGGATCGGTCAGGCGAAGCGAGCAGAGACTCGCGCGAGGCGGCTCGCCGAGTTCCTCGCGATGCTGGCTCGCGGCGAGACAATCCATCCCCAGAGTTGGAGACTCGACTAGGTGAGCCAGTTCGGGATCACCACCCGAACACCCCCACCCTGGCGACGTCCATCCCACCGCCAGTTCGGGGCCGCAGTCAGATCGTTCACACCGGGTCCAGTCGGCTCGTGGCCCGGCCCTTGCAAGACACCGGCGGCGACCCAGGGTGGGGGCGAACACGTCGCCCTCGGCGTCTGGGCAGGCAAAGCCCGGACGGGCTAATGGCTCGTCGTCGTAGCCTAGGTCGAGGCCAGCGCAGCCGGGCTCGTAGTCCTGAACGGCCCTTTGCACGCGCCAAGGTCGTCTTCGACATCGAGGCCCTAAACCGCGGCGACGCTCGCGACTCGCAGGCCCACACCGGCGCGGAGCTCGCCGAGCGCTTTGCCCACCCAGTAGTCGTGCATAGCCCAGCGCTGGCCCGGAACATGTGCCGCACCTGGCCTTCGCTGTCCTGCCGATCTTCGGTGGCGCCTAATCGTTGGATAAAGCGCACGCAGTAGCGACGTATCAGGCGGAGCGGCTGAAGCAGATCGCCGACGATCCCGGCGCTCCCCATCACCTCGCTGAGGAAGTCACGAATCTGCAGCACCGACCGAACGCACTCCCCGGGCATCTCGTTGGTGTAGGTGGAGACCAGCACTCTCCGAGTCTCGACGAATGCGACTACCTCCCGGGCGACCTCCACGTCGACCGTAGGCGGGGTCCAAGAGACGCCGAAGATCGCGATACTGACACCGTTCAGGCGAGCTGCCATCTCAGAGAACCGCACTGGCAGCCTCCTCTCATCCCCGTCGGCCGATCGTTCCCGCAAGCCCTCCGGCTTGCGGGACAGGTCCTCGAGCAGCGTCAGCGAGCCCAGAGCGGGGTGATGCGGGTGCCGTCGGCGGTAACGGCTTCCAGGCCGGGGGTAGTGGTGACCCAGGCGGTGGCGCCGTCGGGTCCGGCGTCGACGCGCAGCTCGGTCTCGGCGGGGACGAGGACGACGTCGCCCGAGTGCAGCGCCGTCGTGGTCCCGTCCAAGGTCACGTGCAGCTTGCCGGCCAGCACGAGCAGGACCTCTTCTCGCGTGGGTCGGTGCGGGACGCCCTGCAGGTTCGCGGGGATGGTCAGCTGCCAGGCACAGAGTTCGCTACTACCGCGCGAGGGTGCGACGTAGGACAGGAAGCGGCTGCCATGGGTTTCGTAGGCGGCGGCCGCGGCCGCGGGGATCACTGGCACGGGGACTCCTCACGGATGGACAAGTGGATTGACTAGATAGTCAGGCCGGTTGTCTAGTGTGTCAAGATGCCCTCGTGGCCGACGGTGACATGGCGGCGGCGGTCCTTCGCGTGGCCAGCCAGCTCGTTGATGGGATACAGCAGGGCCTGGCCCGGCGTGGCTTCGATGACGTCCGACCAGTACACGGCTTCGCGTTCGCCAGGATCAGCGGGGCACGGGTCACCACCTCAGAGCTTGCCGCTCACCTCGGGGTGACCAAGCAGGCCGCAGCCCAACTGGTCGACCACCTCGTTGAACACGGCTATCTGCGCCGCGAGGCCGATCCGAGCGACGGCCGCGCCAGGCTGCTCGTGCTGACCGACCGCGGGCGCGCGTGCACCGTCGCCGCGGACCAGGCCGCCGGGGACGTTGTGCAGCACTGGCGCGACCAGCTACCCAGCGAGCAGTTCGAGCAGCTGCAGGAGGCGCTTCAGCGGATCGCGCTACCGGGGCGACTGAGGCCTGCCTGGTAGGTCCGTTGCCTGATCCGCATACGGGAGGGCATCAGGGAAGGCGCGGTCGGATAGTGCTGCGATACCGAGCCACTGGCCCTGAAGGTGGCTACGTCGTCCAGAGCGCGGGGAAGGAGTGCCGGTGGGGAATCTGGTTGCGGTAGGCGTAGGTGCCTCGGTGGGGTCCGCTACGGCACTGATTTGACCGCCGGGGAGTCAGCACTTCTCGAGGCGCCCCACAGGCCGAATCCGAGGAGGATGGCTCCGGGCAGGACCCCGCCCACGAGGTTGATGGCGCTGACAGCCGAGCCGGTGGCGGCCAGGACGAGACCGGCCACGCCGCAGAACACAAGCGCGGCCCCCAGCCCATGGAAGAACACCAGCTTCCAGACCACGGCCAACGCGATGAAGTGAACACCCACGACCTGGGCGACCCAGGCGACCGCCCCCTCGGGGACGTGCAACGGGCCCTTCAGGACGACGAGCCCGGCGGCGATGACCCCGACCTCGGCAACGACCACAAGCCAGTAACCCAAGGTGAAACCACCCGCCGTTGGCCGGTCGAGCCCGGCGACGGAGGGGCGGCGCCCCGCGACCACCGCGGCGATCAGCACAGCGACGAAGGCGACGACCGCGAGGACCCGCAACAGCACAGCGACAGCGGCAGGCAGCGATCCGGTGTTGACCAGCACGAAGATCAAGCCGAAACTCGCACCGATCACCGAGCCCGACTTCGCCGATGACATGGGGCCAGTCTGAGCTGCACCCTAGGTGTTCCGCTTCATGAGGTTGTTTACGGCAGATCGAACAACGTGGGTTCGTGACCTAGGCCCTCGATCTGAGGCACGGGGACACCTTCGGCTGAGGCTGGACCCGGTACTTTATGACCGGGACCCGGCTGGCGGGCGGCTTGTTCCCGAGGGCACTGTGGGGACGGTCGTGGTTGTAGGTGTTGAGGAAGTCCGCCAGCGCGGCGGTGCGCTCCTCGTCGCTGCTGTAGGGCCGGACATAGAGCCACTCGACCTTCATCGTGAGGTTAAAGCGCTCCACTTTCCCATTCGTCCGGGGCGTGTGCGGACGCGTGTACTTGAGCTTCGTGCCCGTCCCGGCGAGCGACTCGTTGAAGACCTTCGAGCGGTACGCCGGACCGTTGTCCGTGAGGCACCGACTGAGGGTCGTGATGCCGTGCTCTCGGAAGAACAGCACCGCCCGGAGCCAGAACGCAGTAGCGGTGCCCGCCCGCTCATCGGTATGGACTTCGGCGTAGGCCAGGCGGCTGTGGTCATCCACAGCGGCGTGGATGAAGGCGTACCCGGGTCGACGGTTCGCGACCCTGCGAGAGGCTCGCGCTTCGTCGGTCCCGCGCCCGTGGATGGCCCAGCCGCCACCCTCGGGGATGCGTCCGACCTTCTTCACGTGAGCATTGGAGTGGGTGGACATAGCTGCTCGCGCTCACGGCAGGATGGGCGTCTACCCGCACCAACTCGCGTGGTTCTTCCATGCCGTGCATGCTCGGAGAGCCCACAGACGATTTCGCTGAGGGCATCGGGCCGCCGGTTACGAGAGTGGAAGTGTGCCCCCAGTCCATCGGACGCGGTTGGGTCCCAGACGGACGGCTGCTGGCCACCGCTCATCGAGGAGGGCCGGGACCTGTCCTCGATGAGCGGCATCCTGGGCCTGGCCGACACGGCCTACCGTCTACTGCCAGTCTGACGGCCCGGCCTCACGTCAGGTGCCGGACGAAGAACCTGGCCGCGTCGTCCCCCGCGAACTGCGGAACGCCGGTGTGCCCGCCCATGTTGGCGTGCAGCGTCTTCTCCTGGGAGCCGAAGGCGTCGAACAGGTCCAGTGCCAGCTGTCGGTCGTTTCCTTCGTCGTCCCACTGCAGCAGGACGTGCAGCGGAATCGTGACCTGACGGGCCTCGTCGAACATGGCGCGGGGCACGAAACTCCCGGCGAAGAGACCGGCGGCCGCGATGCGCGGTTCGACCAGCGCCAGCCGGATACCGATGGCGATCACCCCGCCCGAGTACCCGACCGGGCCGCTGATCTCGGGCAATGAAGAGAGTGCGTCCAGGGTGGTCTGCCATTCCGGGACCGCTTTCTCGACCAGCGGGAGGACCAGCCGGTCGACGATTCCGTCGACCGGCTCTCCGACCGCCAGCGCCCGGTGCAGATCGGCGCGGGCCTGCTCGGCGTCGGCCGATCGGGTCCGGTCACCGCTCCCGGGGAGCTCGATGGTGGCCGCGGCGAAGCCGTTCGCCGCGGAGTGCCGGGCTCGCCCCGCCAGCCGGGGTACATCTTGCGCAGTCCGCCGGGGTGGCCGAGCAGGATCAGCGGCGCTGGTGAGGATGTGGGCGTCCACAGGATGCCGGGGATCTCGCCGAGGGTGAATTCGCGTTCGAGGACGCCGTCGTCGAGGCGCTGTTCGGAAGTAAAGTGCATGGTCGTGCCTTTCGGGAGTGTTCGTTGAACGGCGCTCCCGGACGACCTATCGCCCGACCGTAACCCCAAAGAGGAGCACCCACGTCGATACGTTCACGGGTACCACCTCCTCGTTCTTTCGCACGGCCTCCGTAAAGAGTAGCAGTGGTCGTCGTGCCTCCGCCAACGGTTTTATCGATGTTCGCCACGGCCGAGATCTCCGCTCGGGGCGGCGAGTGACAACAACGTCATGAAGAACACACCTAGAAGGGCTCGAGCGGGGCATTGCAGACGCTGGCCAGGAGCCGAACTGCAAGTCACCGCCGCCGGCCCAGTAGCCGATCGGCTACCGAAACGCCGTCAGCGTCTGCTGAAGCGCAGCTTAAGGGCAGCGAGGTTGATGCCATGACCAGCCGTAGTTCTTGGCGGCAGGATGCGGCGCTCGTCAGCGGTCCCAAGGGGGCCCACAAGGCGGGTGCCGGGTCAGACCCTGACCGGTCATGCTTGATCGGGTGGGGTGCCGATCTCGTTGACGTTGTGGCCGGTGCAGGGGTGACGGGTCGCCGTTGCGGCCCGGACGCGAGACAGGTCGAACCACGGACGTCGTCACGCAGCCGGCACCACGCGACGAGCAGCCACCCTGCCGCCGAGGGCAAAGATCATCGGCTCGACCTCGCGCCGCGTACTGACCCGGCATCGGTGTAGGCAAGGTTCACGGTGACCTGGTCGACGAGAGACTGCTCCAGCACGGACATCACCCGACGAGTAGCGCTCGGCCCGACGTCTACCCACACCCGGCGGGACAGATCCGTGGCTCGACGGTGGACGAGCGGGTCGAGCACGTGGGCCTGGGACGCGGTTACAACCGACCTCCGCGACCGCGGCCATCACGTCGCCGCAGTCACCTTGCCCGGGCTCGACCCCGACGACCCGCACCGTGCATCGACGACTTTGGGGCAGCAGGCCGAGCACCTGCGCTCGGCCATCGACGCTGCGGCCGCTGACGGCTCCGCCGTCGTCCTCGTCGCGCACAGCGCCGCCGGCTACCCCACCTCCGTGCTCCTCAACCAGGACCCCACCGTGATCGCCCGAGTCATCTACGTCGACAGCGGCCCGTCGGCGGACGGCTCAGCCTTCGACGCGTCCGTGCCACCGGAGACGGAAGAAGTGCCGCTGCCCCCGTTCGAACGGCTGCCCGCCAGCCTCGACGGCTTGAGCGAGGAGGACCTGAAGCGGTTCCGCGAACGGGCGGTACCGGAGCCGGGATCGGCCATGCGGGAAACGGTGCATCTGAACAACGACTCCCGACGCGACGTCCCGTCCACGATCATCGCCTCCTCGTACCCCGCCGAGGTGATGATGCAGTGGCGCGCGAAGGGCACCCGATGATGGCCGAGGTCACCAACCTGCGGCCGCCCTGCCGACCTCGCCTCGGCGATCGCCCACGCGGCCGGCCACCGACAAGACAGTCCCCACCTGAGCAGTTGTTCGCTATCCACACGGGCAGCGGTGCGCATCGCTGAGCCATCCTCTTGCGGTCGTGCTCGTGTACCGGTGCGGGTCCCCTGGGCGGTACGGGCCGACGGTGCACCGACCACCGTCGGGCAGGACGGTCGGCTTATGCGACGCCGATGCTTCGGCCCCCCACGACGACTCCGCCCTACCCCTCAACTGGCTCCCCGGGCAGGTGCAGCGACTGTAACTTCACCGGCGGTCTGCGGTGGTTGCTCGTCGGGATGCGGACACCGCCGAACCGGCCCCGCAACGTGGTGACGAGAGCGGCTCCTTGTCGCCCGAGCTGGCCGTAGGTTCCGCCGACACAGCGAGTGAGCGTGTAGGCCTGGCTCCGCGTCGCGGAGCTGGACTTCTGGTACCGCGACAGGTCACCGTGACGGTGCCGACGGGCGCGCCGATCGCGGTCCACCGACCGCCGCCGGGGTGACGCTGGTCGAAGCGAGCGCACGCAGCACCCGCAGGGCATCGGGGCGTTCGACGGCGGAGAAGAATTCGGCGTCAGCCTGCTCCACGGCTTCGATTGCGCGGGGGGCCAACGCGGCACCCGTCTCGGTGACACGTAGCCGGCGGGCCCGCGCGTCGGCTTGGTCGACCTGGCGGGTCAGCAGTCCCTTGCGTTCGAGGGTGCGGACCACTTGTGAGGTCATCTTGACGTCCGTGCTGGCCAGTGCAGAGGTTTCCACCTGCGTGGGTGCCTGCTCGTGCTCGTTCGCCCACCAGGTGACGGCGAGCAGCACGAACTGGACGTGCGTGAGCTGGAAGGGGGCCAGCACGCTACTGACTCGGCGCTGCCAGGCCAGGGTTGCCAGCCACAGCAGTAGACCGGGGCTGTCTTGTGGGGTGAGCGGCATCAGCGAGCGGAGGCGCGTTCTGCCGCGGCGAGCAGGGATGCAATGACGTCGGGGAAGTCACCCGATACCGCAAGCCCCACCTCTTCGAGCACCTCCGCGGGAGCCGGGCCGTTCACTGTGAGCGCGTAAACGACTCGGTGCCCGCCCGTGTCGCCGATCGGCTCAAGGCGATGATCCGTTCGCAAGATGAGCCGGTCGACGGAGGCAACGTGGATGAAACTCACGGGCTCCTCAACGGCTTCCAGGGTCAGGAAGACGACCTCACCGTCCGGCAGGGTCATCGCGATTGTCGAGCCAGCGGCGAACGATCCCGTCAGCTGCGCGTCAGCGACGCCGTGGTTCCAGCCGGACCACCCTGACACGTCCTGCCAGAGGTTCCAGATCGCTGCGGGAGTCGTTATCGTCTCTCCGTGGTGCTCGCAACGCCACATTCGCCGCCTCCTCACTTCGTCTACGCGCAGACTGTCTCTGTTGAGACTATCCGAACTTCGAGCACTGGTTTGTGGCCAAGGTTTGAGTGGCGATGGCCCGGCGACGCCTCCGCAGTTCCTAACGCCAGGGCTCACCGACAGCGATGACGTCCTTGACAAACAGGATTGTCGGTGTGATGGTCATTCCATGCTCGAAGTAGCGGTGATCCGTGACCCGGCCGCGGCCGAGGTGGCGCTGGACCCGATGAGAACCAGGTTGCTGACCGAGTTGGTGGAGCCGGCGTCGGCGACGATGGTGGCCAGCCGGCTCGGGCTATCTCGCCAGAAGGTGAACTACCACCTCCGGGCGCTCGAGCGTCACGGGCTTATCGAGCTGGTGGCGGAGCGGCGCAAAGGCAACGTCGGCGAGCGAATCCTGCGGTCAACCGCTGCCTCCTACGTGATCTCGCCCGGGGTCCTTGCCACCGTCCAGCCCGATCCGGCACGGGCTCAGGACCGGTTGTCCGCGCAGTGGCTGCTGACGATCGCCTCACGGCTCGTACGAGACACGTGCGAACTCGTCACCGGAGCAACGAAGGCTGAACGTCGGCTGGCAACCTTCGCGATCGATGGTGCGGTCCGGTTCGCCACGGCCGCTGATCGGTCCGCCTTCGCCGAGGAACTGTCGGGTGCCGTCGCCGACCTGATCGGGAAGTACCACGACGAATCGACCGAGGGCGGACGCGAGCACCGGGTGGTGGTGGCGGTGCACCCCCACGTGCCCGCGACGCCTGCTGCGAACGAAACCGAAGCCGAGAAGGGCGCCTGATGGACCGCGAGTACGAGTTCGCCGACGACCTCGCCCTCGAGGCGTCTCCGGAGGAGATCTGGGACGCCATCGCCACCGGCCCTGGAACGGACGCCTGGTTCATGGGCCGAAGCCACATCGAGGGTGCCGAGGGCGGTCGGATGACAACCGACCTCGGGGGATTCGAACTGCAGTCAACCGTCACCGCGTGGGACCCGCCGCGACACTTTGCGCATCGCAGCGACCCGTCCCCGGACGGGAGCTTCCGAGCCTTCGAGTACCTGATCGAAGGCCGCGAGGAGAGCAACACCGTGCTCCGGATCGTCAGTAGCGGATTCTTCGGGGGCGAAGACTGGGAGGCCGAGTACGACGGCTGGCTGCGCGGAGGACCGCTTTATCCGCACAACCTCACGCAATACCTCAATCACTTCAGGGGCAACGTCGCCACGCCCGTCGGCGCCGGGCTTCCGGTCGCCGTAGACACCGACGGCTTCTGGCGGCTCCTTCGCCGCGGACTGGCGCTACCGCCAGCGCTGCATCGCGGCGACGACGTCAAGCTCAGCGCCGGCGGACCATCGCCCATCGTCGGCACCATCGACTACCTCTCTCCGTCGATATTGGGCGTGCGCGCTGCCGATGGCCTGTACCGGTTCATCCACGGCATCCACGGCGCGGTCGTCATTGGCCATCACCTTTTCGACGGCAGCGATTCGCTGCACGCCAACACGATCTGGCAGGGCTGGCTGCAGCAGGCGTACACCGCTGACTTGTCCTGACCTGCATCGCACTCGGCCCCGGCATGCCGGAGGCCGCACATCCGCCGTGCCTCGACCCGAGGCCGGGATCCAGCACCACCCGAGCAAGGAGCTGCTATGCGCAAAACGGTTGCCGGGCTGTTCATCTCCCTCGACGGCGTCGTCGAGTCCCCCCAGGACTGGCACTTCCCTTACCTCAACGAGGAGATGGGCGCAGCGGTAGGCGTTCAGATGGTCGAATCCGACACGACACTGCTGGGCCGTCGAACCTACGAGGAGTTCGCGGCCTACTGGTCGCAGCAAGGTAGCGGCGTTCCTTTCGCCGACGAAATCAACGGCGCGCAGAAGGTGGTCGCCTCGAGAAGCCTCGAGACCGCTGACTGGCAGAACTCGACCGTGCTCGGCGGCAACCTCGCCGACGGGGTCCGATCGCTCAAGGAGCAGCCCGGGAAAAACATTGCTATCACCGGCAGCCCCACCCTCGTACGCGCACTCCTGCGCGAGCGTCTGCTCGACGAGCTCCGCCTCCTCGTCCACCCGCTCGTCGTCGGCCGCGGGCGCCGACTGTTCACCGAGGACCTAGATCGCCAGCCCCTCACCCTCGTCGAATCGACGACCTTCTCCACCGGCGTCCTGAACCTGATCTATCGGCCCGCCTGAGCCGTTCCCTCCCGCAGCCATCACACCCACGATCTCGAGGAGCACATCCATGTTGACGACCACATCGAGCGACGGCACCGTCATCGCCTACGACCGGCTCGGTGAAGGACCGCCCCTGGTTCTGGTGAGCGGCGCTTTCGGATACCGCAAGTTCCCACAGATCGAGAAGCTCGCCCAAATGCCCTCCCAGCAGTTCACGGTCTACAACTATGACCGAAGAGGTCGAGGAGACAGCAGCGACCGTGCGCCCTACTCCGTCGAGCGCGAAATCGAGGACCTCGACGCCATGATCGACACCTGCAGCGGCCACGCGTTCGTCTTCGGATTGTCCTCCGGAGCGGTGCTGTCTCTCGAAGCCGCAGCTCGACTGGGCCGCAAGATCAGCAGGCTCGCTGTCTACCAGCCTCCCTACGTCACGGACCAGCAAAAGACCCCCGAGCGCCGGACCCTGCTCACCGAGCTCGACCAGCTTCTGGACGAGGAAGAGCGCGGCGCAGCTGTCAAGCTGTTCATGACAAGGGCGTTCGGCATGCCCGGACCTCTGGTCACCGCTTTCAAGATCACCCCAATGTGGTCCAAGCTGACCGGCCTCGCGCACACGATCCCGTACGACGTAGCCCTGCTCGACGAGAACTGGCAGTCCGGAAAGCTGCCGACGGAGATCCTGTCGGCGGTCGATGCGCCGACACTCGTCCTGGCCGGGGGAAAGAGTCCCGCCGACGTCCGTAACCTCGCCCCCGTCCTTTGCGCTGCCCTGCCCCGCGGGACCACCCAGGTCGTCGCAGGCCAGGCCCACAATGTGATGGCCAAAGCGCTCGCACCGGTGCTCGCGGGCTTCTTCGGCGCGCGGGACGTGACAGCGTAACGCCCGCTGACGACAGACGGACCTCGTGCTGCTGAGTGCAGAGGGGTGGGGTGTGTCGCGGGCTGTCCGAGCGGGGGCGACGGGGTGGGCGATCAGAAGGAGACCCACGCCGTGACCCGGTCCAGACGATCTTCACGTTCAGTGCTGAAGGTGCTCGAGGGCGATCTCACGTATCTCGGCGGGGCGGCCGCCCATGATCGTGGCGGCGTGTCGAGTCACCAAGTCGATGGGCCAGTTCCACCACTGCGCCGACTGAAGATGTCCGCGCCATGGCCGATCCGCAGATGATCTCGTCTGGTACCGGGCAGCGTCGCCTCCTCCGCTTGTGTTCGGACCGACCCGCCCGGGCGAGCGCAGTGTGAGGCCGGTGGTAGGACCCGCAGGTATCACGGACGCGGTAGCACGGTCCGATAGTGATCGACGAGATCATCCGGGGGTGGCATCTCCCGTCGCTGCACCCGGCTGGCTCCGTGATCGAGCAGCGTGGCCAGCTGGTGGAGATTGATGTCGAAGCCCGCAGCGGTGTAGGGCGCGTGCTCGGGATGCGCGACGATGTTGTCGAGGGTCAGCGCACAGCCTCCCTCAGCCTCTGCGAGCTGCCAGCGCAGCGTGTCGTCGAGCGTTGTGAAGACCAGCAGAGTCGGCGGCTCGACCTCGAGGACGACGCCGTGGAACGGATCGGCTCCGGGGAACGAGAACGAGATGCGACCACCGGGCTGCGGGTCGATGCGCACCCGGGTCGGATACCAGATCGCGAGTTCGGCCTCGCTGGTGAGTGCGGCCCATACCCGCTCGACGGGATGTCCGAGTCGGCAGGTGAACCGGAGGACCAGGCCGGCGCCCTCGCCGGGCAGGAGCCGGACGTGCAGGTTCAACGGTGATGGCTGCCCCTGGCCTTCGCCGCGCGGGGGAGATCCGGTCATCAGACGTCGCCGTGCAGCACAATTGCCAGCCAGCTCAGCCAGGCGAACGAAATGACTACTGCGACTTCGAACGCGATAACGACGGCGGCCGCCGAGGAACCGGTGGCGATGCCGACGAACGCTGCGGTGAACACGACCCCGGTGAACAGTGACCAGCGCGCCCGTCGCTGCTGTCCCGCACGGCCGAACATCCGGCTGAAGATCACACACGCGGCGATGAGCGCGAGGAACGCGATCGCCCCGGTCAGGAAGTGCAAGTTTGCGTGCCAGCTGAGATGCGCTGGCCGGCCCGCCGCGGTCCCGGGCGGGAAGCCGCTCATCGGGTCGGCACGAAATATCCCTGCTCCGCACAGCCCGGTCCCGTAGAGGGCCAGCAGACGCGGTCCCCATACGCTGCCCGGGGCTGCTCGGCGGATCCCGACGGCGCCGGCGATGACAAGGACGCCGGTGACGACGAGCAGTGTGCCGTGCACCCAGCCGAGGGCACCGTTGCTCAGCAGGCTGAGGTCGTGGTGGGGAAGGCTGAACCCCCGGCGGGTGAGTGCTTCGACAACTCCAACGCCGACGTAGAGCGGTCCGGCGGCGGCGGCAAGCGTGAGCAGCCGCCCGGTTGACGGCCCGCCAGGAGTGACCAGGGATGCCGGCGGGAGGGGCCTGTGGGTTGCTTGTTCGGTCACGTGATTGCTCCGTGTCTCGGGGCCAGGTCTGATCGCACCCGGAAATCGTCCGGGTGAATGTGCCTGCACTGTCGGCGATTCGGTGGTGGTCAGGCGCGGTGGCGGGTGAAGTGGTCCCGCAGGGCAGGCGCGATGGCCGCGGGCTTGACGAGATGCGTCTGGCCGGCGAGTTCGGTCGTTGCGGTGGGGCACTGACCAGCGAGGTGTTCGGCGACGCGGCGGTTGGAGCGCTGGATCCAGTCCGGGCTCTTGCTTCCCCAGCCGACCCAGATCGGGACGGAGATGCCGGCGAAGGTGTCCGGCGGGTAGTCGATGCCCCGGGCGTAGGGGTGCACGAGACGGGCGTCGTGGGCCAGCGTGGGTGCCAGCGCCTTCATCTTCCGCCACTGCGGGTTGAGTCTGGACAATGCCGGGATGATGCGGGGAAGTCCGATGCCGACAGTCATGAAGTAGTCGATGAGCGCGCCGTTGCGGCCCTGGCCGACCAGTTCGTCGTATCGGGCGACATAGCCGTCCGGGAGCGGCACGCGGGAGCGGTCAGCGATGTAGGGCGTCTCGTAAATTGCGATGGAGTCGACCCCCTGCAGGCTTGGCGCTGCCTGGAGTACGAGCGACGCGCCTGAGGACCACCCGAACAGGTGTGCGTGGCCGCCGTTGGCATCGATCAGCGCCTGGAGGTCCTCGAATTCTTGAGACACCTCGTAGTCGCGGGTACTCGCGCTGCTCTCGCCGCGGTCCCGCCTGTCGTAGGTAACCACCGTGAACGCGTCGACAAGTTGGTCGGCAATCTTGTGCATGGTGCCGAACCCGCGGTGCACGAAGGCGCCGGCGACGAGGATGACGGTGGGTCCGGTTCCTCGGCGGGTGTAGGCGATCTGGGATCCGTCGGCAGAGACGGCAACACCGCCGCTAGTGGTGGTCGTGGCTTGACCGGTCACGTCAGCTCCTTCTGGGTTGGTAGACGAGTACTGCGACGCCGTTGGCATGGAGTTGCACGTCCTCCAGGGCGAGGGCGACCTTGTCTCCCGTTTCGCTGAAGAGCCGCTGGCCCTTCCCGACGACGAGGGGATGCACGACGAGACGCAACTCGTTCACGAGGCCCGCGCGGAGCAGACCGCGGAACAGGGTCGGGCTGCCGGCCACCGCGATCGGCGGTCCGTCTTCGGACGCGAGCCGCGAGACGGCGTCCACGGCGTCGCCCTGGAGGAGCTCGCTGCCCTCCCATGTGACGTCTTCCAGTGTCCGCGAGGCGACGAGCTAGGGGGTCGCGTTCAGCCGGCGTGCGAGCGGGTCGGCCGGGTCCTGATGCGGCCAGTAGGCGGCCCACTCCTCGTAGGTGTGCCGCCCGAGCAGGAGTGCGCCGGCATCGACTTGCTGAGTCTCGACCTCCGCGGCCATTTCGGGGCTGAGGTACGGGAAGTGCCAGCTCTGCGGTGCTTCGACGACCCCGTCGACGCTGATGAAGAACCCTGCCGTGATCAGTCGCATAGGGTGGGTCAGCGGTTGATCCGGCCGATGCGAATGGCGTTGCCGAACGGGTCGCGGATCGCGAAGTCTGTTCCGTACGGCTGCTCCATCGGCTCCTGGGTGACGTCGACGCCGGCGGCGACAACCTTCTCGAAGGCGGCCTGGACATCGTCGGTGGTGAACGACAGCCAGCCGCCGCCGGCGCCCATCGTCACCAGGTCACGGATCTTCTCCGCTGTGGCCTCGGAGTGGGCAGGTGCCCCGGGCCGCTCCAGCAAGATCTCCCGGTCGGTGCCCGGGACCCGGACCGTGAGCCACCGCATGGGACCGAAGTTGATGTCGGCGCCGACCTCCAGGCCGAGGACGCCGGTGTAGAAGTCCAACGCCTGGTCCTGGTCGAGGACGAAGATGGACGAGAGGTTGTTGGACGTGAGCATGTGGGCACTCCTCGGTTGTGCGGCCGGTGCAGATCTTGACGGTAGGACCGCCCCGCTACGAGTGCGTTATCCGAAACTGCGCGATCGGACGGCAGGTCCCCGAGACCTGCCAGAGCGCAGCAGGATGGGCACGTGAGTGAAGCCCACGAGGACGTGAACCGGCGGCTGCTGCGAGCCCGCGATGTGATGGACCGCGGCTACGCCGAACCGTTGAACGTCGACGAGCTGGCGCGGGTAGCGCTCATGGCGCCGACTCACTTCATCCGCGAGTTCAAGCGGGTGTTCGCCGAAACGCCCTACCGCTACCTGCAGCGCAGACGAGTCGAACGAGCAATGTTCCTGCTCCGCCACAGCCGCCGCACGGTGACCGACATCTGTGCGAACGTCGGGTTCACCAGTCTGGGCACGTTCAGCCGGACCTTCACCGCGATCGTCGGGGTCGCGCCGACGGCGTACAGAGAGGCGTCTGTCCCTTCACGAGCGCCGACGTCGTTCGCGATGCGATGGACCCGCCCCGCGGGCTACGGACGGCCGCGACCGGACACGAGCTGCGGTTCCGGCGAAGCGATCTAAAGTGCTCTTTCTGCCCCGCACGTGGGTGATGACATGATCGGCGCTGCGCTTCTCGCTTACGCGTTGCCAGCTCTGCTGATCACCCTGCTGCCCGGCCCGCACACAATGATGGTGCTGAGTACCGCCGTTCGGGCGGGAAGGGCTGCAGCCGCTCGCGCGGCCTGGGGTGTCGCTACCGGGCTGCTCATCTGGGGCGCCGCGGCCGCAATGGGACTGGCAGCGGCGCTGCGCAGCAGCGCCGGTCTGTACGAGACGTTCCGATACTGCTGCGCTGCATACCTGCTCCTGCTTGCCATACAGGCCATGCAGACGTCGCGTCGACGGGCGGAGGTGCACATGGCTCCGCCACAATCCGAATCAACTGTTTCGATCCACATCCTGGGTTGGGGGTACCGACGTGCACTTCTCACCTGCTTGCTCAACCCAAAGCTCGGGATTTTCTTCGTGGTCTTCTTGCCCCAGTTCATCCCGGCTGGAGCCCCGGCCGCCGGCACGTCGCTCGCGCTAGCGGGATTGCAGGCCGGCGAGGCCCTGCTCTGGTACCTCCTGCTCGGGCGACTCGCGGACGCAGCCAGCCAGACGCTCAACAGCAGGCGGCTGCGCAAGTGGCTCGACCGGGTAACCGCTGCGGTCTTCGTCGTTTTTGGCCTGCGCCTCGCGCTCGAGACGCAGCCATGACCTACTCGCCGGCCAGGCCCTAGCTAACTCTCGACCGGATTCTGATCGACCAACGCCCGATGGCCGCGGACACCGAGGGTCAGCGCGCGACACAGCACCTCGCACAGTGACATGAGCAGCAGCGCCGTCGTCCACGTCGTGGCAGTCGTGATGTCGTGAGCGGTGCTGAAGCGAGCCACGAGCGGACCTCCACCGTGGGTGGCGAACATGCCGAAGCAGACGCGGGCCCCCACGCCCAGGACCCAGAGGATCGCGGCCGGGGCGGTGGCGACGGCGAACAGAGCGCCGTCCTCCTGGCGGCGGATGCGGGTGAGCTTGGCGGCCAGGCCGCCGAACAGGGTCCCGGTGGAAGCACAGGCGAGAACTACCAGCCAGTCTGCGTCGGTGGTGGGGAAACCGCTCAAGTACTCGACGGCCGCGGCGACCACCAGGGGAAGCGGCCAGAGCAGCCCCCGTGCGGTCAGGCTTCGGCCACGCAGCTGGTGGAGGACGGCTGCGACGAGGACGAGGTCCAGCAGGTAGTCCTCAAGTGACATTTCGGCTCCGCGGGGGTGGGGGGAGCCCTCGTCCGCTCCGACCTATCACCCAAGATACAACTCCGCAGATACAACACCAGAGATGTAATCTGACCCCCATGAATGCTGGGCACCTGCATCGCCTCGCTCGGCTGTTGCGTGAGGTAGCGGTAGCCGCTACCTCAGACCCCGAAGAGCAACCGGTGTCGGCGGGGTATCTCGCGATCGTCGAGGACATCTCGCACCACGAGGGCACCTCGATCGGCGAGATCGCCGGACGAACGGGTCTGGCGCAGAGCCTGGTATCGAAGACTGTTGCGGAGCTGCGCGAGGCCGGGGTGGTGTTCACCTCATCCGATCCTCACGACAAGCGCCGCATCGTGGTCAGCGTGGCTCCTACGACGAGGACCGGCGTGTTCGAGGTGCGCGCCGCCCGACCAGTCAAACCCGCCCTCCGGGCGATCCGACCGCGAGCCTCGGACGCAGACCTGCGACGCGTCGAGGCCCTGCTCGACGAACTCGACCGTCACCTGCTCGGGTAGAGGTTTCCGCTTACTCGCGCGCGTCCGGTCCGGTAACGCTCCCGCGGCGCGGCGCGTCTGGCGCATCGCCAACGACGACGGCGCAGCCTGGTCTCGAGTGGGTCCGACACCGTCGCCGACGTGTGCGAAGCGGTCGGCTTTACCAGTCTTGGGACGTTCAGCCGCACCTTCTCGGTCATCGTCGGACCCCCCCTGCGGCTCTCTCCTACGTTCAGATCCTGCACCGCACGGATCATCGACGACGGAGAAGGCTCATGCTCACGTCCAGAGTCTGTCGTCCATCGTCGTTTTCGACGAGGACCAGGCGCTGGAGTTCTACACCGGCATGCTGGCTCTGGCGGTCGGAGCCGGTGTCGACTTCGGCGCCATGCCCTGGCTCACCGTCCGCTCTCCGGCACCGACCGGGAGGGACCCGGTCTCCGGCACACGACGAGGAGACCGCGGAGAAGATGCGTGACCTCGTCAGCAAGGGCGCCGGCGGAGGTTGGCTAGCGTTCACCAACGGCGACGCCGTGCGATGTTTGACAAGGTTGTCGCGGCGGGCGCCGACGTGACGCAGGAGCCGAGGGAGCAGTCGTACTGCACCGACTTTGCGATACGTGATCCGTTCGGCAAGGCGATGCGCATCGGCCGGGATCGATCACTGACCGACCCGTGCGCTGACGCCCACAAGCCCAGCGTCCTACATGTTCGGCTTCGCGACGTCGACGGTGCCGATCCGGTCTCCGCTACACCTGCCGGCTCTGGCGTTCGGTGGGACGCGGCGGGTTCGGTGGCCTGTCATGGACCATGCGGCGATGCCGCCGCCAGCGAGGTACAGCACCGCCTGAATGTTCAGGATGCTAAGGAGGCCGAGTGGTGAGGCGAGCAGCCCGGCGGCGAGCATGCCAACGGCTTGGCCGACATTGCCGGCCAGCCCGAATGCGCCGAACACTCGGCCACGGTTGGTGTCGTCGGTGTCGATCTGCAGGGCGCTGATCAGGCCGGTGCCGAGCACGATTCCGGGTGCGCCGATCACGATGAACAGCAGCACGTATAGCGCAATGTTCGTGCTGAGCAGGGGAGCGTTCCACACCACCAGGTCCACGGCCCCGAAGATGATCGCGGCCCATGCGGTCAGCGCCCCCGGCGAGTAGCGCCGGGCGATCACGGCGAGGATGACGCCGCCGGCAATGGCGCCCACGGCCTGCACGCCGCGTAGCAGGCCGATGTCGCTCGGGCCACCGTGCAGGCGTTGCGCAACGAACAGGATGAACAGCACCACGAAGATGCCTTGGGCGACCTGGCTGACCACCATCACCAGCAGCGCGGCGCGAATTGGGCGGCTGTGCAGCATCGACCGGTACGCCCCGCGGCCCGGACGTCGTGGTACGCCGTAATGGTCGGCCGGTCGGGTCGACGCGGGGGTGACGATGCGGGCGATAATGACTGCGGCGATCAGGTAGCTGATCAGGTCCGCCGCCACGACAACACCCAATCCGCCGGCGGCGAGCAGGAGACCACCGAGCGGTCCACCAGCGAGCCGGGCGAGGTTCTGGCTCAGCCCGACCAGCGAGTTCGCCGAGACCAGGTCGGCGCCGGGGACCAGCGCCGGCAGCAGGGCGTTCTTCACCGGGTCGAACACCGTGAACATCGCCGCCTCGATCAGGATCACCGCGTAGACCATGGGCAGGTCCGCCCGGGTGTGCACGACCAGCAGCGGCACCAGCGCGGCCGCTTGCAGCCCGGACACCACGATCAGTAGCCGGCGCCGGTCGAAGCGGTCGGCGCACCACCCGGCCAGCGGGGCGAGCGCGATCCCCGGCGCCAGTTCGACGAGGAAGGCCAGCGAAGTGCCCAGGGCCGATCCGGTCAGCTGGTACACCACGATCGGCAGGGCGACGAACAGCAACCAGTCGCCGGTGTCGGAGACCAGCCCGGCCAGGCACAAGGATCGAAACGCGGGCTGCCGCGACAGCGCGGGCAACCTCACGACGGGCCCAGGCGGGGAAAGGCCTGCAGTCCGACGTGGACCAGTTCAGCCGCTGGCGGCGCGTCGTCGCGGGTGGCCGCGATCAGTGGCCGGATCAGGGCGTCGAGCTGGTCGACGAGTTCGCTCAGTTCCTGTGGTGTCGCGCGCAGGGTGTACGCCGCATAGGCGTCTGCCGCGCGCCATTCTGGCGGCGCGCTCTCGCGGGCGGCGAGGTAGTCCCGCGCCAGGCGTTGATCCAGATGCAGTGACGCCGCCAGCAGCGCCGCACCGGCGGAGTCCTTCGAGCCCGGCGCTGAGTCCTCGATGCTGAACCCAGATATCGTCGCGCGCCACGGCCGCTCCCGTCCGTCGCCGGACTCGTCGGCCTCGACCAACCCGTGGCGCGCGAGCACCCGCAGGTGATAGCTGCAGTTGGACGGGTTGTCCCCGACCGCACGCGCACACACCGACGCGGTCGCCGGACCGGCCGACATCAGATAGTTCAAGGTGTCCAGTCGCACCGGATGCGCCAACGCCGCCAGCACGACCGACTCGCTCAGCACCGCACGACGCTGATCCATCCCAGCCACCCAACCACTCTGAAAGCAACTTTCAGAGTAGGTCTACCCGTCCACCGGCAGATCTGCAACCGTCTTTCAAATCAAGGGGACTGCGGCACGCACCACCAGTCGGCGCACCAGAGCCCCGGAGCACCAAACAGCCACCGCGAGGCGCACCTACTTCGGCGCTGTCCGCCACGATCGCCAACAAGATCAAACGGTCACACCAGCCGAACCCTCACCGGGACACCGGTCAGTGCCCGCAAGACGGTCCCGACCTCAACGGTTCTCGCAACACCCCGGGGGAGCAGAGGTGACGCCCAGCTCGGCCGGACCGCCACCGGGTCGGTGCCGGGCGCAACCCCGAGCGGGCCGGTGACGACCACTGGCCCGCCGCTTGCCGTCATTTCTCAGCCGGGCTGGGGTAGCGGCCGACGGCCGCTCAGCGCGAGGACCAACGTCTCCGCGTCGGCGCGCACCATGGTTCCCGATCCCCGGGACCAGTCCAGGTCGTCGGCGCGCAGTTCCATGCCGCTGATGTCGATGCCGAAGTGCGCCAGACTGCCGCGCGCGGTCAGGTTGTCGAGCACCACCCGCATCCGTTCCGGAGGCAAACGGCGGCCGATGCCAAGGGGAACCGAGCCGTGTGCGGGAGAACCGCATGCACGGTTTGACGGGGGGCGGCTGGAAACGGAGCGTTGGTCACGGTCACCGGAGGTGGGCGCCCGGCGGAAACGCCGGGGATGAGCGCCGGGACCTACCACCAC
>JAABUR0100003011.1_pt1 | contig 24374 bp, 24 predicted proteins | sample 5560091 | NCBI WGS metagenome assembly JAABUR01 (sample SAMN10711879, study PRJNA513375) | rock metagenome | isolation source: Antarctica rocks | place: Antarctica: Victoria Land, University Valley sud
ACGCTGAGCGCGGTGAGCCGGGTGCGGCCGCCGGGCAGTTCCTCGAACGTCGCGGTCTCCAGGCTGACGCCGTCGGGCACGCCCTCGAAGGTGAACGTCTGGACGATCCGCTCGTTCGGGCGCACCTCATGGAAGGCGCCGTAGAACTTGTACTCTTCGCCGTCTCGCCCGCACACGTAGCGGTAGCCGCCGCCGGTCTGTGGGTCCCACCGGTCGAGCCGGGTGGTGATGTCGTGCGGGCCGAGCCATTGCACGACGAGCTCGGGGTCGACGTGCGCCCGGAACACCTTGTCGGGGGTGGCGTCGAACTCGCGCACGATCGTGACGGTCGGCAGGCCCGGATCGACGATGATCTCGGTCTGGGGATGGGTGGTTGCGGTCATGATGCTGCTCCTGTCTGGTGGTTTCGGTTGCGGTTCATGTCGGCGTTGCTGCGGTCGGCGTTGGCGCGGGTGGTGTCGGCGTCGAGGTTGGCGAGGACGGCGTCGAGGCGCTGGTAGCGCGCTTCGGCTTCGCGTCGGTAGCGCCCGATCCATGTCGTCATCAGGTCGAATACCTCCGCTTCGAGGTGGCAGGGTCGGCGTTGGGCGTCACGAGAGCGGCTGACGAGTCCGGCCTCCTCCAGCACCCGGAGGTGCTTGGAGACTCCCTGCACCGACATTGCGTACGGCTGGGAGATCTCGTTGACGGTCGCGTCAGCGACCGCTAGCCGGGCGACGATGTCGCGCCTGGTCGGGTCGGCCAGTGCCGAGAAGACCTTTGAGAGCGGGTCCGCGGTCATGCTGTGCTCCTTCTTCAACCAATTGGTTGAACAACGGTATTTCCCGCCAGTCGGCTTGTCAACCATTGGGTTGAACAACTGCGTGGTTGGATGCTTCGCCGCCCGTCGAACTGCCATGAACGCCTCGCATCGACCGTCACCAGGCGATCCGCACCGACGTAACTCGGCGGAAACATCGAAGCGGCATGATGGGTGTATGGGTAAGCAGGAAGACTTCGTGCTCCGCGCGCTCGAGGAGCGTGACGTCAAGTTCGTTCGGCTGTGGTTCACCGACGTGCTCGGCTCGCTCAAGTCGGTGGCGATCGCGCCGGCAGAGCTGGACGGGGCGTTTGCCGAGGGGATCGGCTTCGACGGCTCGGCGATCGAGGGGTTCGCCCGCGTATACGAGGCCGACATGCTCGCCAAGCCCGACCCCTCGACGTTCCAGATCCTGCCGTGGCGGGGAGAGGGTCCGGCGACGGCGCGGATGTTCTGCGACATCATGATGCCCGACGGGTCGCAGTCGTACGCCGATCCGCGGTTCGTCCTCAAACGCACGCTCGGCAAGGCGAGCGACCAGGGATTCACCTTCTACACACACCCCGAGGTCGAGTTTTACCTCTTCAAGGACCGCCCACGTGACGGCAGCACCCCGGAGCCGGTCGACCGCAGCGGGTACTTCGACCACACCAGCCAGAGCATCGCCCACGATTTCCGACGCGACGCGATCACGATGCTCGAGTCGATGGGCATATCGGTCGAGTTCAGCCACCACGAAGGCGGCCCCGGGCAGCAGGAGATCGACCTGCGGTACGCCGATGCACTGTCGACCGCCGACAACATCATGACGTTCCGGGTGGTGATCAAGGAGGTCGCGCTGAGTCAGGGGGTGCATGCGAGCTTCATGCCGAAGCCTTTCACCGAGTTCCCGGGCTCGGCGATGCACACCCACCTCAGCCTCTTCGAGGGCGACAACAACGCCTTCTTCGAGGTCGGCTCGGAGTACCACCTGTCCAAGACCGGGAGGATGTTCATCGCCGGCTTGCTGGAGCACGCCGCCGAGATCACCGCCGTGACCAACCAGTGGGTCAACTCTTACAAGCGGCTGGCGGGCGGGGGAGAGGCGCCGTCATACGTCTGCTGGGGCCACAACAACCGGTCCGCGCTGGTGCGGGTGCCGATGTACAAGCCGACGAAGGGTGCCTCGACCCGCGTCGAGCTGCGCTCGATCGACAGCGCCGCCAACCCTTACCTCGCCTTCGCCGTGATGCTCGCAGCCGGAATGAAGGGCATCGAGGGCGGTTACGAGTTGCCCCCGGGCGCCGAAGACGACGTCTGGAGCCTCAGCGAGGGCGAGCGGAGGGCCATGGGCATTGCGCCGCTCCCGCAGAACCTGCACGACGCGATTGGTGTGATGGAGCGCTCGGAGCTCGTCGCCGAAACGCTCGGCGAGCACGTGTTCGACTTCTTCCTGCGCAACAAGCGTGCAGAGTGGGACGAGTATCGCCAGCAGGTTACCGACTTCGAGCGCGCCCGCATGCTGCCCGTGCTCTGAACGCTGTCACCATCGCAGCGCCGCCTGACGGCGCGTCGGATAGCCTCGCCGGGTGAGCGCTCGACTGCTGGTGGTCATGCACGAGGACGACTGCCCGCCAGGATGGTTCGGCGACTGGTTCCTCGACGCCGGCGTTCGCTACGACGCCTGGCCGGCGCATCGCACTCCCCTGCCCGACCATCTCAGCGGCTACGACGGTCTCGTGGTGCTCGGCGGCGAGATGGGCGCGTACGACGATGCCGATCACCCCTGGCTCACTGACACGAAGCGCCTGATTGCGGCCGCCGTGACCGACACGACCCCGTTCCTCGGCATCTGCCTCGGTCACCAGCTCGCCGCGGTCGCACTCGGGGGAGAGGTGCGGCGCAACACGCACGGCCATGCCCGGGGTCTCACGCCGTTTCGTCCCAACGCCGCAGGCCGTGTCGACCCGCTGTTGGGTGCCGTCGATGATGGCGCCCCGGCCTTGCAGTGGAACCGCGACGTCGTCACCCGGCTCCCGACCGCCGCCACCGAGCTGGCCACGTCGCCCGACGGCACCGTGCAAGCCGCCCGCTTCGGGCAGTGTGCCTGGGGTGTGCAGTTCCACCCCGAGACCAGCCCGGAGATCTTCTACAGCTGGACGCTGGGCGACGGGGTCGTCGGTCAGCCGGCGGAGGTCGATGTGCCAGCTGCGTACGCCGCCGTCCTGGACGGTGAGGCCGAGCTGCGCCGAAGCTGGCAGCCACTCGCCTTCCGCTTCGCCGAGCTCGTCTCGAGTCCCGAGGCACCGTGACGAGCGGCCGTGGCGGCTTGCCGGGGCGGCTGGCCAGGCTCGGGTTCGCCGACGCCTCCGCTGCGGGGCGTGACTGGCTAGCGCTCGGACTCGACTCCGAGCACGTCCTCGCGACGATCGCCTCGGCAGCCGACCCCGACCTTGCGCTGCGGCAGCTGCGCCGGATCGTCGAGGCGTCCGGGATCGAGAGCGACGCGCTGGTGACCGCCCTGAGGGAGGATGCGGTCTTCACCCGTCGGCTGGCGCTGGTGCTTGGTGCGAGTGCTGCGCTGGGTGACCATCTCGTCCGACATGTCGATGACTGGCACGAGCTGACCGATCCGGCGTTGAGCCGGGTCCGGCCGACCGCCGCCGCGTTGACCGATCAGCTCACCTGCGCGACGGACCGCGACGAGCTTCGGCGTTCGTACCGTCGCCTGCTGCTGCGGTTGGCGGCCCGTGATCTCAGTCTCGATCTCCGGGTCGACGACGCGGCGGCCGAGCTCGCCGACCTGGCAGCCGGTGCGGTCGAGGCGGCATTGCAGATCGCCCGGCGTGAGGGAGCTGACGCCGCGGGCAGGTGTCGTCTCGCGGTCATCGCGATGGGCAAGTGCGGTGCCCGCGAGCTCAACTACGTCAGCGATGTCGACGTCATCTTCGTCGCCGAACCGGCCGAGGGTGCGGTCGAGAGCGATGCCCTCAAAGCGGCAAGCTCGCTCGCGGCGACGATGATGCGCGTCTGCTCCGACCACACTGCCGAGGGCACGCTGTGGCCGGTGGACGCCGCTCTGCGGCCAGAGGGCAAGGCCGGTCCGCTCGTGCGCACCCTGGGCAGCCATCTGTCCTACTATGAGCGCTGGGCCAAGACGTGGGAGTTCCAAGCGCTGCTGAAGGCACGACCGATCGCAGGTGACGCGGAGCTCGGCCAGCGCTATCTCGACACGATCGGCCCGCTGGTGTGGACCGCCGCCGACCGACCCAACTTCGTCACCGACGTGCGCGCGATGCGCCGCCGCGTCCTCGACCAGATCCCTGTGCGTCAGGCCGACCGCGAGCTCAAGCTCGGGCCTGGCGGCTTGCGCGACATCGAGTTCGCGGTCCAGCTGCTGCAGCTGGTGCACGGCCGCGCCGACGAAGCGCTGCGGTCCCGGAACACGCTGCTGGCACTTGGCGAGCTGACCTCGCACGGGTACGTCGCCCGGGACGACGGCGCAGCCCTCGCCGAGGCCTACCGCTTCCTGCGGACTCTCGAGCACCGGCTGCAGCTGAGCCGCTTGCGGCGGACGCATGTCGTGCCGACAGATCGCCAGGCGCTCCGCGTGCTCGGCAGGTCGATGGGCATCACAGCTGAGCCCGACGTCGAGCTCACCCGGCAGTGGGGTCGTCATGTGCGCGAGGTACGACGGCTGCACGAACGGCTCTTCTACCGGCCGCTGCTCGACGCGGTCGCAGCGGTGTCGGTCAGCGAGACACGACTGACCACCACTGCCGCCCGGCAGCGCCTGGAAGCGCTCGGCTACCTGGACCCTGCCGCTGCCCTTCGCCACCTTGAAGCGCTGTCATCGGGTGTGTCCCGGCGAGCGGCGATCCAACGCGCCCTGCTGCCGGCCATGCTTGGCTGGTTCGCCGAAGCACCCGACCCGGACAGCGGGCTACTGGGATTCCGGCGGCTGAGCGACGCCGTCGGTTCTTCGCACTGGTATCTCGGCATGCTGCGCGACGAGGGTGCGGCCGCTGAGCGACTTGCCCGCCTGCTGGCCACCAGCCGCTACGCCACCGACCTCCTGATGCGGGCCCCCGAGGCTACGGCGATGCTCGCGCATGACGACGAGCTGGCGCTGCGAGACAGCGACGCGCTCGCCCACGAGGCTCGCACAGCGGCGCTGCGGCGTGATGATGCGCTGGAGGCGATCACGGCGACCCGAGCCATCCGCCGTCGCGAGCTGTTTCGGACCGCCGCGGCTGACATCTTCGGACTGATCGACGTCGACGCTGTCGGTCGTGCCGTCAGTGCGATCGCTCGCGCGACGCTGGTCGGAGGGCTGACCGCCGCCATCGAAGCCGTCGAGGCGGAGCGCCGCGATCCGCTGCCAACCCGGGTGGCGCTGATTGCTATGGGGCGTCTGGGCGGCCTGGAGATGTCGTACTCCAGCGACGCGGACGTATTGTTCGTCCACGATCCCAAGTCCGGGGCGGGGGATCGGGAGGCGTCGGAGGCCGCCGACGCCGTCGCCACCGAGCTTCGGCGGCTGCTGGCACTCCCAGGCCCAGATCCTGCGCTGGAGCTGGACGCCGGACTCCGCCCGGAAGGCCGGCAAGGTCCACTGGCTCGCACCCTGGCGTCCTACGCGGCGTACTACCGGCGCTGGTCGAAGGTCTGGGAGTCGCAAGCACTGCTGCGCGCCAGCCCCGTGGCCGGGGACGCCGACCTGGGGCAGCGATTCATTGCCTTGGTCGACCCCATCCGCTATCCCGAGCAAGGGTTGTCAAGAGACGACGTCGCCGAGATACGACGGATCAAGGCACGGGTGGACTCCGAGCGGCTGCCGCGCGCAGCAGACCCCTCGAGTCACCTCAAGCTGGGTCGAGGAGGACTGGGGGACGTGGAGTGGACCGTGCAGCTACTGCAGCTGCGCCACGCGAGCAACATCGCTGGACTGCGCACCACGCAGACGATGCCCGCGTTGAGGGCGGCTGAAGCCGCCGACCTTGTCGACCCTGACTCGGCGGCGGCCTTGGCTCGCTCGTGGCAGCTGGCCAGCAGCATCAGGAACGCCACGACGCTCGTACGAGGGCGACCCTCGGACAGTCTCCCGCAGCAGCAGGATCTCGCGGGCGTGGCCTTTCTCTGCGGGTATGCCCTGCACGAGGCGAGCCGCCTTCGCGACGACTACCGCCGGGAGTCTCGACGTGCGAAGGCAGCGGTCGACCGGGTGTTTTGGGGCTAGTGCTCCCGACAGTCAGCCGACCGCTGCCACCGCAAGCTGTGCACGTGCAGGCTGAGACGCATGCAGGATGCGGTCGCGTTCGCGCGGGGTGAGACCGCCCCAGACCCCGTACGGCTCCTGCACCATCAGTGCGTGTTCGCGGCATCGGGCCAGCACCGGACAATGCAGGCAGTACTGCTTGGCCTGCATCTCCCTACGCTGCCGGACCGGGCCCCGCTCGGAATCCGGCGGGAAGAACACCTCAGGGTCAACGCTGCGACAAACACCGTCGTACTGCCATTCCCAGTGGTCGACAATGGGAGTGGGCAGGCGGCTCAGGTTGGCCATGGGAAGCCCCTTTCGGAGATGACAAAACTACTCAGGCCAGTGACACTCATGCAAGACATTCCTGTCGCCTAGCGGGTTCGGCGAAAGGGCTTCTGGGCTGGGCGTTTGTGATCAGGATCAGCATTGCGTCGGCAAACCTAACTGCGCTGTGCCGAACACCCCACACCGCCCTGGAACCCGCCGTTGCGGCGCCGAAGATGCCACGCACGCGTCGCGTGTACCCCGCCCTGGAAAAGGCAAACGGACAGGAAACATCTGCCACACTTTCAACGCCGCTGGGCCGGCAGTTGCAGCGGAGCGCAGGATCGCGACAGCAGTCAGCGAAGTCAGCCGGTGTGCACCCTGTCGGCGCCGTGCCGCTTGGCCTGCTCCAGGGCGCCTTCGGCCCGGCGGAGGCCTTCCTCGATGCTCTCGTCCAGACCGACCTCGGCGACTCCGACGCTCACGGTCAGGTTGTTGCGATTGGTGACGTCGGCGGCCAGCGATTGGCGTACGCGTCCCATCAGTTTCTGCATGATGACCATGTCCCCCTGGCAGGCGACGAGGAACTCGTCACTACCCCAACGGGCGATCCAGTCGCCACTGCGCAGCTCGTGTTGCAGGGCCGAGGCGACCCGTTGCAGCTCGGCGTCGCCGACGGCGTGTCCAGCGTGCTTGTTGAGCGCCCGCATGCCGTCGAGGTCAACCAACGAGATCGACAGCGGCCGGCGTCGTTCGGTGGAGGACGGAAAGACCCCGCTCAGGCCCTGTCGCTCTGACTGCCAGTTCTTGAGGCCGGTGAGAGCGTCGAATCCGGACTGGCAGTCGAGCGTTCGGAGCTGTTGCTCCATCCGGGTGCACGCCACAGAGATGTCGCGGAAGAGGCCGCCAACCTGGTCTTTGCCGACCTCGACCAGCGGAGGAAGTCGGCGGTCGCCGAGGTAGCCGGCTAACTGTTCCGCCGCCGTCTGGACGGGTGTGAGCACGCCTCGCAGTACCCACCACAGCACCGCAACGGCAGCGGCAGTGGCGGCAGCCGTCACAGCGATGACGGCCCCCGACGAGGGTGATGAGTCGGCCGACGTCACCGCGATGACGGTCACGAGGGGGAGCAGTGCGGCGAGCCCGCTGACCAGGATCACCGTCGACGAGTAACTGAGCCGGGGGAGGGCGCGCGACAAAAAAAGGTAGGTGCGCATGCCTGTCCTTCCCAGCGAAGCCGAGCCCAGACCCGCTCTCAGGTCCGTCCTGATGCTAGTGGCCGGGCGCCTCTGAAGGAGGTGAGTTGGCGATATCAGGTGACGTTGCCACCGGGGGGCATTGGACACCAGCGGCTGCGGCAACGCTGTCATCGTGGCCCGATGGGACGACGCATCGTCTGAGGTCACTCTGAGCCTGTTGGGAAGGCCGACTACGGGTGGTGGGAGAATTCGTGGTCGCTGTGCCCCATGGGTTCCAGCTGGAACGTGCAGTGGTCCACGTCGAAATGCCCCTTGAGGCAGTCGTACAGCCGGTCCAGGACCCGTCCTCCGCCCTTGTCCTCGAGGGTGGAGTCGTCGACGACGATGTGCGCCGACAGCACCGGTATGCCGCTGGTGATGGTCCAGGCGTGCAGGTCGTGGACATCGCTAACACCTGGCACGGCCAGCATGTGATCTCGTACGTGGGCGAGATTGATGTTCTTGGGCGTGGACTCCAAGAGCACCTCGATGGCTTCCCGCAGCAACCTCCATGTGCGCGGGAGAATCAGCATCCCGATAACGGCCGAGGCAATGGCGTCGGCCCGGGTGAAACCCGTCGCCCAGATGACTACGGCTGCGGCTATGACCGCAGCGGATCCGAGGAGGTCACCCTGCACCTCGAGGTAGGCGCCCCGAAGGTTCAGGGACTCAGATTGTCCTCTCTGCAGCACGAGCAGCGATGCGATGTTGGCGATGAGACCCAGCACGGCGACAGCGAGCATGAGTCCCGAGGAAACGTCTGGCGGGCTGAGGAACCGTTTGACCGCCTCCACAAGGACGTAGGCGGCGACCCCGAACAACGCCAAGGCGTTGACGACGGCCGCGAGAATTTCTGACCGCTGGTATCCAAACGTTCGCTCCGGTGTTGCCGGCCTCGACGCGAACGCCGTCGCCAGCAGGGCCAAGCCCACTGCAGCGGCGTCGGTGAGCATGTGACCGGCGTCGGCCAGTAGGGCAAGAGACCCGGCTACCAGCCCGCCGATGACCTCCGCGACCATGACCGTGAGGGTGATCGACAAGACGGCAACGAGACGCTTGCGATGCTGACCGGTTGCCGTTTGGTGGGAGTGGCCGCTGCCCATCAGCGGCTCCTTCGCGAACTCGAGTCGGCTGCCTGCTCACAGCACGAGCCGGTGCAGGCGTCGCTCAGCTCCGCGATGCCGACGGCTCCCGCGGCTGGGATCTGCGTTGGAGCGCACGTGCACGTCTCTCCTCGCCACGCCTCCACTCCCTCCCTGACGGCGACGCCGGCGATGACGAGACCAACCACGGGATCTGCCCAACTCCAGCCGAGCGTGGCGTTGAGCAGCAGGCCGATGAGCAGCACCGCCGACAGGTACGTGCACAGGAGCGTCTGCTTGGAATCGGCGACGACGCTGCTGGAGCCAAGAGCCCGACCCGTCCGCCGCTGCGCCCACGACAAGGTGGGCATGACCACGAGCGAGGCCGACGCCAAGACGATGCCGACCGTCGAGGGGTTCGGTTCGGCGTTGCCCACAAGGCTGCGCACAGACTCGAACGTGACATATAAGGCGAGCCCGAAGAACGAGACCCCGATCAGCTTGAGCGCTCGCAACTCACGACTCTCAGGCAGGGGGTGTCGGAACTGCCAGAGGATGACGAGCCCGCTCGAGACCTCGACCATCGAGTCGAGACCGAAGCCCACTAAGGCGATCGAACCAGCCACCGCACCGGCGGTGATAGCGATGAGGGCTTCGATCAGGTTGTAGGCGACGCTGGCGCCGGCGAGCAGCTGCGCGCGCCGGCCGAGCTTCCTTCGCCGTTCTCGATCGGCGGCGTGCAGGTTCAGGCTCACGAGATGTCCTGCGACGGGCCGTGCCGTGCGCACAGCACCACCGCGTCACCGGTAGCAGCCAGCAACCGCTCCGCGGCACCGAGAAGCTGCAGGAGCTCGGGGTGAGTGAGCGAGAACATCGAGGCTCGACCCTCGGGACGGGACCGGACCAGGCCACAGTCGCGGAGGCAGGCTAGATGAGCAGACACGGTCGACTGCGCCAGCCCCAAGTGTTCGGTCAGATCCCGGACCTTGTGCTCGCCCAGAGCCAGATGCCTCAAGATGGCAAGCCGGTTCGCGTCACCGAGGCTGCGGAACATGCAAGCAGCCGCCCGCATGGCCTCCAACTCGTCCACCGGCGGGACGTCTGTGGGTGCTTGTGACGCTGAACGTATCGCCATACGGCGATATTAGCGTCTTTCTGAGTGCGTGCGTCAATCAACGAGCATCTTCAGAACTGGGACGGTCAGGTGAGCAGGTTTGCCAGCAGGTTTTTGATGCGGCGCAAGATGTCATCGCGGATGGGTCGGACGGCTTCGATCCCCTGTCCGGCCGGGTCGTCCAGGTCCCAATCCTCGTACCGTTTGCCGGGATAGATGGGGCAGCTGTCGCCGCAGCCCATGGTGATGACGACGTCCGACTCTTGGACGGCCTCGGTCGTGAGGACCTTAGGGACGGCGCTGGCGATGTCGATGCCGTCCTCGGCCATAGCTTCGACGGCTACTGGGTTGACCTTGTCGGCCGGCACCGATCCGGCGGAGATCACCTCGACTCGGTTGCCGGCCAGGTGGGTCAGGTAGCCCGCCGCCATCTGGGAGCGGCCGGCGTTGTGCACGCAGACGAACAGCACGGTCAACTTGTCGGTCACGCCTTGGGCCCTCAGCTGATCTCCCCGCCTATTTCAGGGCCGTGACACGAGGGCGAGAGCGCCGTCACCTCAGAGGATGCTGCGCCGAGCAGTCGGCGGCTAACGCGGCTGCCCGAGGCCGCTCGTCCCACGCCCAGCTAACGCCTGACGCTCCGTGTGAGAGTGCACGTGGCGGTAGCGACTTACGGGCCTGGAGCGACCTGACGTCCACCATGCCAACGCTGACAAAGCCAATAAGGCAGCGCACAAGGTCACCCAAAACAACACGCTGACCACTGTACCCCTCGCGCGGCTACCGCTCGCTCTGGCAGCCTGAATATGGATGATGGGGGTTGAGTCAGCCCACCCGGTCCAGGAACTCCCGCGAGCGATGCACCACCAGCGCCGCCGCGTCCGCGTCGTACGACGGCAGCGAGCTGTCGGCGAACAGGTGCCGGTCGCCCGGGTAGACGAAGAGCTCAGCCAGCCTGGACCCGACCGTTTCGACCAGCTCGCGGGCGGCGTCGATGTCGCCCTCCAGCGCGAAGAACGGGTCCTTGTCCATGCCGTGGATCTGCACCGGTACCCCGTCAGGCCACGGCCCGATGGCCCACTCGCCCGTGATCGGCATGCAGGAGTCGTACAGGAGTGCGCCGCGCGCGCCGGGCCGGGTCTGGGTGTACTGCTGTGCCGTGGCGCCTCCCCAGGAGAACCCGGCATACACCAAACCCTCGGTGAGGTCGACCAGTGCCCGGTCCGCGCGCTCGCGGAGCACCTCCTTCCCGATGCTCTTGATGTGCGCGACGCCGTCGTCGATGGTCGATGGTCGCTCGCCGTCGAGCAGGTCGGGCGTGTGCACGGTGTGCCCACCGGAGCGCAGCTCGTCTGCGAAGGCTCGTACCCCCTCGGTGAGTCCCTGCACGTGGTGGAACAACACGACTTCGGCCATCTCTACACTCCTATCAACAAACGACGGGGTCGAATGATCCACGATTCTAGAACGGTTCAGATATGCCGGTCAATGAGCAGATCCCAGACTACGACCTCGACGAGATGGTGGTGGTCACCGCGCCCGAGCAGCTGCGCGCGCTGGCCGACCCGTTGCGCTCCACCCTCCTGGAGCTGCTCCTCGAGCGAGCCGCGACGGTGACCGAGATGGCGCGGGCGGTCGACCGCCCCAAGAGCACCATCGCCTACCACGTGAATCTTCTCGTCGACGCCGGCCTCCTCCGCGTGGTGCGCACCCGGCGGGTGCGGGCGATCGAAGAGCGGTACTACGGCCGGGTGGCCCGCACGTTCTACATCGGCGTGCTCAACCGCTCCGAGGACAAGCAGGTCACGGCGACCGTCAACGGGATTGCGGAGGCGGCCGCCGAGTCCTCCGCGGCCAACGCGGCCGACGAGCTGCGATGCCTGCTCGTGCACGCCCGCATCCCGGTCGAGAACGTGCGAATCTTCTGGGCGGAGGTCCAGGAGGTCGCCCGCCGGTTCGCGCAGATCCCCCGGGCCGGAGACCAGGTCTACGGCTTCGTCGCCGGCCTGTACCCCACCGACGCCCCCACCCTCCCCGATGCCGAGCGCGTCCCGACCGGCTGAGTGACCAGCGCCCGCACCGACCCCCAGGTGAAACCGTGGGGCGCCGGTCCTTCACCCACGAGGAGGGCTAGCCCACATCTGAGCGGTGGAAGTCGTGGAGGACCCGACGCTCCCTCAGTGGTCCTTTCAGCGCTGCTGCGCTTCCAGAGAAAACGAGTGTGCCTCTTGTCGGATCAGCAAGCTCTCGAACCGCTCGTTCAGACGTCTTCCCTCGTCCTGGCCGTGTCCCTCGACGAACATCGGCTCTAGCTCCCATTCGTCGAGTGAGGCGTCACCATAGAACAAGAAGGCGTACACCAGTTCGCCCTGGGCGCCAGGCTGCTTGTCCGGAACGAGGTAACTCCACTCGTCAGCCACGTGCGGCCGCGTGCGTCCCACAAGCGGGACGATCACTTCTCGGACCATGGCGTCGAACTCAGCTGCGCAATGGGCGGCGACATGCGTGATGGCTATGTGCCTGAGTGGTCCTTTAACAGACATGCAAGGCTCCCGTGAGACGTTGCTGTGACGTCATCGCAAGTTACTCCTGAAGTCCCCGACTGAGCGAGAGAGCTACGGTCCACCTACAGAAACGTGGCCGGGAGGGATTCATTATCCGGGGGCATCGACCCCGCCGGGCGGAGACTCCAGGGCCGTCAGCAGGGCCTTCATCCACGGGCCTAGATCAGACGGTGTCCGAGCTGAGATAAGCGTGCCGTCAACCACAGTTGCCTCGTCCACCCAGTCCACACCGGCGTTGACCATGTCATCGCGGATGGCGCCGACGCTGGTCGCGCGCCGACCCTTGACAATACGCGCCGAGATCGGGACCCAACCGGCGTGACAGATGAACGCGACCGGCTTGCCCGAGGCGTCGAACTCGCGCACCAACGCAAGCACGGCCGCCGAACGCCGCAGCTTGTCTGGCGCGAATCCGCCCGGGATGACCAAGCCGTCGAAGTCCCGTGCTGAAAGGCCTTCAACAGTGGTATCCACTGCCACCGGCCCGTGGCCCTTCTTGCCGGTCACGGGTTTATCGTCGAGTCCAGCCACCGTCACCGCAACGCCTTCCTCGCCCAGGCGGTACAGCGGATACAGCAGCTCCATGTCCTCGAACAAGTCGGCCGCAAGCAGGACAACCCTTTTGCCTGTGAGCGTCACGGCGCCACCCTACTCCCGCCGCACCGACCACGAGCCAGCTGGCGTGTACTTGCACAGGCAACACGGAGGTCGACGACACAGGGTCCGACCGAGGCCGGGTCAGCCGACCGTCGTGGCCAGGCTGAGCTGGTGATCTGCGGCGATCATCTCCGCCGCGCGCTCCCCGATCATGATCGTGGCCGCGTTAGTGTTGCCGCTTACTACCGTCGGCATGACACTGGCGTCGGCGACGCGTAGTCCGGCCACGCCGAGTACGCGCAGTTCGGCGTCGACCACGCTGCCCATCCGACACGTTGACGTTTCGTGGTAGACGGTCAGGGCGTAGTGACGCGCCAGGTCCTCCAGCAGCGCGTCACTGGGTGCTTCACCAGCGGTGTGCGCATGGGCCTCGGCCAGCGCCGGTGGCACCATCAGCGCTCCGAGGCCGGCGCCGGGCCAGTGGTCGACGATCTCCAGGGCGCGCCGCATCACCGCCATCATGACCGTGACATCGTGCGGGTCCGTGAGGTAGTTGAGATCGATCCGTGGGGCGTCCGCGACGTCGGAGCTGACGAGGCGCACCTCGCCCTCGGAGTGCGGCTGCACCGGGTTGGGCAGCACGACGACGGTCTCGGCGTCGGCCGACAACGCGGTGTCGGGGTCGGCGAAGTAGTCGGCGGGGTCGACGCGGAACAGGTGCCGCCAGATGTCGGGCGTGTACCCACAGGCGAGCAGCCCGATCTGGGCGTCATGAGTGTGGAGGTCGCCCAGACCGGTAGAGAAGAAGGCGACGGCGTCGTAGAACGAGGACGATGCCAGCCCCTGCCCGGTGGTCGCCCACTCAGTTACCCGCCGCTCGGCCTCGGCCTTGAGCGCGGCCAGCTCCGGTGGGAGGTCCGCGTCGTCGGCCGGGTCGGCGGGCAGCGGTCCGGCCGGGGCACGCAGCGCGTCCGGGCCGAGGGAGATCGCGATCTCGGTCATCGTCAACGCCACCCCCGGAGCCGGGAAGGCAAGCGGCACGTGTAGGTGGTCCTTGAGGTGCTTGCCGACGTGTGGGTTGTCCAGCACGCACTCCACGCCGACCGACGCGAGCTCCTCGCTCGGTCCGATGCCGGACAGGAGCAGCAGTTGTGGCGACCCGATCGCCCCAGCACTGACCACGACCTCTCGCTCCGCGTACAAGGTCGCCGTACGGCCGTCTACCCCGCGGTAGCGCACACCGGTGGCGCGCAGGCCTGCCCCACCGGACTCGAGCAGGATCTGCTCGACCTGGGCGTGTGTGATGACGGTCAGGTTCGCTCGCTCCATCACCGGCTCAAGGAACGCGTGGTACGTCGAGGACCGCTTCCCGTCGCGCGTGGTGGTCTGGAACAGCGACGTACACCCGACCGGGCCGCCTCGATTGCGGCCGTTGTAGTCCCCCATGGGGATCCCGGTCGCTTCGGCGGCCTCGACGAACTGCTCGGCGGCGACGGTGCGCGGAGAGCGCACTGACACTCCGAGCGGGCCGCCGGTGCCGTGGGCTTCATCGTTGATGACCACGCCCTCCGGTGGATCCGGCGGCACCAGGTCCTCGCTCTTGATGAAGTACGGCAGCACGTCGGTGTAGGACCAGCCCTTGGCGCCGCCGGCCGCCCAGCCGTCGAAGTCGCCGGGGTGACCACGCACGTAGGCCATGTAGTTCAGCCCGGACGAGCCGCCGAGCATCTTGCCCCGCGGGACCATCATCCGGCCATCGGTGAGACCCTTTCCGGCGCCACCCGGATCGCCGGTGTACATCCAGTCGACGTCAGGGTCGAGCTGCAGCGAGGCGACCGCGGCCGGCATCTGCTCGTGCGCCGGCGGAGTGCCTCCGGCCTCCACGAGCGCGACGTTCACCGAGGCGTCCTCGGTGAGGCGGGCGGCGATGACGGCGCCCGCCGATCCACCCCCGACCACAACGACGTCGAAACGATCGGCCGCGGGGGCCGCTGACGGACTGGCTGCGCCACTCATCGACGCCACCTCTCTGGTTGGCTCGCAAGACACAGGCGCCCCCAGAAGCTGGACCACGACGTCCGCTGACCCCCTCAGGGCACGTTGTGATGTGTACCACTACATGGTGCCGCGCGAAAGGAAAGGGCCGCGATCCGCGCGTTCCTGCTAGTCGCGAGGCGCGTCACACCGCCGCAAGCGCACCTAACGCTTCGACGCGGATCAGCCGTCTTGAACGGCGGGAGCCGGTTAGATGCGATGCGGGATCTCAACTATGCTGGCGCAAACTTCGACCCAGCGCAGGGGCGGACATGGACAGTTACATGATGAAGGCCCTCGACAAGTCGACCTGGGACGACTTCGCCGCCATGGTCGAGCGCAACGGTGGCCTCTTCTCGGGCTGCTGGTGCACAAAGTTTCACCCGCAGGACCGCGAGGCTGAGGAATGTAACCGTGCCTACAAGGAGCGCATGGTCCGCGAAGAGGTCGCGCACGCCGCGTTGGTGTTCGCGGGGGATGAGGCGGTCGCTTGGGCAGAGTACGGCACGCCCGAGGAACTGCCGGGCATCCATCACCGCAAGCAATACCAGGAGGGCATGGTCACCCCGCCCAACTACAGAATCACCTGCATCTACGTCGACAAACGTCATCGAAGCACTGGGCTTGCCGCGGTCGCGTTGCGCGGTGCGCTCGATCTGATCGCCCGAGCGGGAGGGGGCTTGGTCGAGGGCTACCCTCAGGACACACCCGGCAAGAAGATGAACCCGTCGTTCCTTTACAACGGAACACGACACCTGTACGAGGAGGCGGGCTTCACCTACGACCGCCCGAAGGGCAAGAACCACTGCGTCATGACGATGACGGTCGAGGCGGCCAGCTGACACGGCTCACCCCCACGGCGACTTGGGGCCAACGGCTCGCGATGCTCGCCACAGAGCGCTGGCCGGTCGGGCGCTCCCGTCCGTCAACGGCCTCATGCGGAACCTCAAGCGCAACGCGGCCGTTGTGGGCGCCAGCGCGATCATCGCGGCGCTCGGGTTGGGTGGTGTGATGTCGGCACCGGCCAACAACGCCCATGCCCCCTCACACAGCCAGGTGCAGAAGTCGGCCGGTGACGAGGCTGCGGCGAAGGAGCCGAGGAGAGCGTACGGCCCGGACGTCGGTCCGTACGCCAACCCGAACGAGCCCGGCCACCAGGACGCCAACGAGAAGGGCGAGAATGCTGGCGAGAGCGAGTCGGCGACGGACGACGGCCCCAACGTGGGCCCGGACGCGAACCCGAATGAGCCTGGCCACCAAGACGCCGACGAGTCGGGCGACGCTGCCGGTAAGTAACACCGCTGACGTGGGCAGGGTCGGGGCCCGAACCCACCCTCCACAAGCTCAAGCGCGCCTACCCGGCGGGCCGGTACGTCTTCCGGGCTGTGACGACCACCGGTCTTCACCTGCGTTCATCTGCCGTCCTGGACTACCGGTTCCTCCGCGCGCCTCGCATCCTGGCGCCGGCCGACGGCTCGAAGCACGTGCCCCGCACCGGTCTGACCATCGAGTGGGCGAAGGTGGCCAATGCCCGGCGGATCCACCTCGAGCTCGAACCCGATGCGGCCCCTCCCGCGGGTGCCCTGCCCGCCCCGAAATTCACCATCGATCTACCGGGCGGTGCGCCTCGGTGCAGGTTCCGGATGGTTCGCTCTCGGGGAGTGAAGCACGTCGTTGACGTGAAGGCGCTCGCGAAAGGCGGCAGTCTCACGGTGACGGATGCGCGTTTCACGACCGAGTGACCCAACGGGGGAGACTCCCTGAGACGGGTCACGAGCCTCCCTCGGGCTTTGGCCCTTCAGTCGTCGGTGATGATCGGGAGTCGTACCCGGAACGTCGTGGTGTGAGGCCCGTCGTGGACAACAGTGACGTCCCCGCCGAGGTCGCGGGCGGTCTCGCGGGCCAGCCACAGCCCGAGACCGCCTGCGACGGTTGCGTCGCGGCTACTCACCCAGGCATCGAAGAGGTGGGGGGCGATGTCTGCGGGGATGGGCTCACCGGTGTTGGAGACGCAGACGACCAGTGAGGTGACGGGTCGGCCGTCGATCTGGAGGTCGATGTCGACTGCTCCGCCTGCGGGCGTGTGCCGGACGGCGTTGTCGAGGATGGGTTCGACGATCTCGACCAGCTCCGCGCACCTGGTGGTTGGCGTGATGCCACCGTCGGTGCGCACGGACAGGGTGACCCGTGACAGCTCGGCCTGACGCTGCCAGCGACCCTCCGCGGCGGTGAGGACGTCGAGGACGGGCTCAGGCCCGCGGTCGTGAGCGCGGCTGCGGGCGAGCATCCGGTCGACGATAGAGGTGAGCTGGTCGGCGTCGTGGACGATGCGCTGGAGCGCGGCGGTCAGTTCAGCCGGGTCGGTCTCGCGGAGGGCAAGTTCGGCCTCCGCGCGCAGTGTCGCGACGGGAGTTCGTAGCCGGTGGCCCGCATCGGCGGCGAAGGCCAGTTCGGTGGCGTGACTCTCGTGCAGGCGGCCCAGCATCCGGTTAAGTGCCTCGACCAGTCGTGCAAGCTCGGCGTCGCGGTGGGGGACGGGAAGTCCGGAGGCGAGGTCCTGGGGTCTGACTGTCTCCGCGTCCTCGGTGATGCGGGTGACACTGTGCAGGGCCCGACCGGTGAAGATCCAGGACAGGGCGGCCATCGCGAGGACGACGGCGCTGAGCCCCGCGATGAGGAGTCCTAGGAGCTCATCGGTGGCCGCGTTGAATCCCTCCGCGTCGACGGCTACGACGAGTGCGCCGGTGCCGGCGGGTGATCCCGCTTCGGCCGTGAGGGTGAGCGGAACGGCGAGCACGGCGAGGTCGATGTCGGGACGTTGCAGGGCGCGACGACCCTCTACCCCGGTCGAGGAGGACTGCACCGCCGAGACATCGATCAGAGCGGGGGCGGCTGCCAGCGCCGGGCTGCTGGCCCGGATCGTTCCGTCCGGGCCGATGACTTGGACCAGGTCGGTCTTCGGACTCCCGGCGTCCTGGTTGATCGAGCCATCGGCGGCGACCTCATCTCGAGCCAGCTCGACCCGGCTCTGCAGGGCCGCCTGGACCGCCTGTTTCTCGGCGTGGTTGACCCGCCAGGTTGCGACAATGCCGAACAGCACGGCGAAGGCGAGGCCGACTGCAGCAGCTCCGAGGACCAGCCGGTTGCGCAGCGAGCGCGGGGCGAGGTTCACGACAGATCGACCAGTCGGTACCCAACGCCGCGAAGGGTCTCGATCAGCTCAGGGCAGCCTGCCCCGGACAGGCGCTTGCGTAGGTAGCGGACGTAGACGTCGACGACATTGGACGTGCCGTCATATGCGTAGTCCCACACATGGTCGAGGATCTCACTGCGTCGCAGGACGTCTCCGGGGCGCCGCATGAAGTAGTCGAGGAGGGCGAACTCGCGGGGCGAGAGGTCGACGACCTGCTCCTTCCATCGCGCCTGGTGCTCGGCAGGGTCGAGCACCAGGTCGCCGTTGCTCAGCGTGGTCGGTCGTTCGGTCGTGCCGCGCCGCAGCAGAGCGCGGAGACGGGCGGCGAGCTCGCCGAAGGCGAAGGGCTTGCCGAGGTAGTCGTCGGCACCGCAGTCGAGTCCAGCGATCCGGTCATTCACGCCGGTGCGCGCCGTGAGCATGAGTACGGGCGTCCAGTGGCCCTGGCTGCGAAACCAGCGGCACCAGTCCAGCCCGGACTCGGGACCGGGTAGCCCGACGTCGCACACGACCGCGTCGAAGGGCGTGCTTGCCACGGCATGACGCGCATCGGTGGCGTCCTTGACCACGTCGATCGCCCAGCCCTCCTGTGCCAGTCCCCGGCGCAGCAGGCCCGCCATTCGGATGTCATCCTCGATCACGAGCAGCTTCACCGAATGCCCTCCTGCTCCGAGGATATTGTCTCCGCCTCCGACCACGGGCGCGATCGGCTCACAGGTCTCGCAGTTCGTTGGGGCCGGCCCGGGCGACCAATCTCCCGACCCCGGACACGACGATGACTGTGACCCCGGCGACGAGCGTGATCAGGAGTGTGAGGTATCCCCGCGGAATGGTGGCGGCGGCAGGTGCAGGATCGAAGATGCCGGTCAGGACCTTGACGAGCATGTAGGAGATGGTGGTGCCGATCACGGCCCCTCCCAGCACGCCGGCCACCACCATCGCGCGTGCCTCGGTGGCCAGGAACCGTCCGCGTTGACGCGCAGTCGCACCAAGTGCGGCCAGGAGGACCAGGGCACGCCGTCGTTCGACGATGCCTCCAATGAGAGCCAGCCCTGAGCAGGCCAGTGCGAGGAGCACCCCGAACCCCAGCTCCAGGCGGGAGAGCCCGGACAGGTCTGTCCCGGCCAACCCCGAGGCGCTGGTGACCTGTGAGCCCGCCGAGGAGATGTCTTGGACGCGGGCGCCGGACAGGGACCCGGAGAGGTGCGAACTCAAGGCTGCGGCCGTCGCAGCCGGTGTCTTGGTCGAGACCAGGAAGGTTCCGACCGCGTTGGATCCCGTCTGCTGGGTGATGTAGTCGGAGTTGGCCACGATGAAGCTGTCCTTGGGGGCGGTGGGCCACTCGGTCACCTGTCCCACGACGTGGAAGTCGACCGGCTGGTAGGTGTGGTTCGCCCCGGACTGCAGGCGGATCCTGATGAGGTCGCCGGGATGAAGTTGGTAGTCGTGCAGCGTTTCGGCGGAGAGCAGGACGCCGTCGGGGGTGCTCTGCAACACTGCGAGGGTCTTGGTGATGGTTGACCCCGGCACGAAAGCATCTTGGAGCGGGCCGACACGGGCGAAGGTCTTCGCCTGTACGCCGTAGAGGTCCTGCAGGTCCGGGCCGACGTAGCCGAACCGGTGCTGGAGGGGTTCGACTGCGGCCACCCCCGATGCTCGTGCGATGGTGGCTGACTCTTGGGGGCCCACCGTCGAGCCCGGCGGCGCGAGGACCGCCACATCGCTACCGACGGTGAGCGCGACGTCGAGCCGGGCCTGGGTGTCATAGGTGGCGGTGAAGATCGCCGTAGACACGGCGAGCCCGAGGGCCACCGCAAGACCGACGGCTCCGCGGGCGATGACCCGGCGTCGTTGACGCAAAGCCGCGGCCTCGAGTTCCGGGGCGGTCCCTGGGCGGTCGAGGGACCACCGACCGGTGCGGCGCCCCGTCGTCCATGAGGTGATGCGCCATACCAGGAGGGCCAGACCGGGCCAGGCCAGGACCGGGCCTGCCAGGGCCGCGTAGTTGACCTGGGTCTGCGGGATGCCCTCGGGTGCCAGCACGACTTGGTAGCCGTTGCGCGCCGTCAACGCGAACGACAGGGCGGCGCCGGACAGCAGCACGATGTCGAGGCCCGCTTTGAGCGGCCACGGTGTTCCGCTGCGCTGACCCCGGGAAGCCTCGGCGGCGACACTGGTGCGATCACGACCGAGTGCCAGCCGCAGGACCGAGCCTGCCTGGGTCACCAAGGCAAGCACGAGCCCCCCGGCTACCGCAGCGAGGGTCCAACCGAAAGCGAGGGAGGTGCCGGCCGGGAGTGCCAGATTGATGGCGAGCAACGCGAGCGGAACCCCCAGCAGGGAACCCACCGCGGCGATGGCCACGGACTCGCCGGCCACCAAGCGAACCACCTGGGGCACTGAGGCTCCACGCAGCCTCAGTAGCGCGATCTCGCGACGGCGGCGGTCGGAGCGCAGCGCCACTACGAGTCCGGCGACGACCGCAGCCAGGGCGAGCCCGGGCAGGCCCAGCAGCAGGAAGAGCAGGTTGGCGTACCGGGCGTCCTCTCCAGCCAGGGTCAGGGCAGTTCCGAGGTTGTCCCCGACCAGGGCTCCGCCGGCGACCGCTGCCTGGAAGTGATTGGCGCGTCCCTGAATCGCAACGGCGGCGGTCTGGGGGTCCGAGGGGAGCCCGTCATGGGTGAAGCCGACATGCAGCTGGTGCACGACGGTGGTGTTGCCGACCACGGATCGGAAAACGGCCGGGGGTACCAGCACGACGTTATCCGGGGGGGCGCTGACGCCGGCGCCGGGCGCCAGTCCTACCACTTGGAAGAAGGAGTCCTCCACCGGCATGTCGACGATCCCGTCGATCGTCAGAGGGCGAGCGCCTGAGGTCGTGCGGACCGTGATCTGTCCGCCGGGCTCGGTGGCCAGGTTGGCGGCGGTCTGTTGAAAGAGCATTGAGCCAGAGGTGGAGCCGAGGAGATGCCGAAGCTCACCCGGGAAGGTCTTTGCGTAGGCAGCAGAGACCGACACCACGTAGGCCGCACCGGTCTTGCGGGCGCCCTGCGGACCGATGGACTGCAGGGCAAGCACGTGCGCGAAGTCGACGGCCTCGGCTGCGCGGACCTCCGGGAGTGCCCGGACGGTCTGGGTCACGGTGGCGAGGTCACCCTGGGGTGTGACCTGGACCTGCCAGTCGACCGGGACCGAGGCGGCCGCACGAACTGTCAGGGCGGCATGGCTCTGGGTCACGAACGCGCCGAGCGAGGCCACGAAGGCCACGGTCAGCGCAATACTGAGGGCGGCTACCAACATCTCCAGGGGCCGGCGTCGTAGGAGGCCGGCCAGCCATCGGGTGGTTCTCATCAAGACCTCACACTGTGGCGGATGCTGCCATCGGCGACGGCAAGCTGCTGGTCGAAGAGCTCGGCAAGCTCCGGGTCGTGGGTGGCCAGCACGAGCGCGCCACCCGTGGCGGCGACGCCATCGCGCAGGGCGAGTGCCGCAACGTGTGCGTGGGCACGGTCGAGGGCGCCGGTGGGTTCGTCGGCAAGCACCAACCGGTGGCCCCCTGCGAGGGCTCGTGCGATGGCGACGCGTTGCTGCTGACCTCCGGAGAGCTGCGGTGGGAGGGCGTCGGCAAGGTCGGCGGCCGCGACGTGGCCAAGAGCGAGCAGGGCGGCCGCCTCAGCGTACTGGCGATCGGTTCCCCCCAGGCGCAGGGGAAGGGTGACGTTCTGGAGTGCGGTGAGCTCGGGCATCAATGACGGTGCTTGGAACACCATGCCGATCTGCCCGCGTCGTTCTGTCGGGTCTACGGCGAGTCCGGGCCAGGCAACGCTTCCTTCAGAGGGCGCCAGAAGGCCCGCGAGTACCAGCAGAAGCGTCGTCTTGCCGCTTCCCGAGCGGCCCGTCAACGCGACGTGGGAGCCGGCTGCGATGTCAAGGTCGATGCCGTGCAGGACCTGGGTGGATCCGTAGCGCACTCCCACGGAGCTGGCCGAAACCAGCGGAGCCAGGTCGGTCCACGTCATGATGCACGCCCGTCCAGCAGGTGCACAGTTCTGTCGGCAGCCTCCGCGACGGCGGTGGAGTGAGTGACGAGTAGGGTGGCGCCTTCAGCAGGCTGTAGCCGGCGAAGGAGCCGCAGAAGTGCCGCCTCTTCCGCCGTACTCACTTCGGCAGTCGGCTCGTCAGCCAGCAGCAGCCGGGGACCGCCGACCAACGCGACGGCAAGGTTGGCTCGTGCCGTCTCACCGCCGGACAGGGTGGAGGGACGGGCATGGGCATGCTCGGTGAGCTGCACCTCATCCAGGAGGGAGCGCAGCGCACTGGTGGATTCAGCGTTTCGACGAAACGAGGCGGCCAGGCGCAGGTTGTCCAGGAGATCGAGGTGCTCGACCAGCCCGCTTGTCTGGGTAAGCACGCCGATGAGCTCGCCACGGAGCCGAGCCTGCACGGAGGGAGCTTCGTGGCTGAGCTGTCGTCCGGCAACCTGCACCGATCCGCCGTCTGGGTCGTCGAGGCCCGCGAGCATGTTGAGCAAGGTGGACTTGCCTGATCCCGACGGGCCGACGATCGCCACGATCTCGCCGGGGAAGAGTGTGAGTGACACGTCGCGCAGGGCAGCCACCTCCTCGCCTCCACGGCGGAAGAATCGGTGCAGTCCGCGCGCCTCCAGGACCGGCGTAGCCTGAACCGAGAGCCGAGGGGCGGCATCCTGGAGCAGCGCAATCATCGGATCGTCAGGCTCTGCGACATGGTCTGGTAGGCATCGACGTTGTCGGCGCCGACAGGTCCGTAGAGATCCATGCGGACCAGGCGACCTGCGTTGTACACGAGGTACTCCTCGACCTCGTCACGGAAGACCTTGCCGGTCACCGGGTCGGGGTCGGAGTTGCGGCGAAAAACGATGCGCACACCCTGGCCACCCGGGACGGTGACAGCAGTGATGTCACGCAGCTCGAAGGCCGGCACGGATCCCTGCAGACGGGGCACATCGGAAGATTTTGCGCGCGAGATGGTAGGCGCCTTGCTTGCCTTCAGGCTGTCGACGGCCACGCCGTTCAACTTGTCAGTGAACAGAACCCGGGTGCCCGTGCCCGTCTGGGCCCATCCTTCAGGATGGGTGAAGGAATAGCCCCCGGACTTATTGGTGTAGCTGACAAACGCGAGGTTGTCCGGGATGTCTCCAGGTGGGTTGCTCTCCACCGGGACGGGGACGTCGCTCTTGACCGCGGGTGCAGAGGACGACGGCGTTGAAGAGCCGGGCGTGGAGTGCGTGGCCGACGCGCTCGGTGTGGGCGTGCTGGCGGGCGTAGTGGTGGAGCTGGTGCCGCCGCAGGCGGCTACGCCCGTCACGAGGGCGGCCACACCGAGTGCCCGAAGGGGCCGGCGCATCGACAAGGGAGCTAGGGAGATCTTCATGAACCAACAGTGCAATCTCGACGATGAGACCACGATGAGAATGCAAGGGTCGAGATTCCGGACTCCGCGGCTATGCGCGGGGGAGCTGGACAGGGGAGGAGGGTTCACAAGACCTGAGACCCCGAAGGGGTCAGGCGATTCATGAGTCACGCCCGGTCCGAGAGACCACCGCCAACCCTGCCAGCCAGCCACCACAAACGCTTGCAGGCGATTCACACTTTGGAACAATGCCCTAGCTGTGACGTCGGGCGACCTCGGCGGCTCTGGCGATGACGAGCACCCCCCTGCGCACACCAGTGACATTGGGCTATCACCAGCGGCGCCCACGCCGCAGTCGCCGTGCAGGCGAGGGCCGTGGGCGCCGGCGTGGTGGTTACCGCGGTGACCGTCGCGATCGAGGTCGGCTCGGTGAGGGACCGGGCAGGTTCAGGCCGTGGCGGTCTGGATCACCTGGGGACGGTAACTCTCAATGATGTCGTTGAACTCGGTGCGCTCACGTTCGGGCACGCCCAGGAACATCAGTGTGGCCGCGATCTCCATCGCTACCGCGTCGAAGCCGGCCGTGTCGATGAACAGGCCGTCGTGGGCCGCGACCATGTCGCGGCCGAGGTAGCACTTCGGCCCGCCGGCGGCCTCGATGGACCAGGCGGTGACGAGGAACTTGTAGCCGGGTCCGTTGGCGGCGTTACCGTGGTGCGCGTGCACTTCGGTGTTGGCGGTGACCAAGGCGTTGTCGAAGAGCCGGTCGACGAGCACATCGACCGCACCGGCGATGGCGTAGGCGCCGCCGAGACGTTCGTAGAGCGAGGCGTCCGTTGGACCACTGTTGCATTGA
>JAABUR0100003015.1_pt1 | contig 24332 bp, 27 predicted proteins | sample 5560091 | NCBI WGS metagenome assembly JAABUR01 (sample SAMN10711879, study PRJNA513375) | rock metagenome | isolation source: Antarctica rocks | place: Antarctica: Victoria Land, University Valley sud
CAGACGTGGAATCACTTCTTGATCAGCTGAAAATCCTAGAGAAGCATCCCTTAGAAGATGAGAATTTGAGAGAGCGACTCTATGAAGCGACCCGGAAGCTGAATTGGGCGTTGGAAACCCCTTCCATGACCATTCAGCGCATGATGTATACAGTGAGGATTTCCCCGGCGCGAGAATGTCTCGTAGACTAATTGTCATCTCGCTTTACTAGCCTCTACAACTCATCATGGCCAGGACCGCCAACGACATGGAATTGCTTGATATGCTTTCCAACAGTAGTTCACCAAGCATGAGCACCGACCATCTTGCTAAAGCGAAAAATGCCGATCCGATTCTATTAAGTAGGAGCTTTCCCTCCATTATGTTACAGGTTTCCTTGATACTAACTCACCTGAGATTCAAGAACGTTTGCTAGCATATCTTGCGTCAGTGGGCATGATTGAGGAGGTAGCTGAGGATGAATGGGCTGCCACCAACATCACCAAAGCGCTCGCTATTCCAGGCTATAAAGCTGGTCTTCGTCACAAGTACGTTACTTAATGAATCAGCTTTTGATCTTGATTAACCCATGTAGTCTTGACGAAACACTGTCATCCTGGCAAGCCCTTCCCTCCTTCCTCAAAGACACGTCCTACCAAAATCCCTCGGACAGCCTGCATACCTGCTTCCAACGCGGCCATAACACTGACCTTCACGCATTCAAGTGGGCTGCAGCTCACCCGGCATCATTCAAGAATTTCAATCTATGGATGACAGCATCTCGGATGGGAAAACGGAGTTGGCTGGACGAATTCAACTTCGAACAAGAGGTGGCATCGAATTCAACACCTGAAGAAGTCATATTTGTGGACGTGGGTGGCGGTATAGGCACCCAATGTCTCAACCTCCGTACACATTTTCCACACTTAAAGGGCCGTGTGATATTGCAAGATCTTGCAACACCCATTAAACAGGCGCTGCCGGTGGATGGGATGGAAGCAATGGTGCATGATTTTTGGACCGAGCAACCTGTCAAAGGTCTGTTCCACTCAAAGCAAAATCGAAAACACTGCCTGACCTCAATTCCTAGGCGCGCGCTCCTACTTCCTCCGGAAAGTGATGCACGACCACCCCGACGAAAAGTGTATCGTCATCCTACAGAACATAATGAAATCTATGGGCCCATCCTCGGTTATTCTCATCGACGATATGATTCTGCCTACTCGAGGCGTGCATTGGCGCGCGACACAGATTGACCTGACCATGATGGCCAGTCTTGCTGCGATGGAGAGAACGGAGAATCAGTGGGTCGCTATGCTGGATAAGGCCGGCTTGAAGATTATCAAGTTGGTGGTCTATAATAAGGATTTGCATGATACGATTATTGTTGTCCTGCCGAAATGAGGGTCTCGGGAGGCAATGTGGGCTTGAAATTTTGGGTGTCAGAAAAGAGTCAATAGAGAGTGATATCAAAATCAACAAACCAATTTCTTTTTTCGTTAAGACCAGTGCATAAAGTTAGAATCTCTATGTCTTGAATTAAATCTATATACAAAGCTGTATCGTTCGTCGTAAATCGAGCGTTTACTCCTGAATAATATGCATTTATATAAGGCTAACCCACTAGTTACGGTTAATTAGATGGTCATTTAAGAGATGATCTATTGACTGGAGGAGCAATCGAAGGGATGACTGTCCAGATCGCCGAGCACCTGGTTTACTAGACATTCGATTGACTCGTTGATAGAATGATGAAATTGCAACAAAACGGGGATGTCTTGAGCATCGGGTCGCACTCTGATTTGTCTGCCTTCGGCGTTCGATAGAAAGCCATTCAAAAAGTTGATTCAGAGAGCCAGCTTGACAACAATCACTCTTCGATTGACAACATGAGCGCTTTGACTTATCAGTGGGAGTGAGAATAGCATGAATCTTATGGATCAAGCAGATGGTCTGGTTGTGGATAAACTTCTTGAAATGCTCACTTTATGGATCATTGCCCGATTTACGAAGATGATAATATGATGATATGGATGATATTGAAGCTCGAGTTCTAGCAGAAAACTCTAGAAAGGCAGATTGCCATTTAAAGAGTGCCATCTGTTCCATACTTCTAAATGAATGGGCCGAAAAGGTTTGTTGACAAAGTTTTTCTACAGAAATCTGTGAGATTACTTATACTTATTCTTTTCTTTCCGTCTTCGGACTGGTCACAAGTTACCAGTAGGCATGATGATTCGTGTAAGTGAAGCTCTCTATTTCAACCGAATGTTCACAGCAGATGAGAGAATCATCGAGACATCTAGTTTCAACATGGCTCTCCTGGTGAGTATGATCAACATATTCAATAGGTAAACCACTACGATTCAATCTCGTGTTGCGCTACAGATTACAACAGAAGATGTGCTGAGCATGAAGTCGATTACTGTTTCTGTCATCTCTCTTCAAGTGATAAAATTCTTACACTAAAACTAGACTGATCGTCGGGTCAGGGGATTATTCAACCCGACCCGAGTCGGGTTGGGCTCGAATCGGGTCAACCCGACCCGACCCGCCAAGAACCCGAACTTGGCGTCAAGAGCGCTAAGAATAGAAACATATAACAATATTTTCGCTTGTTCTTTTGCAATAAATTGCATTACCTTTTCGCATTACCTTGGAGGGTGTTCGGTAGGAAGCCATGAAGGAAGCCATGGAGGGAACCATGGAGGGACTTCTCTCTATCAGCATCCACCGCGTAAGGAAGATCGTTCAGCATGCGGAGCCAAGTATACACACTCCCTTCAGAATATCAACCCACACGCTATCCAAGTCAAACCTCGCCGCATTTGCGGTCAGGATATCCATCAGATGAGCCGCAGAGCTTGCGAGAATATACATCAGCTCACTTCAGCCTGTCCCAAAGATCTCCTTCCTCTCAAAGCCCAACGAGCGACTCGAGCAGTACAGACTACAGTAGACCGAGAGGTCTGAGGTGTGCGACGTGCAAGGCAGCGGGACTAATCTTGCCTACTGTTATGGTCTATTTCATTCTGGGTCAAGATAAGAGGTGCGTGAGATGGTGGTGAGGTGCAGCGGCTTGAAAGGGGTATGATAACGACTAGCTAAAGGAGCGTTGTACTGGCCACTTTCGCTTTCTTCGATCCCTTTTCCTTTCCCCAGGCTCGAGAAAGAGCCCGCTGGGCACGTCAGCTCACTTCCCCGATCTGGCGTCTCCCATGCCGCTCGCGTGCCATCCAGCCTCACGCACTCAGTTTTGAAAATGACCGAGCGTGGAGACGGCTAAAAAGAGACGGGACGGATAGGAGGAAGCCCTGAGCCCAGAAAAGAAACTAAAACTAGGCAAACCATTAACTCTCTCGCGTCTCGAGTGCGCAAGGTCTGTACAAACTAGGTCGGTCAAGGGTAAATGATCTACAGTATTACATCTCAGCTGCCTGCTGCGCGGCTAGTGATTAGTTTCCCGTACAAATGCATACAAGGCTACAGTGTGTTACATATGCGCTTGGACATCCAGCAACAGCGACAGCAACAGGCAGACGCGATGAAGCCAACACCCTGGCCAGAGTTACCCTGCCTTGGATGCATGGTTGCCTTGGATAGCACAACTCGAGAGCCGGCTTCAGTTAGCCGTATAGGCTAATAAATTCTCCAAGATAAAAGGTCGACAGCGCGCAAGCTTGACATTCTCAGCTCTGGTCTCAAAAGCTTCAACTTTGTTTCGAGGTCCATCGATTGCCTACCCGCAAGGTCAGTGTAGTCATGTCTTCAGCGGCTTTAAGCTCTCAGGGGACGATACCTACCCCGGAGCAGGTTTGTGCTGCGGCTAAGGCAGTCGGCTATGCCCTCGGGGATCAAGACTATGCCCTTGTCGGTGGGGCTGCTTGCGTGCTTCTAGGTTCTACGCGGGCTACGGAAGATGTGGACATTGTCGTTCCTAAAGGCAACACACCAGCCGCCAGATCGCTCCTGAAACAGCAGATTAAGTACTTCGATGTTGCAAACAAAACACTGCATACTACGTATAAGAGCACACCACTGGTGGAAATCGAGATTATAGCTCCTCCCGCATTGTTCAAGGAGGCCTTTGATGCCTCTACACCCATCATCATAGTTGAAGGCGCGAAGGTTCTTAAGCCGGTGTTGATACTGAATGCAAAATGCCGTTCTATATTAGGACGGGCAGAAGAAAAAAAGAAGAGATGTGACGCGACGGACATTCAGTTTCTTCTGTCGTGGTGTGCAAGAAACCATGCTTATCCAACATCAGAGGAAGTTCCAAATGCCAGCAAACAATTCGTTTCATGGTTCATTCAAAGATATGGTGGCAAAGATTACTGGACGAATGCGCAGTACGACCTGGAAATTGGTCTGCTTCTATTGTCGCTAGTCCAATCTCCAACCTGCTAACTGACATTCTGGCCAACAGAGATATTCCGAATTTCTCTTGAAAACTGGAGAATGAATGCAATGGAGATTCGTCGGACCCTCGAACGGAAAACCAGGGTCCTCTGCTTTCCATATTCTTTATCGTCCTTCTACCCTCGGTCATCGTTTCCCTGCCTTAGGGCCCCCGCAAATCCATCACTGGTCTTCCACATCCCCGACAGCTTCCTCTTTCATCTTTCCCATTTTCTATGCTATCTGGTCCCCTCGAATGAAACGACGGGTGGAGGAAGTGATGCCAAAATTCGCGCCTGTACTTCCTCGTTGAATAGATCTTCGTTGTCGCGAGCAGCGGAGCATTCCTGGAGTTGATATTCTCCTCGTCGCAATACTTCTCGGATAGTACGTTGATAATCTATGAACTGTATAGTCCCAGTGGACATCGCCGACAGCGAGTCGAAGTGATATTGTCGATGCTCGTACTTTAAATGCTCGGCGAAAGATCTCTCCTTTACAGCGGTATACAAGTAGAGATAGGATACCTGGCAAACCAAGTGACCCCAAAGCATGCTATTGTTGGAAGGAGCGTCCAGTAAACTGTCTATTAAAGCGTCCAGTAGCCCCGGTAGCGGGGGGAAGAAAGTCGTAGGAGAGCCGTTAGAAGAGTATTGGCAATCTTCTGGTAGGGTGAAGTTCCAGTCTGCGGCTGGAAGGACAACAGTAGTCGTTGGCCCTGGTGGCTCTTTACTCGGTAGTGGTGGCGGCTCCGTACTCAGCACCCCAGTATCTGATCGCGCTTTGCCAGAGTCATCTTTCGGAGGTATCAAGCAGTGCTGTGCACTTTCTACAATCGCATTTCCAACTTTGGCTTGCTCTTGCTCAGCTAGAGTCCATCCTTGCTGCACAAGCACCTCGGCGGCCTCGTCGATGTTCGGTACGAGTATGTATAAATTGAAGGCAACGGTGGGAACACCGTAGTGTGCGATAGCGTCCTCGAACCACACTACACACGGTATTTGGCTTTCATGCAGTATATAGCAGGGTCGGAATCTTGGATTAAAGTGATTGTTGGCCATGGCGTGGTGAAAATAATGTGCGCGGTGGTGGAATGAGTGTGTAGGTGTTTGTGGCAAAACTTGCTTAGTCAGTAATTGGAGGCTAAACAGCAAACTATGGAATCGCCATAGCTATGATCAAGCTTTCCATATTGTTACAGTATCCCAAGATTTTCGTACCGAATCGAAAAAGCAACATGAGGTTGTTTGTGTGTTCTCAATCGCTTATATCTGGGGAAACCTGGCCTTATACACCGCCAACGCCTTGCTCGATATATTCGCCTGCACTTCACGAGAGAAGATATGAAACAAACTGATCACCGACGGTCACTGCGCTAATACTGATGCTTCTGGTATGGCCGGCGCTATATTCAATGTCTTATACGGTTTTGCTATCTTACTTCTTCCGATATCCGTTTGGAAACTGCACCTAGCACCGCGGAAGAAAATTGAGAATTTTCGCTATCTTTGCCACCGGACTTTTGTAAGCTTTACAATATCATTCTTTAATTGAAAGACTTAAGTCACCGTCTCCTCTTCTAGTTCATCCTGAAATTCCCCCCCACAGATCTCAAGCCACCGCCTTGCATCCCCACCAAAAAACGTAATATCCCCTTTCCACACCTTGTCTGCCCAAGCTTTATCCTTCTTCCATTGCCCACTAGGATCAGAGCGGAGGCGTTCTTTTGCCAGCCAAGTTTGTGCGAGCGCTACGTTAGCACTGGTATCTGCTGTAGGGCCAAGATCTCGGTAATGGCCAAGAAGATGTGGTGGCGAGGGCGTGTCTGAAGTCGAGAAACTGGATGCTATCTTCTCGCTCTGGCTGATTTCGTTCAGCAAGTCGGGAGAATGCGATGAATCCTGGGACGGTTCGAGTGATTCTGAGTGGTGTGCAGCCGGAACGTCCGATGTGCGATTCGAAAGTTGACGTCTCTTTCGGGGTGGCGACTCTTCTTCTTCGCCCGCCGAGTAGCTCACATCGCTATCGTTGAGCGCTTGAGCGTCAGTCTTGCGTTTCTTAGGGCTGAGAGACCGTGTCCTCGAGAACTGTGCGCATTTCTCCCATGAGACGAAGCCATCATTTGAGGAATCTATGTTATCCTTCACCAGGAGTAAACGACGACGTCCTCTGCCGATCAAGAAGCTCTCGAGAAAGGGAAGGATTGTCCAAGCAAATCTTGCAAAGAGCAATTCAATGCTGGAGCGCATAGGCTGCAGCAACCGGTTGTGGTATAAGTGTTCCAGCTCGTCCGACGCTTCCACCAAGTGGGTGACTAGTTGTGGGGATCTGAGCGAGGATGGTTTGGGTACGAAGACGAATTTGGGGTTGTCGAATGCAATGTGGAGATCGGCTCGGAGGAGAATCGTATTAGATAAATCGTCGGGGGTGCTCGCTGAATTCTTGTTATATCTTGACATTGAATAGCGGTACCACCAGTCAGCTTCTTTTTGAGGACATAGGTGCGCAATCTGAGTGCCCTCTTTGCAACCGGTCATGCGACATGATTCGTCACGCGCCTGAAGAGCGAGGGTAAGATTGGATTTCGAGAAAGATTGATATGGTGGCTTTGCATCTGCTAGAGTGACTTGCCTCCATGACTCAGGCAGTCCATGGTGAGGGAAGCGCCATTCGCTGAATGTTGGAACAATCGGGTATGGAACACTCGTACGATCGCTGTCAGTGTCGCTTTGCAAAGGCGGCAGATGAAAGTAGTAGCCGGGCTCCTGAAGTACGCTGCTCGGCTCAATGGTATTTGCTGCAGTTGCCATAGGAGAGTCCTTCGATTTCGACAGCCATCCATCCCACCGATTCCCAGCTATTATACCACAGGCATCCAAGGCATATTGTGCATACAAGCCCTGGGCCACCCCGTCAGCTACTGGGTCCAGCGCCAATAGCCTTAGAAGCACGTTGTTGGCATCGTCGTACCCAGGATGGCGAAAGAGAATATAGCGGTTCGGTGTGACGGTTCGAGTAGGTATCTCCGGAGATGGCAGGAGATCTCGCGTAAGGTTCATAACCTATGATTCGGTTGTGTCAACGGTAGTAAGGATGTAGAGTGTAAAGCACAGAATGCGATGCTGCCCGCACCTTCTTTGTTTGTTTGTTGTTGCGGACACGAGGGGAAGAGAAGTTGCAACGACGCTAGAATACTGTTATCTTATCTCCGACTGATCGATCGAGGTTTATGTAAGCGAGCTCTCCTCAGACGTGTAAACTGGAATGCAACCTAGCCCCTTCGGGGCTAGGTGCGTTACAGCTTTTCGGGTAAGCGGCGGCGGCTAAGCCTCGTATTTACGGGGTTTCCGCGCACACTGGGTTTCCGCACACTCTAACCTAGAAAGGTTAGTTTTAGACAGTATCGAGTTTAGCGTGCTAAAAAGGGCACTAAGATAATTACTTGTAGTCGTAGTTAGCGTGCGCGGAAACCCAGTGTGCGCGGATACGAGTATTAAGTTCCGTTTGTTACCCCGGGACGTGCGTTGGTTCGAAACCCGTGCTGACCCTCCACGAAGCGAAATGTTCCTCGTCCGGGGGTGGACGCCTGTTGGTTGCGGTCGAGTCGTTGGGGAATTTAATTATATTAGGTTCGATTCCTAACAGCGCTGGTACAATGGTGTTGTGGTTATCTTTCTTTTCTGGGGGGTTGTTCTGAGAAAGCTACGCGGAGAAGTTGCCACGACCGCCCCTCTCCACTTTTTAAGGTAATTTCTGGCCTCAACCCAAAGCAGCAGTCAGTTATCCGAGGCAATGACATGGATACAGAAGCTGAGGCACAGCTGGAGGAAGGTCGCTCTTGACGGGCACAGCAAGCAGCCAGTCAGCAGTAGACTGTCTTGGCCAAGCCCTTGGTGCATTCTGCTTACCTTCATTGGTTGAGATTATGCTGTGCCCGATGATATCGTCCGATGGCAGTGAGCGTAGTCAAAGACAGGCGACTGCGTAGTTCGATGCTGTGCCACAAACACACTTCTACTCCACACACCAATTCCAAGTTTCCAATGCTCTCGGATAAAGGCAGTGCAGCCTTTTGGCGGTCATTATTGTACTCTAGTCAGAGGCTACGCAAGCTTCAGACTCCATCTGTCTCCTCTCAGAGTCTGGATAACCTCACACATACTCGTGTCTTCCGTCTCCCGACTGCCTTTCTTTTCATCTACTTGATGTTGAAGCTCTGATACTCTACCGCGTATTACTGCGTCAAGTCTTTCGCTATGCCTCCCCACGGTCCACCTCCTCCCGATGGAGATGTCCTCGGTGGCACTCCCATTGTTGTCATACAGTCCATCTTCATCGCGGTTGCAACAATGCTTATAGCACTTCGATTGTATGTTCGAGTAAAAATCAGCCATGCCTTGGGTCTTGATGACTTCTTCATAGTATTCGCTTTGGTAAGGGGGCTTCATCTTTCTTCATCTCTGAACTAACTGTTCACCTAGGTCTGGTGCTGGGCGTTCTATATCGTCACCATCATTTTGGTCGACAATGGCGTCGGACGACATATCTACTATTTGTCGCAGACCCAGTTGAAAGTCTTTGCCAAAGCTGCCACGGTCGGCTTTTGGATAATCACTCCAGCGACTGCTTGCTCGAGAACATCAATTGCGCTCTTCCTTCTCCGTGTCGTCAATCCTGGTCGTCGATGGAGAATATTCCTCTATGGCCTGGTTATCTTCATGGGAGTGACCTTCTTTGCCCAGTTTATCTCGTCTATTTTCGAATGCGTTCCGGTGCGAAAGCAGTGGGACTCCTCTGTTCCAGGTACCTGCTGGTCGGATGAGGCCTCGCACGCTTCTAGTTCTTGGCAAGGAAGTAAGTGCATGAACGCGATCCCAATTCTGGGCAATGCAATGGCTGACACTGGTCACCAGTATTCTCCGTTATTTGCGACTTTACACTTGCCCTCATACCTATTGTGTTCCTGTGGAATGTTCAAATCAGCTTGAAGCGTAAAATCGGAATCTGCGTTCTAATGGGCACCGGCGTGATGTAAGAGTTTCAGTAGAAACTGATTGTCTCTTATGCTGATGAATTCTAAGAACTAGCGTCTTCGCCATCCTGAGAACTATGGCTGCATGGAATCCTCCACTTCATGACCGCGATCCAACCTGTAAGTACACACGCTTATCCTGCGTGGATTCTGTCAGAGCTCTGGTGCTGATCATACATTATAGGGAACGCGATCAACGGAAGTATTTATACTGCGTCAGTCTAACCCAACCATCATGCTTGTTCAACTTCTTCAACTAACATTAATCTAGACTTGAGGAGCATCTGCTTCTAATCGGCGCCTCAATCCCAGCAATCGCGCCTTTCTTCAAGACGATTAGCCGGAACAATGGCAAGCCCAAGTACATCCCGGATTATGAAAGGTCTGGCGCAAAGAAGCTCGTCTCGACCAAAAACTTGTCGGATGCATATTCCAGCAAACATCCATATGGATCTGCAACAACTGAGTCAACCACCAACACGTCCCGAGATCAAGAAAGAATACCGGAGAGAATTGCAATGAACGATATGTATGCATAGTGGGGATCATAGGACTTTGGTATTTCAAAATGGAGTTGGAACCCATGTTACTCGCGGAAGGGATCATGGAAGGCAATACTGGTCGGGGTTATAGATTTCACAGATACCAGGTAGTGCGAGCAGGTTTGGTGTTGATCCAAATTGGGACTTGGAGTCCCAAATACATGTCACAATACAAATTATCACGATCAAATGAAGATAAATATGTACTCGAAGCTTTGGTCCCTTTTCTTCGAGCTATCTCAACCTTTTGTTTTTCGATTGCACATCATATCCAGTGGATGCGATGCTTTCCAGACCAAAATTAAAGACCATACCTACTAGAGGCTGCTATCGCAGAGACTACCTTACTGATAGGGCGGCCTCGTCGTGATGTGTAAATCTACAGGTTCCTATGGACGAAATGAAGCTACATACGGAATACAAGTGCACCAGACCATTGTCAACCCTTCGCTGCCAAGCCTTGCTCCGCTTGCCTGTCCGAATAATATCTCTCGATTGTCAAGAATGACAAGGTCTACGAGTAGATACATCCACCGGAACTCGATTAGCCTGGGGTTGCTTCTCTGCCTTCTCACGGGTCAGATAAGCGAACGCTGAGTACTACATATGGTTAAGCTGCCGTGATCCTGGGATGGCAGGAATAACGACGGTTTGAGGGCTGTATGTCAATGGCCGAAAGGAACTACAGAAAGAAATCAGGATATTCGGAAATATATTGGTGGGAACCGAGGGATCTAAATCTTACTATATAAGCAACCTTCTATTGGCACATAGGTATCCTTGCACACCTTCCACCAACGCCTCTGCTGTTATTTACTAGACAGCGCTCGAGGAAATACCATGTTAATACCATCACCCAATGCGGTTAGGCAATTAACATGTTAAAAATGTTTCCGACCCCTACATCATGTACGAGTAAGGTAGTTATCGTAACAGTCTGCATGTAAGGTATTTATTCCAGCAGTCTGCATTCAGTCATCCTGGAACGACCGAACGATGTAACATCACGCGGCTGGAACCCACGACATGCAGGGCTGCGCTTTTACGCCATAAGCGCCACGGCTAGAAGGAGTCGATTATGTGCGGGTTGATATGCAGAGTAACATAACGTAGGTAGTTACGAGTAAAGGCAATATTATGCATCAGGTAGGCTGTTTACACCGGCTCCAACCCCGTCCACTCACTCGCACTTACATATCTATACCTGCACTCATTCCCTCTTCACTGCACTCCCCTCTTTATGCTACTCCACCTCTCTGAAAACTCTTGATAGTTGGTACTCACATGACCAAACCAAGAAAACAACGAGAAAACATGTCGGTAAGTAGGCGGATGTTTTGTGATACCCGAGAGCTGTGGATTGGATAAGGTACCTAAGCTGAGCAGCATTTGATAGTCCGAAGAAGGCACCCATACCAACGTCGACGCGAAAACCGGCAAATTCATTCGGGCCGCTTCGACCTTCCGTCGATTCGTATCGAAAGAGCCAGGAGCGGACTTCTCGCCGAAAAAAGGCAGATATCATCTTTACGTGTCTTATGCGTGCCCTTGGGGTAAGCAATAGAACTGCGATGCGCATCCCGGTCGCTTTTTTAGGAACAATGGAAATGCAACGCTGATGGATTTCTGGGGAGATATAGCCCAAAGAGTCCTGATTGTGAGGAAGTTGAAGGGGCTGGAAGATATCTTACCGTTTACCTGTGTTCATTGGCATCTGGAGCTGAATGTGGACAAGAACAACTCCGGGAGTAAGATTTTCCTTCCCCAATTTTCTTTCCTTGACCTTAATTACCAATCTTTTGTTTGACCTAGGCTGGCGCTTCGCTACGGCAGAGGAGACGGTTCCTGAGCAGAACATGCATCCGGATCCAATCCATCCTACATACACACATCTATCCCAGCTATATCTGGCCCAAGACCCCGACTATAGCGGACGGTACACCGTACCCCTTCTCTACGACACCAAGACAGACCAGATCGTGAGCAACGAATCCAGCGAAATCCTTCGAATGCTGTACACGGAATTCGACGAGCTCCTGCCCGCGAAATACGCAGAGATCGATCTGTTCCCCGCAAATCTGCGCAAGGACATCGAAGAGACCAACGACTGGACCTACCACGAAATCAACAACGGTGTGTATAAGTCCGGCGCCAGCATGAAGCAAGAGGCCTACGAGGAGGCGGTCAAAGCTCTCTTCGCTGCGCTCGATCGCGCCGAGGCACACCTAGCCGGCTCCCCGGGTCCGTTCTATTACGGTTCGCACATCACCGAGTCCGATGTCCGCCTGTACGTCACCGTGGCGCGTTTCGATCCCGTCTACCACCAGCACTTCAAGTGCAACATCCGGGACATTCGGTCGGGCTATCCTGCTCTCCACCAATGGCTGCGACGGCTCTATTGGGGTGAAGATGCTTTCAAGAGCACGACGGACTTTCAGCAAATCAAGAATCACTATACAAAAAGCCATCTAAGGCTGAACCCTGCGGGGATCACGGCATTGGGGCCTTTGCCTCACATTCTGGGGCTGGAGGAAGAGGTTGCGGCCGCAAAAGCGGCCGCCGTAAAAGCCAAGATCGTTTGATCTAGACCCCGAGGAATAGGTCAATTCGCTAGGCATGTAGCACGTAGAAAAGATAGCTTAGAGTGGCAGGGTCCTTAGACTCGCCATTAGGACTTGTAATTCAGACTCGAATTTTGAAATGCTTTCCATGCCTTCTCTGCATCCTCCCCGACGTCGTATCCCAAGAGCCACATCTGGAATTGTGGATCTGCGAGTACGTTCTTCGGCCGAGACGCCTTGGGAAGTCCCGCCGTGTTCGGAGAATGCCAGAACCGACCCATCGTCTTGCTGCTTTCGATAACCTTTCTAACACGAAGCTCGCGCTGCTTGTTCCAAATTTGAAGGACAGGCGCGATCTGCGTCGGGCTCGTGGCTTTCGAGAGAAGGTGGCAGAGGAAGGATGCGGACTCCAGGGCCATGGCGGCACCTTGGGAGCTGGAGGATGTTAGTAAGGACACTATTAGAGCAGTACGTATCTCGGTAGGGTGAGTCGTAGATTTCTCAGGCGTACAGAAAAGGCAGCATAGCGTGTGCCGAGTCTCCCATCAAGACGAAATGTCCGTCGGGGTGAACCCATTCTTTCAGCTCCTCTGTCTCCAAAATCTCCCATTTGATACAGTCGACCACCAGCCCCAACAGAGCCTGGATCCTAGGCTCCCACTCGACGAATTGGGACCGAAGCTCTTCCCCGCCAACGAGCTCTGGTTTGAGACTGGAAGCTCCACTGCTGCTGCTGGCAGAAGGTTTGAAGAGTACGAGGTTCAATATGCCGTCGAGCATGTAGCTTACAGCATGGCTTTCGGGACCCTGCCAGACGTTCACGCCGGGATCGTTGACCAGGTCGTGGAGAGAAGTTTCCGGGGACTCGAGGATTTTACTGCCCTCAATTAACAAGCGGTACGCGACGTAGCCACTCGGTTTAGGCGGGTCCGGTCGACCCAGAAGAATCTCTCGACACATGGAACGCTCGCCGTCTGCGCCGATGATGAGGTCAGTAGTGACCTCCTTGGTTTCGTTCCCATCGATCGAGAAACATATGGATCCTCGGCCGAAATCGGATAAAGTGGGGTCGAGGATCGCACCAAGCTGGATATTGATGGCCGGCAGGGTTTCCACCTGCTGCACAAGAACCTTCTGGAAAACGGCACGATGAATGACCAAATGCGGAGCTCCGAATGCCGTCTCGATTATGGGGATCATATCCTGCTTGGACAATATTGCGCCCGAATTATAGGACAAAACCGAGTGGGTGCGTGGTTGGGTCGAGCGGGCTCGAACCTGATTCAGAATTCCGACCTCGCGAAGCACCTTGGCGCAATTGGAAGGAATTTGTATACCTGCCCCCCACTGAAGAAAGGCCTTAGTGAAGGTGGGGGTGTCTTTTGTTGTGTAGGCTCTTCTTACCTCGCGAAGCTCGCTATCTCGCTCGAGAATGGTGACCTTGTAGCCCGATTTCGCCAGTGCAATGGCCGCTACAAGGCCTGCTAATCCGGCGCCGATGATTGTGATGTGAAAGGTCCCTTTGAAATCGGGCTCGGAGGTACCCATGGCGACGGCTGTTGAGTCGGGTCCCAGATGTGAAGCTGGTGATTCGTTTCCTAGCAGTCGAGGGTACAAGATATGGGAATCATCGGACCGTCTCCATAGCGTCGTTGCACCAATCGGAACTAGATGCTGGTTGGTATGCCGGTCGACCTCCCGGTCTTCTCGCGGTGCTTGCTTGCAGTATCCACAAAGCTTACGTACCCTCACTGACCCTCAATCTCTAACCCCAGAATGTATCCCAGCGGAGGCATTCGTCCTGGTTGTTGCCACTGCTCCGGAACGTTACTGCCCTCCGAGCCTTTCCCGCAGTGGAGTCCTTGCCCAGAAGCCACGACGCGGCTACGGCTATGGCAATCCGGAAAACAAGTTATGGGGAACTCTCGGGATTCTCTCCACTGAACGCGTATATGTGTTTCACTGTTTCAGCCACTACAGGTATGGTCCCCCATGGCTACAGACTATGGAGACATCCATCAGGAGAGACAAGGCCCACATTCTTGATACCGTATCTGAGTGACGTCTCCCTACAGCCTCATCGTGTGTGGTCTCGGAAACGCTGGCGAAGTTGCCAAATTGTTCGATAATGATGATATTTGTGGTAGGTGTAAGATGCTATAGATTGTATTAGAACAGGTTTTATTTCCGGCCATCTGGAGGTTGCATATCCTATTACCAACAATATCTAGCTAGTTAGAAACAGGGTGGATAAAAGGTAACCGGTGGCATGTATAAAGCTGTTCTTCTGCTATCCTCCTGCTGTCCTTCTGCCGTACATAGTAAATCAGATCATAACAATTTATGAGGAAGATCTTTGTACTCCACCAACCCTTTACCATTATTGCTACAGAATAACACAGCAGTCCGAATCTTTCTCACATTAATAAGCTGATCACAAAGTCTACTGATAGGGTTACTCACCTCCTTGATTTGTGTTTGTAAGAACATCTTTCGCACGTTAATAAGCTGATCACAAAGCATACTGATAGGGTTACTCACGTCTTTGACACTTGTAGTAAATAAACCCATTCTGCGGGTCAACATATCTGTAATACGAACAATTATAATAATAATAATAGATTCATACATCCTTGTGACATCGGTTAGGCCGACCCATGGGGTATAACTATGCTATGTGTGTCGAGTGAACAAAAACCCTCTGGAATAGAAAATCGCTCGCTGTCTATGCGGCCGCTACACGCTGCCGAAACAATAAGACTGAGACTATGTATCAGATTTGTTCGCGATGATCACATATTAAAGAATGAGTGTTCTTGTCACTCTAAACTGCTTCAAAAGCTTCATTTTCATCATCATTCTCACTGTTGCTCTGAGATTCTTTGTGATTGAAATGATGATTCAATAAATTTTTCATCGAAGAATGACATTTTTCAACGTTACTGTCGATTTTAAATCTATGAGAATCAGAGTTTCATCAGAGAATGATCTATGAATATCAGAATTTCATCAGAGAATGACATTCTCTGATGCTACTGTTGATTCTCGAGAGTCTCTGCATAAGTCACATGCAATCTCATAGATTTTCATTTAATTCATCAATGATGCTTCAATTAATTGACGATGCTTTGATCTGATCTTTCAGCTATATAGAGAACGGCTCGCTTCTGTACTTCATAGCTTAGTGTTAATTTTTCATATGATTAGCTCTACTAAGCTATCTACTGAATTTGATTCTATTACCTACGCGCACATTCTCTGGTGCAGTTGAGCAATCCTTGAGCTACTCACACTCGTCGTCTCATTCAAGAGGATCAGATAGCATGGAAATTCGGAAAGACGAAAGAGAAAGCTGTCGAGGATGTGAAAGACCAGTGATGGATTTGCGGAGGCCCTAAGGCAGGGAAACGATGACCGAGGGTAGAAGGACGATAAAGAATATGGAAAGCAGAGGACCCTGGTTTTCCGTTCGAGGGTCCGACGAATCTCCATTGCATTCATTCTCCAGTTTTCAAGAGAAATTCGGAATATCTCTGTTGGCCAGAATGTCAGTTAGCAGGTTGGAGATTGGACTAGCGACAATAGAAGCAGACCAATTTCCAGGTCGTACTGCGCATTCGTCCAGTAATCTTTGCCACCATCTGCGGTTTTGGCTATTTCATGGATCCAGACCTGAAAAATCCCTATCTTTCCGATCCAGACCGTCAAGTCAAACCACCGTTCCTGGACTACTGCAGTCCATACAAGAATTGGCGACATATCTATTCGTACAACCCGTTGGAGGGAATTCCGCAGGAGCATAGGCACCTCATTGTAGGCGGAGAAGTTCATCTATGGGGAGAACTCACAGATAGCGTTTCGTTGGATAGCACGATGTGGCCACGGGTCGCCGCTGCTGCGGAAGTTATGTGGAGTGGGACGGGCAAGATGGCGGACGAGGGCACGACAAGGCGTCTAGCTGAATTCCGAGATAGGCTTGTGGCAAAGGGCGTGGGTGCAGGCATGGTACAGATGGAGTGGTGTCTTAGGACTAAAAGAGGATGTATGCTTTGAAAGATTTTGCTGCCGGACGAATTGAAGGTACCACAAGAACACGGCGTAGGTCGGCTGAACTATACTAAAACTCGACTAATGGCCGATATCGATCAAATTCGATCATCTTAACTTTTCATGTATAAGATATACATCGTTCGAGGTTATCATCTTTTCTAACTTTTAATTATATTCTGTTACTGTAATTAATACAGTATTAACTTATTATCAACGCATTTTATAAATTTTCTAACAACCTGTTCATTTACCCCTAACGAAATTTTAATGGTTAACGAAAACGAAACAATCCCTTCCCTTGACTCGATTCAAACTCACCCTTGTGCATATTTCAATGCCCGTGAAACGTTATTAGCGTGAATCAGTTCAGATAAATGTACTTTGGTGAAGTTCTATCTTGATAGAAAAGATCTCGGAATTTGAACAGCAAATGCATTATCTGCTTTCGACATGATTGATACAGAAGTTTGCTTGAGGGGGGGGTTACCGGGGATGTAGGGAAGATATAGCTGGTTTCCAGCGAAGGAAAGCTCAGGTGCGACGGGGCGAGAGCGATTTGAAAAGATTTTTCGAGTATGTTATCGAATGAGAGGAAGGATGGTTTTGAGGGCGAGATGGTGACATTTCTAGCTTTGTATAGGATAGGCGCGAGGTAGGAAATAGCGCTCAGGTGGACTGGTTCTCCAAGCGCCTGCTTAATAATTCTACATCAATAGGGAAAAGGCTCAGACGGCGGACACCAGGTACTTTGCATCGAAAAGACAGGCAAGGCCGTTTATTATGTCGATGGCAGGATTTTGAGGCTAATGGTACGCAGAAAGAAAACAAACTAGGAGCGCAGAGCCGCCAGTCCAGCGCTAAAGTTCAATCGGGAGCTTAATGATATACAGCAAGGAATATTCTAGGACCTTTAACTTGAGGATTATCAGTGGCCGAACGGAACATCGTGTGTTCGGGGTGAGATGCTCGACACAATGGAAAGACTCGGTCACAGTCTGGATGGCTGATGAATGGCCCCGATGATGACGGTAGTGACGATGACGAAGAAGCGAGACATGCTGTATACGCTGAAGCGCAGGTTTCGTACGGTGCTTATACAAGTAGTGTCATCTATTAGACGTATCGATGCCCTGTACTAGAAAATTCATTTGCCCTAACCGCCTTTGCGGACTGCTCCCATCGAATCTGTAGAGAAAGTTCTTTGATGGCATGGCAAACCTCGGAATACATACCTCTTCAAGGTTTCAAGGAAACGTCTTAACTTTTATTACGGACTCAAGCCATGTTCTCAGAATCGACGTCCATCGAGTGTATCGGCTTTGGAAGAGACTCCGTGCTCATTACCAGCGTATCGGAATCGCCAAATATCTGTATCACTGGTGAATTCGGACTTGTAGAAAATGGCGTCCGTGGTACTAAATAGGCCGGAGACAGCCGGTCATCAGAGCGAGAGGTATCGATGGGTGTTAATTGTCTTCGGCTCTCACTAGCCCGCCGAACTCGCTGTAGGAAGGTTTTCGCAACCTTAAGTTGCAAAGCCGCCACAGATTGCATGCCACCCCAGCGGACGCCGTTTACTCCAAGTGTGTTGCGCTCGAAAACGTGATTTAATTCGGTTCCAAATAGCTGAATCTGCTCTTGTGATGGTCTTTTGTCGAAGTTGAAGTGCAATGTCAACATCTGTCTGTTGGCTAGATCTTCGTGAGAGGATTCCTTTGACGGCGTTTGGGGCGTTGATCCTTCCCTCGGCAGCGGATGAAGCATGATGCGACCAGCCGGACTGTGGCGTTCCCGGTCAGAGAGGACGGGAGACTGATCTTTTGGGAAGTTCGGGGCGTCTTCCTTGATCTTCCGCAGAAGCTCGATCGTCGTAAACCGACCCTCCGGCATCTCTTCAACTAGGGTTTCCAGTGCATAGATCAAGGCTGATGTGAACGAATTATCTCCTGGAATTGGAGTCGTAGCCATCTCCTTGGTTGCAGCAAGGTACTCAAACAACCTGCACCTATTCAGCTACGCAATATAACTCAAGGAGGATGCACAAACCTTTGGTCTCCTCTGACCAACGACAAATTCCCAGCATAGCAGCTTTCGTTTCCGTTAGTGATTGCGTCGCTTGTATGGGAGGGTAATTCACCAATCAAAAATTTCCAAAACATGTGCTTCAGCAGGCTTCAAGAATTCCTCAGTCTTATTCCACACCAGACTGTCTAAATGCTTCTTGTCGTTTGGCGAAGCTTGTCTGTGATAATCAGTGGTGGATAAACCAGCCGTTCTGCTTTAACTGACGCATGAAGTACAAGACTTCCGTAAGAGCCCCCTGGTCTACCGTGGCCAGCATAGTATACTATGAGTAGATTATTTGGTCCATCGTTTTCATCGACAAAGGTAGCTACAAGGCGATTTACTCGTAGTTGCAACTTTGGTGCTATGCTGTTATCCAAGTACTCGATTTGAGCTTTATATCGGAAACGGTCCTCGAAAACCGACTTGAGCTTTTCGACCTCTGGCTTGACAAGCAAGTCACCGGACTTCTCTTCCCAGCAAAGCAGTAAAGCATGGACCTCTTTGTAGTTGGATGGATTCTTGTAGTTCCCTTTCCCTATAACATTACTGAAAAGGACTTGCAACTTTGAGTCCTCCCTCTCATCCAGATTTTCATAGTTGACAATTGAATTGTCTCGTGATGGTGACTGCGCCTTTGTGGTTTGCCCACGCTCTGATCTGTTGTACATGGCCGAGAGGATTTGGCGGACCGCGTACAGGAATGAATAAGAAAACACTGGAACTAGGTGACTGGCTACTACATCCAAGTCTGTCGAACCGCAGAATCAGAGAGGATATGTAACAACCAAGCTGGACCTGTGCTATTAGACGGCTCATGTTTGAAGAGCATGAGGCTGCAAGTAAGGCTTAACTGGAATACAGGTCGAACTGAGGGTTACGCTGCGCCATCTGCCACTCAGCCTTGGCGACAGCCTTGGGCCGAGTTTGTGCTTGCAAGGCTACTGATGCCTCATGTCGATATCTCCACCCTAGTCAGCTAGGCATTGCTGTCTTCAAGCAAGCGCTAAAGATGCCTAGAACCCATCATCATTTGTGGGATACACAAGGGCTATGCACATAAACTCGAGTCGTCAGCATCTTGAAACAGGAAAGGGTCATGGCCGAAATCGAGCACTGCGTATGCGGTCAATAATGCAGGGTGCTTAGCGGGACATTGTTGATAATGCATATTCATACAGAGCTCGCCTATCAGAAGAGCGTTCACCCATCCTAGAGGGAAACCCTGCTACTCACAAGCGTGCAATTTGCCCTCTTGTAAATAAGGGAGTGACATGAGATACGAAGAGCCTCAAGACGGGCAGATTGTAGAACAAGGCGCTGCGAAAGCCAAGCAACGCCTTATATATTAGGCTTGACCCATAATCGAAAGGTGTACACACACACGCTCTTCTCCGATCTCGCTAGCCAATTCCAGACGTCCTGTGATCGGCATGGACCAAATTGTCAGTGTCCCTCGTTGCATGCTTTTGTCTGAGATTGGCTGAAGGTTGTTGAAGCCTGATGCACCGGCAAATAGAGCCGATGTTGGACGAAGAGTAACAAACACCCCTCAACAAGTAAGTATATACTATAATTTTAAAACGCAATCTTGACAAGAACTCATAGCGCCCTCGAAAGTATGCGGACGGCGAGAATCTTAGGATGCAAAATCAGCAAGGTATCTTCATGTATGTTGTCACTGTCGTGAGCGCAGAGTACAACGTGGGTATGCACAAGTGGCTGTATGAGCTTAAGGACTGGAGGGACGAGCCAATATCTGGACGAGTCGCTGAGACGCAGCTCGAGTAATCAGCTGCGGGGAATTCTGGTTCGCCAATATGCGGCTCAGGGCCTTTGTTTAGTCGGGCGTACAAGGCGTGCGAATAAGGAACATCAGCAAAGAATGGGCTTGTATCTCGATATATAAGGGGCGTGAATCCGCAGATAGTCAAATAGCTCAATAGAGCAAAGTCCCATATGGCATCCGATCTTATGGCGAGTCAATTGGAGAAGGGGTTGGAAGTTTTTCCAGCTTCCGCAAACCATACCTGCACAGATACAAGTGTAACAATGTCAGATGGGGCTTCTCTCTCCGTACGCTGTATGTATAACCGTCCGAACCTTATCATAACCTAACAATTGTCAGTCACGTCCGGGCTAGTACATTCAATTGCATTTCTCAAACCAATTTGCTTGCCATGGACGCAAAAGAAGAACTCGGCGTTGCAAGTCCATGGACGTATGGCACCCACGAAAGTACGAAAGCGTGAGTTGGTCAAGCTTCCAAAGTATTTTCGTGGTGCACTTCCCTGATTTGGCTAGTCCAGGATTATCATACGGGCTTTCCCAAGCTTTCCTGTTTCCTAGATAGCGACGATGCATTCATGGTCTATAGGAGATTTGGCTGCGTTTTTTCACGACTTCTTCTATGTAAACAAGATGAACTCGGCAGGATCGAAAAAACCTTGGAAGCCATGGATAGGACAGATGCAGACGGGGGCAACGGGCGGTATCTCATGTCTCACAAACGTGACGAAGACCGTGATACTGTCCCAGATACATGGCCAGAATCGCGCACACAGCTGATGGAGAAGTTGGAGAAGAAAGCTCTAAACTACGGTAAGAGCTAACGAAGAGCTGGTGGCCTAATTCATCGACATACTAACAAACGCCTAATAGCCGACTTGATTCTCAAAACCCAGCAGCTCAAAGCGTTGGATCAGCCATCAACTCGAGACTATCGGAGTGTCTTACACTTCATGGAAAACGATGGCGGTCAACTCTTTGAACAGGAGAGTGACTTTATCTACCAGAAAGAAGACCTTATCACCTTGAGACCCGGGAGGGAACATGCATGGCTTGATGGTATGATCGAGCGAATACTGCAAATATTCCGATGTAGGCTCACAATGGTCAGTCTGATGGTTGTTTTTACATGTCATATATAGTAACATCTTACCACAGTTTCTGTTCTGCTCCAAAGTTGGTACTAAACCCTGAGGGATGTACTTTCTTTTCTGATACCTACTCTAATAGGAAACGAAAGAGAAGTCCAACGACTCTATCATACACTACTATGACCGTACCCGGATCGCTATTTGCGTAACCATACTTATGACGCTCCTGATCTTGGTTCTCCTTGTTGTTCCCGTTTGGCTCCTCTACAAGATGTCGATTGCAGGGAAAATTTCGACTAATGCTAGTTCAATTGGTGTAGTACTTGCATTCACCCTGATTGTCGCTGCTGTTTTGTCGGTATTCACAAAAGCTAAACGTCATGAAACTCTCGCTGCATCCGCCGGGTGAGTCCTAATCTTTTATTCTCTCTAAATATTGAGAATGTCATGTCGAATCGTATCCTCCATATATTGCACAAACTGATCGACGGTTCCAGCTACTGTGCTGTCTTAGTGGTTTTTCTCAGTAACGTGTCTAATCCAGGCCATTGAATTATGATGGAAAAGGTAAAAAAATGACGTGTAGGCCGGCATCAAAGTAGGGTCTAAATTGAAAAGGTTTGGTGAAGAGGAAAAGTCAGGCAGGAGTAGGCTGAATATTTGTGAGCGCCATAGCTATTGCGGGCAAAGATAACGATTTGAGTTGTGACCTATGTCAAAAAGAAGAAGCTCGAAGACAGATTTAGAGTCTAAAAATTTGGGTACTTGAGCATCATGACAATCTTCTCCAGCTCTGACGCTGACGCCCCAATCAGTCGTATCCTAAAGCATCCACGACCTTTGCTAATCATACCTAAGATTCCTCTCTGCCCCAAACCCTGTTTCCCCGGTCCTTGATTCGGTGTTAGGTCATTGGCTCAAATGAGCCTTGATCCTAGTGCTTGTAAACTGTGAATGGTGCGAAAGCATCTTTAAGCATACGATCTGTCTCGAGCAAGAGTAAGATTTCTGGCCACACAAAACCATTGTATTCCGTAATAGAACTGAAGCGCCGCGACTCCATATCCGCATGCTATGATCCACGCCCTTGAAAACCTCCGCGTGGAGTAAAATTTGCGTTCCCACCTCTTCCTCCGCCTCTTCCAAAACTAAAGCCGCCGCCTCTTCCACCACCTCGACCACCGCCTCTGCCACCTCTGTCACCGAAGCCCCCGCGACCTCTGGGCGCCCCTCGACTACCACCACGACCCGCGCCTCTTCCTCCACGCATTGGACCTCCTCTTGATGCACCACCTGCTCGCTTTGGCTTTGACGCCCCTGAAGCAAGTCAGTGAGTGTTGAGAGTGCAATGAACATGCTACAGACCAGGTGGGGGTTTTGGTTTCGGTAAGAACCTGTTCAGCTTCAGCATGTGCTTCTTCACAGCGCTCTTGCATCCTACTTCTCTAGTGGTAGAAGCTTATCTCCTCCAATATAAAACCTGTCTCCCGTCTTGAAAGACGTAGCCACAATACCCTCTTGAGGTTTCACAGTGAAGTAGACTTGGTTAATGGGGCCCAGGATCTCATCAACTTTGCCAATCGCGGTCTGTCACCCAGTCAGGAAATCCACAATAAACCATCTACTCTCGCGTATACCTTGTTCTCCAAGTAGATCGGCGCATTAAAATATGGGATCTTCGTATTGATTGATTCGCACACAATTTCGCCTTCGCAAGCGTGTATAAAGGAGCCCATTTCTGAATTAAATCAGTAATAGCACCTCAAGGAATGCTAGTACCACGGACCTAGGACGCTCGCTGGAGGTCCATGAGATTGCTGAAAGCCGCCTCGACCTATTCAGAGTAAATTTTTTTGGTTTCTGCCCATATTGAGTCTCGCACGCATGGTAGTATGGTTACCTCCTCTTGAACTGAACCCTCCACCACCTCGACCACCACCAAAGCTGCCGCCTCGCCCTCGCGGTGCGCCTCGACTTGACATATTTGTTGCTACAAGAAGAAACTCATTGCGGGTTGTGCCCTCGACCAAAAGCAGATAGCGCTAAAAAGATGCGTGATTCAATACGAATAACCGGTAATTTAACCTCGCTAAGCCCTATGAAAACTCACTATCACTCTCCAGTGCGTGCATCATCACTCATCTTGAGTCACAGAGCAAAGACCTTTATGAAGTTTTTGCTAACCTGAATTAGGACCGAAAATTTGTTTGAGGTTTCTCTCTTAAGCCAATTGGACAGTGAATGGAACAATTTAGTATGCAGGACACAGGCAATAGGGAGACTGTTGGAGCAGATGACTCGCATGCTGCCTTGCCACAACGGAAATCGATTGGCAAAAACCCTACATATTTGTCTCCCAAAGGATCTCAAATTACCGTAAATCCAAAGGAGTCGAAAGACCAAGCGGACAAGCCGGAGGCAGGGAAACCCAAAGCCAAAATGACCAGCGAATCGACTCTACCAGACTTTTTAGTCAAACGTAATAAGCTATTTGACGAGCTCAAGCGAAAACATGATGTTGAGGTTTTAGGAAAGGAGCATCCTGTCATTAACGTTGTGCTCGATCTTGGACTAGACAGGGAAGGCAAGCCAAGACCCGCAATGCCAGTGGCAGCTAAAGCTTGGGAATCTACTCCTGGTTCATTCCTCAAACACGTTGATAAAGATATCAGCAGCGATGTTGTGATAGCAAAAGTCGACGGGAAAGAGCTGTGGGACCTTGACCGACCTTTAGAGTATGAATGTAGAGTTAGCTATGTTCCTTTCAGTTCGGCCGAGGGCAAAAATGTCTTCTGGCATTCTAGTGCACATGTTCTAGGAGAGG
>JAABUR0100003016.1_pt1 | contig 24315 bp, 20 predicted proteins | sample 5560091 | NCBI WGS metagenome assembly JAABUR01 (sample SAMN10711879, study PRJNA513375) | rock metagenome | isolation source: Antarctica rocks | place: Antarctica: Victoria Land, University Valley sud
TATATACTCCTTGAGCTGCGGAGAAGCCCACTTTCGATCTACATTTGACGCATACATCGCGCCGTGAAGTGAGGGGGAGAACGGACAGCCGTAAATGAAATCAGCGATTGCGAAAGTGGCTTCTTTCGAGGTGAGTCAAGAGGGGAAGTGCAGGCGAAAAAGCCAGAGTGACTGCAGATAGCAAGATGCAGTGCAGCGATGTTAACTTGTCGGTGTGCAAGGTCGGAGTTAGTGTTCTTGAGGACCTTCTCGAAGGATGTTAGTGTTGCCTTAGTGCGTAGCGCCAATGGCCGTTATTGCATGAAAGCCCATCGAGCCTATCAATCGAATCAAGCTTTGTTACCAAGCTTTGTCGCCCAGACTGTCTTAGGTATAGGGTCGGTGGACCGTAAAAATGCCCGTATGGCGCATGGGGCCTCCGAAGGATGAAGCAAGGTATGAATTGTTTTATGTCGCAGAATCACGAGCAATTGTACGTGCAAGAGATAGGAATTCCTGACAGACAATCTTTGGCAATTAAATCACCAGTATACTGAGATGAACCCAAAATCCAAGTTGGTGGACAGGAGTGATATATTGTACGATGTCGGTAGAAATAAGGCAGAATGTGTGGGTGATACTGTATGTAGCTCTTAGCCTCGCAACCCTGACTTCTAAATGCCGATCTTATCGCTAAGATTTTCCGCGTAGGTATCTAGCAAGGCAGGCTTCGGTAAAGTCAAGGCCGCCCTTCCGGGCTAGAGCTTTACAGGAAGCTCGAGGCAAACTCCTAAATCCTAATGCTCCAGTCAAGAAATTTCCACGTTTGTAAAACCAGATCACACGTATCCTGATGGGCTAGCAGGATATCCCGTCCCAAGAGCTTGAGAAGAGTATGAGGCTGCGCTAGGAGAGTATCCAGACCCATATTCGCCATCAGCACGCGCTGCAGCCTCAGCATAATTCCCTAAGAGACGAAAGTCATCATGCAGCCATCTCAAAAGAAGACCCTAGCATCAGGCGAAGAGTGGCTGACCTTGGCAAAATAAATCCAAAAAAGCTGAAATGCCAGATGTTTTGATACCTTTGGGGCATGAGGTCTTCATGCAAGCCAAGACTTCTTTCTCAAGGCTGACTGAAGAACAAAGGCAGAGGAGTGCCGACGCACCTGCGGCGCAACCTTGTGTGGTTGTTAGATCCAGCTTTGTGTTGACGCAGGTTTTCTAGATATCTAATCAATGGGATAGCTCCACGAGCTAAATGTCCTAGAGGAATACGCACACCACAGGTTGGAAATTTGCTGCTCTTGGGGACATAAAAGGCTAGGCCTAGACTAGTAAATAGAACCATGACAATCGGAGTGAGAAACATGATGAACAATGTGAAATGAGTATCGTCTGGTAGAACGGGCTCTAAGAGTTGGTGAGGACAAGAGGTCAAGGAGGTGGATTTAAAATGAAGCAGTGGCAGAACAGAAAGGTCAAAGATGTTTCCGAATCTTGAGGAAATCTTGTAAACTAGTGAATGAATCGACAATGCAAGCTGTTTAAGTATTTTTGCGGCTATATCCTAAACAAGTCAGCCTTCACCGAAAGATTTGAGGCTCAGTCGCAAAGACACAAGCCAAAGCTTGCGCTTCTACCTGCGGCTGTCACATAAAAACTTGGGTTCACGTGCACTCACACGCAGAAAAGCTCCATATTTGAATGGATTTTCCATCTCAGTGTCCTGCTGTCAATGACTAGTATATACTGGAAGCCACTAAGGATAAATTAATTAGGACACTGAATCAGAAACTTTACCGAGTATAGCCACGTCGGAGCTTGGTGGACAGGAATAGACCGCGAAATCTGTAGAGTTGGAGGTTCGGATCTAGTATTGCGCGCTTCTACACTTGTCTCTCGCGATTGGCGGTCCGCGATTGGCGATCAAATCATGATGCAATGTACTGCACCAATATCTCCAGCTTTTCGTCGAGCTCTCCTACCGCACTCAACAGCTCTGGGCCTTTGTTAATCCCCGCAATTAACCCTGAAGGAAGCTGATAGACCACGCTGGTGGAGGTCTTGTTCTCGTTCTCCAGCAGGAGAAACTCAACCGGCACTGCTAAGCCGGCTGTGAGATCATGCTCCAACATCGTGATCCCAACCAAAGGATTTCCAGGAATGACCCGCTTGCTCTTACGGCCGCTTCCAATCCCGAATAGGGGAATCCAGGCACCATGGTTAAATTTCTGGAAGATCATGAAGCCGTGGGGACCCAGTGCTAAATCGACGGTAGTAGTGAACTCGGCTTTATCTTTGTCGCTGTAGCGCTTAATCGACTTGGCAATAACAGGCCAAGCGACATGCGAGGGCTCGCCGATCGAGCTGTAAAGGCGGGCACTCATATCGTCGAATTTGCTTGAGGACTGAATCGTGATGCGAGTGCCTTGATAGTTCTCAACCCTCGTCTCAGCCATGACCGCTTTGATAAGAATTGCAGTGTCAAAACACCACTTCCCGCTTACCCTTGAGGGAAATCTAAGAGTCGGCTAATAGAGATCGAAGTGGATTTGAAGGGAGTACTTATCCTCCGAGGAACAAAAGTGAGGTGGGGTCGGCCAAGAAGCCATAGCCGAGTGTGGAAGTTCAGTAATCCTACAGGAAACCCCATGACAATGCATGTTTCCTTTTTGCTTGTTCAAATCACTGCGAGTTGGTAGATTGGAGAAAGATTAATGATCAGCCATAGTATACCGAGGTCAACATCAGATCGCCTCAGCTTTGTGAAAACTTTGACCAATTCCCCAACCAACCTTGACGTTTCGCACTTTCGTCAAGATCTTTCAAGACTACCATCGCCTCCCCATTACAATTTACTTTTTCATCCATTCTCCCACATTCTTGACTTTTAAAGGTAGAATCTTATTCAGCAAAGCATAATCACGAGTAATGAGACCTTGGTTTTGCCCACTAGCCTTACACATGTTCCAAAAGCCCGTGAAGTTCTCTCCATATGTCATGAGAGTGCGGTCGGCTTTATCTGCACTGTGCCCGATTTTTCGTTTGAGCTGCCAGTAATGGGAGCCGAATCAAAGTGTTCCTCCATTGTCACCGACTTATATTTGGTAAGCTTTCCCGTGGAGCCAGTGAATGTCTTGGCAAGATCATCCCAAGCTACATGCTCCGTAGCCACTTCTAAGTCCATGCCGTTCGAATTGGATGGATTGTCGAGGATCCACAGAGCATAGGCGCCCAGACCATCCAGATGAATCAACGGAATCGCCCCATCATCCAGTGGCGCCGCAAAGACGTAGGTTCCAGAAGCATATACGGAAGGTTGGAGATGCTAGCAGAGCATTTCCATATATGGACCACTCGTTAGAATAGTCCACGCCATCGGAACTGTTGGCTGAGCAGATACGAATTCTCCGACTCTTCCCTTGCCATCATAGTGTCCGCTTCGAAACCTGGGGTCGTAGTTGGTTTTCTTCAGGCCGTAATCTAAGCTGACCCATACGAAATGCTTTACCCCTACTTCCCTCGCGAGCTCATAGATGCGTATACCCCAGTAAGTCTCGGTTTTTTCGCCAATCGCAAAGCCGTTAGTGTTGACGAAGGCAGATTCAACACCTTGAAGAGATTTGCGAAGAGTTGGCTCGTGGTATATGTTACCTTCAATGAGCGAGACGTTGGGCAGTGAGGCGATCGTGATGGCGGTAGTGGACGTTATCGAGCGTGTAATGGCTATAACCTCGTATGTCCCCGCTTTTGGGAGAGGTCGAACGACGGCAGATCCTTGCGCTCCAGTGCCCCCTACAACGAGGACTGACTGCAGTTTCTTACCACAAGACGCAATGGAATATCAGAGCAAGAAAGTCGATACTAGGATGCTATTGTCAGAGGTGAGAGTTTCGTCGATTGGTATTCTAGTTTTGCCAATATAGTACTTAATAGTAACCTTCGACCGGTCCAACACTGTCAGTTTATCTTGGGTGCTCTCTTTTCGTTGGGAACGATGTTGGTTGACAGTGCACACAAGGATTCCGACAAAAGACGCCGTTGTCGATATGGTCCATCTCTTTGACCGTAGGCTTCTGTTGTGAGATTCGAGGGCCCATCTAATAGCAGCTCACCGATGGTGCAGAGATTGTTGAAAGCACGGCCTTGCCTCCGCAAGGCATACCTTTATGTAGCCAGGGAAAAGCATGCATGCCAGCTGGCCTGTTCACGCAACTTATAGCGACATAAGGGCTAGATTAGAAAGTCAAGCAACCAGGCTTGGGAAACATAACTGCCTGAAGACAAGACATGCCTATGCGCACCAGATACCAGTACGAGACTTGTCGGGAGCAAAAGTTGTTGTTGGCAGTGTTGAGAAGCCAAGCTGCAGGCTGCTGATCGGTTACCGTAGAATAGATAAAGTGGTGTTCAAGCACTGTCGCTCTCCGTAGAGCAACGAGTGCCCGCCAGGTCAACAGCCCTTCACCCGAACCTTCCAAGACCCTCGATATCCATGATAGTCATGGACCTCCAGCATGATCTCTTGCCCTGCGTCGTCCGGCGCAATTAGATCATGGGTTCCTAACGTGGGGCTCTCAATGGCCTGCAATCTAGATCTTCCCGAACCTCAAGCGCATTGTCATGGGCTTCCTTCCCCACAGATGCACTAAATATACCCCTCCATGGTACCTACTCATGCTGGAGTCACCATGCTTTTAAGAATGAAGCACCATCTCCCTTCCCTCCACTCAAGGGATTACTCTTGATCCAAGGTAACCTTCCTCCTATACACACGAGCCCTCACTCCACCATGGACATCTCCAACAAGTCAGAGAACCAGGGCGCGATGGCCGACAGGAATTATATCCACTGGCAAGCGGAGGGCGTGGAGAAGATCCCACCAAACGAACGAGAGGATATTCAGGCTGTAGCGGACATGATCAATGCCATCCAGAAGGCACAATGGAACAGCCATCGCCACTGCTTTTCAGGTATGTAACCCTCGGATTCTAAGCAGCTGTTGCTTACCAGTTTCAGGAACACATGCACGTACACAAGGATTGGTCAAGGGCAAGCTCATCGTGGAGCACGATCTCCCCAAGCACCTAAAGCAGAGCCTGTTCGCTGATGGTGGAGAATACCCTGTTTTCTGTCGTTACAGCAGTGAACCAGGTGACCCGGGTCTTGATGTCATTCTACCTGAGCTCCTTCTACCCCCCCATGAATCTGACACACAACAGGACCGCATCCCACAACCCCGTGGCTTTGCCATGAAGGTGTTCAATGTCAAGGGCGAGATGTTCGATGCTGGCAAAGATGTCCCAACGCACGATATCGAGTTCAATTCTACCCCAGCCCTAGACTTGGCAGACGCCAAGACAACACGGGAGATTATTGACTTGAGAATCAAGTACGGGAACAATCAGCCGGAGCTCTACAAGCATCTAGAGGCGAGAAAGGACACGGACCTACAGAAGTTCCGAGACACTGTCCGAAACACACATTTGGAGTCTACCAGACAGTACTCGCAGACCGCATACCGCTTCGGCGACTATGTTTGCAAGTATTGTCTAGTACCGTCTTCCGAGACCCAGAAAAAGCTCTACGATGATACTGTGAAACCCGACAAGCATGACTCGGACATTCTCAGCAACTGGCTGAAGAACTTCCATGGCGCTCATGACGCAGAGTACCTCCTACAATTTCAGCTGTGCGAGAACCTCGAGGACCAGCCAGTGGAATATGCCGGCAAGGTGTGGGATCCGGAGAAGTACCCATGGCAAACAGTGGCTAGACTGGTTATCCCCAAGCAGGATTCCTTCAACTACGAATTGAAGGCATTCTGGGAGGACAGATTGCGCGTCGACCCCTGGCTGGGACTGAAAAGTATGCAGCCTCTTGGGTCACCGAACAGGCTTCGTCGCACGGTGTACCCTGCCAGTAGTGCTCTCCGCCGCAAGATGAATGGCACCAGTGAGATTCATGTCAAGAGCATGGACGAGATCCCGTAAGTCAAACCTCAATGAACACGTTGCAGAGAATGTGCATTCCTAACTCTATAACAGAGGGCCTATCCCGCGACCGATGCAAAGTGCGCGTTAAGGGCAGATCACCAGCCGTTGTGGACGTGAGTCTAAAGGTTGCCACTACGGACATGGGCTCAATTTCATACGCTTCAAGTGGCCTATTAGCGTCTCTTGAAGGCATTGCTGTCTCCGTTTGGGCTATTGGATTATGCCTATTTCTGTAAATATATCTTCTCTACAGCAACAAACATACTTCTGAGGCGACTATCCCTTTGGTGAAATTTTCCGCAACTCCCCAGAAACGAAATAGTGTAAGCCGCTATCGATGCAGCTCATGCTTTCTAGAGGCAAGCGGTTGTTCTCTCCGTGCGGAAAGATGGGGTTTCTGACCTTGGACCACAAAAGAAGCCCCGACAGGAACCGAATACTCATAATCGATTAGACGCTTTAACAAGTTCTAGACTCTAAAAAACCAAGGACAACTCCCTCTCCTGCAGCTGACCTACTCCGCCCCTAACGACCCAAGTCCCTATCCCTCTCCCCACTATCATCTTCCACCATACATCATCCAACGCCACATACATGATGGGGAATTTACAAAGGTTTAAGAGATCTATCGTGCCTCGCCTCTCCTTTTTATTGTTCTTCATTGTACTTTGTACCGCCTGTCACTGTTCCCGACCCAGCCACGGGAGCCAGGACATCAACGCAGAGATCAGACTATCTAGACAACGTAATCAGTCATATTCAGTCCTGTATCAAGAAGTAGCCGAAGCCAGTGAACGAAAGAATTATCGGTTTCGTGTATCCCTGCTGCTCAATCCCTCTTATCGCACATTCTTGGTATTTCGAGGAAATGATGAGGTTGTTCGGGGATTTGGATCTTGATGGAAAGGGGATGTTGGGTTCCGAGTCTGTGGGTTCGAGCATGCAGTATTAGGAGTATTAGAGGGTGGTTGTTGAGTTTGGTAATGGATTTTGGTATTGCGTCTATGGCTGTTTCTAATTCGCTACTCTCCATTTTGTTCCTTCTGACATCCGTTCTCGTCATCTCAACCTTATTCAAAACCATCAGTGATCACGATCATTAGCACCACGTCTACAGCCATTCTCCATCACCCTCCAGTCTTGTCCCTACGCAAAACCACCACTCTCCTCTCCCCACCCCACCACCTCCAATTTGGATCCCCCATCCACGTGCACCCCCCTCACACGCCAGCATCGAGCTACCCGACCAATTGGTCACAGCATGGATTGCACTCTGTATCTGTGCTTCTATTAGGGGCCTTGACCCAGTCGTTGGGGGGGTGAGATTACTGATGCCCGGCCAAGGGAAAGGGCGCTGGTGAGGGTGGAGAGGAAGAAGAGATGATTGGCGGAGGTGCAGAGATGGACATTTTGATGGCTTGGGGTGATAGATTCGTGGGGAGGTTTGGAAGGGGTTTTTGGTGGGAACAGAAATGAATAAAAATAAACAGATCTATTACGCGAACTTTAATATCAAGAAGAACGAGATCATTAAGAGGATGCTCTTTTCGAATATTGAGACATATCTCCGTCATATGGTCCACCCACTTACATCTCACAGAGTCCACAGACCATCCCACTCTAGTTAAGTTTCACACCGGTATGAGCATAGCCTACGGAAAGAAGCTCTCTTAATCATGTAAAAATCAAGATTAGAATCCAGAGTTTGTAGAGCCGTAATTCATATGGGGTTTGTTTAGGTACAGTAGGGTGTATGAGGCACACGAGCCATCGATATACCAATTCCACCAACAAAGGACCCATTGACAGATCCCACCCCACGGGATGAGGATCCCGCGGGATAGACACCCCCACCTATCGACAGTGCAAATCCCGACGGGCTCGTGGTCTTCTGTCTGTTGATGGGAGTGCATGGAAAATATGTAGCAAACCCCTTTCCGATACATGACAACAGAATTGACTGCAGTCTTCAGAAGTAGGTATCCAGAGAGTAATACTGTATGAAACGCAAGACGATGATCAAGCACAGAGTCTCGAATGCGTGCTGGTAAGTTGAATGGAAAGTGTGCGTACCGCCTGGGTAGTAGCGCATTGAGGAGTCGAGAAACGATGATGATATCGACAGAGTCGGTCAACTTTTCCGCTCTGTCATAAATGGAGGGTTCGTATGAGGAAGGTGTGCTATAGTGAAGGAAAGAGATGGTTTCCATTCATTTGGCAATGAATATTAAAGGATTGGAAATTTAGCATTGTGGACTTGTCAATTCTTTACAAAGACTTTTTCCAAAATTTTCAAGGGATAAACTATAGATACCTCGTAGTCATATTTCATAAAGTCATGACTGAAGATGGAAAACGATCTTAGAATATCGTTCGCACAATTTCCACAGATCGAATCTCATGACATGACTAGATTCACTTACCCAAGACTTACCCAAGACTTACCCTAAAATTTTCCTATTTGTAGCTTTTCATTTCTTCATTCCAATCATATATCACGTTCCTATATGCATAACTTTCATACACCCTCCAAGCCTTTAAAGAGATCAACGCCCCAACCCTCACTCGGATTGTTGAACCTCTTAAGATTCTTTCTCCCCATCTCCTCAATAATATCCAAATCCTCAGCCAGTAGTTCACAGCTCGAAGCCTTGTAATTTTCCACAATCCTCTCTGCATGCCCGCTTTTCGGTATCACGCTTGTGCCTCTATGCATTCCCCATTTTAATGCGACCTGCGCAACCGTACACCGCCTCTTGTCTGCGATCTTCTGCATCACTTTGTTCTCTAGTAAAGGTGGTGGAGCGTCGCTGGGAGAGCCATAAGTAGGGTTGCTATTGGCGAGGGGGGAGTATGCGGTAACATTTATACCGTAGGCTTCATGCAAGGCTACCCAATCGCGTTGCTGCAGGTAAGGATGAAGTTCCATTTGGTGCACAGCGGGTTTCACGCCAGTGGATACCATTAGACGGTACAATTGGGTATGGGCAAAGTTAGAGACACCGATATGGCGGACTTTGCCTGAGGGGAGGGAGGACATGGCTCGCCAGGTCTGTTTAGATTGAGAAATATAAGCCAATTGAAGTTTCCTGTAGTGGAAAGGAAGGACGAACGTCAACGTAATCAATCTCGTTGCCGCCATATGGAGAGGGAGCGACGGGCCAGTGCATTAAATAGAGGTCCAGATATTGAAGGCCAAGGTCTGAGAGGGTGTTGTCGAGAGCTTTTTCCACTAGTTCCGGGTCATGGCTGTGATGTTGTCAGTCGTGGAGTCTGGGTAGAGAGAACCACGAGAGAAGTGGAAGCCCACTGGTCATTCCATAATTTGGAAGTCACCCAGATATCCGAGCGCTCAAGCCCAGCCTTCTTCAGCCCATCGGCAATACCTTTGCCAACCTCTTTCTCATTTCCATAAATTGCTGCGCAGTCAATATGTCGGTAGCCTGTTAGGATCGCAAGGGATACGGCGTCTGAGTTGTTCGATTCTTTCAGATTCCAGGTCCCGAAGCCTAATAATGGTATTGTGGAATCCGCGGTGGGTTTGAGGGGGATTTGGTTTTGGCTGGCTAGAGTGAGATGAACAAATGCCGCCAATGCGAGGTGCAAAATGAGAAACATGTTCACAGGCTGTTGATTTGGCTTTTTGATATATACAGCAATACTCCGTACAGTCGCCAGATCAAGCTCAGTGCTGGTTGTAGCGTGCGTTCTGCGCTCGAGAAAGATCTTCTCACCGCATGATGTCATCAACCGATTTCAGCGGAGTTAATACGGATTTAAAACGCAGTACTATGATGACTTGTATAAGATGCTCAATCTATTACTGGAATAGCGGCTTATTCTGATCGTTCAATGCGAAGTGTTACATCAGGTGACCCAACATCAAAACTTTTCGACCCCGCACTATGTTTTTCGCTGCGTCGACCCGTGCAAGTCGTTTCTTTCCGCTTCAACTATCATTCTTTCACTTCAACTATCCTCACAGAGTGTTGAAGTCGTTGTACGTCAAGCGTTACATCAGGTGACCGAAAATTATCTGACCGACGATTGAAATTTTCTTTGACCTGTTTACATGTTTACTTGTTTACCCGTACACACTGTATGCTTCGTACATGCTTCATAGCACATGCTAATTAGTTCAATAGAAAGCACTCTTCATGGCTCGATACCAAACTCCCTACCAAACTCCCTACCAAACTCCCTACCAAACTCCCTACCAAAAGCCCTACCGAATTCCCTACCAAACGCCCTATCAAACTTCCTATTGAACTTCCTACCAAACGCCCTATCGAATTCCCTACCAAACTCCCTACTAAACTCCTTATCGAGCTGTCTATCGAACTCCCTACATGCTTCAAAATACGCGTCGGTCGGGCGCATCACACACGTCAGACAGTGCTTCAAACAATGCTTTCTACATGGCTTCCTACCTCATTAGCTTCTTCATTGCTTTCCCTATTTACACCCCCGTTTGCTTCCCCATCGCAAAGCTTCATCGAGTTCTTCGTCTTACCTGTTTCATAGAAGAAAGGACTACATCAACTATTGTTATGAAGAAGAGCTTGGAATAACGATAACGGGTCCCCTACATTCCATTGACTTCCCCATTGACTTTCCCATTGGCTTCCCCATTAACTTCCCCATTAACTTCCCCATTAACTTTCTCATTGACTTCCGATAGACCACATATGGAGCACTGAATAGGCCACATATGAAGCACTGGGTAGGTCACATATGGAGCACTGAATATACCACATATGGAGCACTGGATATATCACATATGAAGCACTGAATATATCACATATGAAGCACTGGATAGGTCACATATGGAGCACTGGGTAGGTCACATATGAAGCACTGGATATACTACATATGGAGCACTGAGTAGATCACATATGAAGCACTGGATAGACCACATATGGAGCACTGGGTATACTACATATGAAGCATCGGAAGGGCAGTGGGGTTGATTTTACAAATCTGTTTCTTATTTTGCACTTTTAGAAGATTCGCCACTAAATTTGGTGAGGCTCTCGGCAAATTCTAAAAAACGGCACAGGTTTCGCAATCAACGATACCTAATAAAAAAGACGTAGTGCAAAGCAGTTTCCATCGGAAATGATGATCCCCTCGTTCAACTCGTATTGAGACTCGAGCATTCTATAACTGTTCAACTCCGACCAAATGCATCCATATTCAGAAGAGACTGTAGACCGCCATGACACTAGAATAATGCATCGCGACGAGGTTGCTGGACGGTGTCAGCTGGTAAAATAGATCGTGGTGTATTCTTATCATCACTATGCTTGAGCACTGAGTCTAGGCAACTTCAAAGTGGCCATAGCAAACAAGTGTACTGTGTGCATCGCAGTCCGACAAACGAATTTTAAAGGCCAAGCGCGCGCACTTTACTAGAACCAAAAAGACTCACGGTCACCCTTGGATAGTTGTCAAGAGACTCCATCAGCCTGCCTTTACGGCTTCAATCAAACCCTCCGACTCCTCATTGACCTTATGAAACTTCACCACCTTTAGTCCCACAGATTTCAGCAATTCCTTCCATTGTGTCTCTGTTCGTTCCAATCCCGAGAGCATAGCCATCATTTGAATATCCTGCAAAGCTGGAAATACGGGTGTATTCACATCTGGTAGAATCCACTCGTTGATCAGGATCTTGGAATGCTCCGTCATGGCGGGAATGGTATTGCGAAGTATTTCACGAGCTTTGTTGTCGGACCAGTCGTGGAAGACGGTGCGGAAGTAGTAGGCTCGGGCTCCTAGGGCTATGTCAGTAGATCCCTGATAGGGTAGAACGGGCGACATACCTTTGATGGGCTGTGGAGTAAAGAAATCATACTTCATGGGCATGATGTCTTTGTGCAAGTCAGTGAGACCGTCGATTACCACCGGCAAATCTTGTAAGATTAAGCGCCCACGAGCATGTGGAAATCGAAGTCGGAACGCTTCGAGATCGTAGCCTCCGCCACCCGCGATATCCACAATAAGAGCGGCATCCCTATCCACCTCAGGTCCGTGAAAAAGTATGTCATCGGTTGGGAAGGAGTTGAACCACACAGGCCGCAGTTGTCGGTGACCGACCATGAAAGTATTGAAGGCGTTCAAACGCTTGGGATCTTGATGTGTCCACTCGAATACGTGGGATTGGGTGTTGTGTGCGTGCTGGAAGATACCTTTGCGTCCGTCTTCAGGGTTCTTGTACTTGGTTATAGCGAGGAATTCGGGCATTTTGATGAGTGACGCATCGGAGGTATCAAACCTGGATTATTAAGCACGCCATCTATGAGGATCAGAGTAGGACATACATGTATGTGAATGCGCTCTTCAAGGCGGGATCCCCGAGAGTTTTGGATATTGGGGTTGCAGCATAAGTGTGATAGCCTATCTCCTTAACAACATGTATGGCGGCAAGTGCTCTCATGATACGAGCTGTTTAGCCAAGTTAACGCCGAATGCCTAATCTTGGGAAGACAACGGTCTTCGTACCTACGAGTGGCTCGTCGCACGCTGTATTTGTAGCCAATTCCCTGGCGGTGATATGGTGGTTACTCTTGTTAAGGCTCTCGATCAAGCCCATGTCTATTGCCGTCTTTAGCGAGGCGCTCTTAGCAGGCTTAAGTCGCAGCGACTGTTAGTACATTCCCAAATTGTCTCGAGTCTCGCCGAGTCTCGTACCTGCATGATCATGTGCCCTATGAATTCTGCTGGCGACTCGAGAGCTGCCACCATTCTCTGGCACACGGCAAGCAGCTTCTTGCGAGCCTTCTCCTCATGGACGACGTCCGTAAACAAGCGATTCATAGCAAGTTCAACGCCGCTGATCTGATCCGAGAGGCTCGAGCGCCTATTGAAAGACATTGTGGCGGGTTGTTCGTGGAAGGTGATGTTTAATGACTTACTCTGCTCAGTAACGATACTTATAAGAGGCTAAATGTTTAAGTGTCAGACTTTGGCAGGAGTGTTGTGAAGCTTATGTTACCATGAAGAGATGTGAATAAATCGAACACCACGTATGACATGAGGTGCTTCACTAAACACTTACACGCCCGGTACTCTTGCCACATTCTACATAGGAGAAGTAAGGGAGGGAGGTATTTTACAATCCTAGGAGATGTGTTACCGGAACCCAAGAAATTCTTTCTAAACCTGACACTTAGCACCCCATAGAGCCGGTTACGAAGAGTAAATACAGCAATGGAGGTGACTTGGTGCTTCAATAAACAGCAGACGAGTACGCAGCCAAATATCATGATTGACACTCAACTAAAAGTACTTCCTGAAGATCTCCTATGTCGTTGTCGTCACAACACATTGCAGAGTAGAAATTTCAATATTTATGCCCCAAGGAGTGACTTCTCATTATCAGCATTGCTTTGAGCAATTGCAACCTCGGGCATCTCACCTTAAAACATTGCTTGAAACCTATACATCTGCTTTCAAGTCGTCCAGTTCAACATACCTACTATTGATGGCGCGTGCTTTTGAAGGTTCCCCCCAGGCGATAACGCGTCTATCAGTTGAAAAATTGGAGGAGCCGTTTACTTTCTCTCGGAGATGTGTGTTGATATGCGGAGTTGCCTCGGAACCTTTGGTCCTAAAGTGGCGAAAGAAAGCCGGGAAGACTGGTAGACAGCCACAAACGATGCCACAGCCCACCTCAGCATCTCTGAACATAGTCAACGATATGAAGGGCAAGTCTTGCCGGGTTTTGGGAAATACATACGACCAGAGAGCGAGACTCATTATTTCATATGATAGATCTTTACTATTTGCTGTATGGATGCTTGCGATTAGGCGAGCAACGGCAGAGAGGCAGGCACTACCATTCAGTTAGCTTTAGCCGTGCATATGGCAGTGTTCGACAGTACTTGCAGGAATCCAAGTGCGAACACGGCCGAGACTCCGACCTTTTTCCTGGAAGGCATTTGCAACCGCCAAATCTTGAGCATCGGTAGCACAAAGATCAAGATATCGGATGTAATGTTGATACAGGCCGTTACAATGACAGCGTCATTAATGTTGACACAGTGTCCTGGTATGGCAGGGTTGAAAATCTTGCTTCGTGGCACACACTGAAAGATCTCAACAAATAGGTCTGCAAGATAGAAGAGCGCATTAAGCCAAATTACAGCATCAACCACATTTCGGAAGCGGTCTTTAGCGCTCGAAGTGAATAGGCGTCGAATCTGGAGTAGGATCGAAAGCTTTGCGACGAATATGATGGGTCCGTAAGTTATCTCAACGTAGTTGATTAACTAAGCTGTTTAGTATTCCCACCATGATGATTGACAGGACCAGAGTGGTCATAATACCTTCAGCAATCGTATAAGATTTGATAGGGTAACATTCCATTGGTGACTTCCACCACCCCAATGCATTCCTGCAATATCACTACTACAGAATCCCAGGAAGCCGAGCTGCAAATGATCAATTACGCGCTTGCATTCGACAACCGGGGAGCATAGTATAGCATACCCACGCAATGAAGGATGTGTCTACCAGCTATTAGAGGAGGTTCAAGGACAAGGCAGTGGCGAGATCCAGTTTGCGGCCGTAAGGAGATACTTACAGTCTGCCCATCCATGCAATTTGATAATACGAAAGACTGTGTACATTCGGATCCAGACAACCAATGTAGTGATTGATAGGCAGACCGCAACTGACGCTACAACATAGCCAAGAGTAGGGTTGCTGAAATCAGGAACCACACCCGGTGGAGGAGGCAAGCCTCCCACGGCCTGATGTTGGTGAGAATTCGAAGCTGGATCCATGATATCTTGTTTTCTAGTTGGTTAGGCTACCTTAGTTTGCCAGTCGGTGTTATGGAAGGACCTAAGAGACTCCCTAATCAACGGAGAGGTCTGCAAAGATATACTCAAGCAGAGGAACTCTGTTTCCCAACTTAGTTCGGTGAATAGAATAGTCGCCTATACGAACTTGGGGGCCACACTTCTGCATCAACATTATCTGTCTGCACGATTTCGGGTGCGCAGGCCTTGCCAAATACTGTCCATTCAAATACAAATCATACTTTCTGCCAGCCCCTCAATTGCTGGCATTCGGCAAAACCGCTACCAGAACCGTCAACTTGCAGGTCAAACATGTTGCACAAACATTGGGCGAATGAGTGAAGTTGAAAGACGACAACATGTCGCAAGAAGCGCCCCATCAACAAGGCTGTCAACAATCAGAGGACTCGAGACAAGCAATTTCTCAAGAACACCAACAGCTTTGCGCGTGGCATCAGATAATCATTGCCAGTCTTACGAAAACCTCCCAGTAGGTTTTGTAAGGTTGCAGCTTTGCATTATGTGCGAGAATTTAACTGCTCATTTAGGGAATATTTGTCGAGAGTGGTGCCTGGTTGCCTGCAGTATTGCATATTGAGTTCCTAGTGGATGCGAGTCTTCTCGTGACTGCTGGGCAATAATGTAGCTGCACATGCGCGACAAGATCTTGGTCTCGACAACTTGGGGGCCAGCATCACTTGGCCTGGTTTCGCCGTTGAAGCCAGTATGTTTGTACATAGGCGTAACAGGTACAGTTACACAACTTAATCTTTGGCCCCCAAGACATCGGAACCCTAAGGTATTGCTTAGAGCATGAGGCCCAAGCATTCAGCCGAAGCAAGATCGCAGCCTTCATTAATTTTCTGTCGGAAGTATTTCTCCATGGTCTCGTGTGATAATATCAGCATCAAAAAGTTCTACTTGTAGTTTTGCTTCAGAGTGTAGCTTGTGTGCATAGCCAAGGACCCTAAAGTCGAAGGAAGTGGACCTCGCGCAGTAAGATTTGGGGTGCTGTCGAACAGCCCACACAAGGGGCGAAATCTAAAAAGAACAGCCGGTCATCGTAGAGAGCATGGCCATGAACAGCCAAACGTGCAATCTATTAGAAATCTTATCATTCGATCCGGCCCTGCATATTTTATTCCAACATATTTAAATGCAGATCTGGTCACACAGAGGTCAACAATAGCAGCAACATGGACTTTGGTAAGTTTGTTTAGTCGTCGCTGACTAAAGAGGGAGCCTAAGTCTCTGAGGTACCTTGAAGGACCACACAGGCAACGCCAACAATTGGGGTTTATCGTTGATTGCGAAATTAGCGTGTGCAGAAAGCTCTGCATTCCTTGGCATTCATTTTCGCTCTGCCCCACGGTGATCCGTTTGTAGGAGGAATTCAAAAATCAACCCCATCGCCCCCCAATTGCCCGAAATTGAAGCTATTCAGACCTCTTTGTTTATTGACGTTCCTGACGTTCTTTCAGCTATGACCGACCCACTACCTGCAGCGATTCGCTCCAGAATCGTACGGCTTCTACTACTTCATTGGCAACCCCTCGCCATCGTCGAAGAAGTTCACTGCTGCTCTAGAACGATGTATAGCATTCTAGAAAATATCTTCATGTATTCGTCATCGTTTAAACCTCAGTTTCGCCCCAAAGAAGCCCCTCGCAAGGTGTTTAAGGCAGCTGAAAATGGTCTCATAGCCTACCTCGAAGACCAGCCATGAGCCATGCAGAAAGAGATGGTCTGATACATATGAAAGAAGTGAGGCATTAACGTGCATCGATTCACGATATCAAGAATTCTGAAGAGAAGACGCTGAAGTAATAAGAAAGAACAGCGTGTAGAAGTCAGGCAAAACGATGAGCTTCGTTTGAATTGAATAGTAGACATGCTTCATTTGACGGCTGAACAGCTCATGTTCGTGAATGAGTTCTTATTCAATGAGATCACAGACTATTGTCATCAAGCCTATGCTTCTGTTGATCAATCAGCTCGCTATCAAGTCTCTAGAACGAGAGAACATTGCTGAAGTGTTCTTTCAATCTATATGAAAGACGAATATCTATTCTGTATCGACATTCGTGAAGACTGATTCAACGACGAGACTTTCTTTTGATGACTAGCAGATGAGCTGCTATCTCTATGCAGTTTCTTTTCGATTTCGAGAAGTGTGATCATCATGAATAATGCAAGTGTTCATTGCAATAGTCGAATCAAAGAGCTCATCATCTCACATGAATGTCAGATAAGTTGTTTGTCTCATTGAATTGAATGAAGATCTATCACTGATATGAATGTCAGATGTGATATTTGTCTCTCTACTTGTTGAATTACAATCTCATAGAACTCATCTTCAGCGTATTAAAGATCTAAGTTCGTAGACATTTTGACAAGATATGATCTCATTTTGAAGACATCTTTGATGACTTTCTTCATTACGCTGTTGAATGAAGCGAATGTAATAGATATTCAAGACAGCACTTCAAGCATTCAGATTACATCTTTGAGACAGATATCAAAGCTTTAAAAAGAGATCTTGAAGTGAGTACTATAAACTTTGACTAGCTAGCTTCTGAATAGCTTCATTTTCATCTATTTGAATATAATAATAGATGAAAGATTAAATGTTAAATGACTCATACAAAAGAAATCGCGAAGTAATGCAAAAACATAGAGATAGATTTTAACTTTGACGTTGAGACACTTTGAATAAAAACAATTACAAGAACATCAGAAACATCAACAAACAAAGAGGTCTGAATAGCTTCAATTTTGAGCAATTGAAAAATGATGAGATTAATTTTTGAATTTCTTCTACAAACAAATCATCGTGAGGCAGAGCGAAAATGAATGTCAAGAAATGCAGAGCTTTCTGCATATGCTAAAACCTTGTTCGTTTTTTTTTAAATTTGTCGAGCGTCTCATCAAAATTTCAAAAAGTGCAAAATAAGAATCAGATTTGCAGAATCAAGTTCACTGTTTCTCTCAATGCTTCATATGTAGTATATTCAATGCTTTATATGTAATATATTTAGTACTTCATATTGTTGTATGCAAAACCTGTGTCGTTTTTTTGAATTTGTTGAGCGTCTCATCAAAATTTCAAAAAGTGCAAAATAAAAATCAAATTTGTAGAATTAATCTTACTACTCTCTCAATGCTTCATATGTAGTATATTCAATGCTTCATATGTAATCTGTTCAGTGCTTCATATGTAATCTATTCAATACTTCATATATGACTCATTCAGTGTCTTATATGCAATTTACTCAATGCTTGATATGTAGTATATTTCATGCTTGATATGTAGTATATTCAGTGTCTCATATGTAATCTACTCAGTGCTTCATATGCAATCTATTCAATGCTTCATATATAGTTTATTTGATGCTTCATATGTAGTATATTCAATGCTTCATGTGTAGTATATTCAATGTTTCATATACAATCTATTCAGTGTCTTTTATGTAATCTGCTCAATGCTTCATATGTAGTATATTTAGTGTCTCATATATGATTTACTCAGTTTTTCATATGTAGTATATTCAATGTCTCATATGTGATCTACTCAGTTCTTCATATGTAGTATATTCATTGCTTCATATGTATTATATTCAATACTCTTTATGTGATTTACTCAATGCTTCATATGTGACTATTCAATGTCTTTTGTTATGAGTCTGCATAAAGCGAATCATATAAGTGTATTCTAACTAGAAGTTCAAAGCTGAAGAAGAAAGAAGATGCAACACGTTGTGAGTTTTATTCACGAAGACACGCTAGATTGCTAGCGTGTCAACATCAGCTTTATACTAGTTTATGATAGTCTGACATGATTTATGTTAGATTAATTCAAAGTGCACGCTCGCAACATTATTTTCTCTCTTCATCTAGCAATGTTCTCATTGCTGCAGTTCAATTGACATTTCTTAAGTTGATTTCTATCTTGACTTGTTTGAATATCATTTATGAAAGTCATTTACAATCTTTAAGCATTCTTCAAATGTTACAATTCTAGCCTTCGTCTATTCTTTCTAGTCTTCATCTGAGATTCATTCTAATCGAGTCTAGTGAGCATTTAAGCTAGAGATGATGTCATTGAGACTCTGCATCATATGTGTAAGATGTCAACTCAATCGAGTCTAGCACAGAGCTGAGAAACACACATATAAAAATCGAGTTCTTTTCTGTAAATACTTTTCTTTCTTAGCATTTATCTATTAGTTAAATGACATCTTTATGACTCACTCTAAGTCGATTTCTAACAGTAAATAAATGCTAATCAACTACTCTGCTATTAACATGTAGACGATACAAAATAATCTACTTCGTTTATTCAGAAAATTCGCAAGAAATTCTTTGAATTACTTTCATCAAAAAACACACAGGCAAATTTACTCAAATTTATCAAATCAATCACTCAATCAAATCTATCTTATCTTTCTCACAATGACGTGCGACTTTAAATCAGTCGAGTCATGAACAGCTTATCTGCTTAGAAGCATTGCTAGTAAATCAGTTTTTCTTATTTCTTTCAATGTTTCAGTCGATGTCAAGAATGCTGATATTTCATGAAACATCAAGACAGAAGAACAGCTTCATCAATGAGCTCATAATCAGTCAAACGAGATCATCAAGATGTTGAACGAGCTTAAATCTCAACAAAACATGACTTTGAAACTCAACGAGCAGTGAATCATTGTTCAAGTTGAACATGACAAGAGATTGAATCAACTAAAGATCAAACAGATGATCATAGACACTTTAAAAGAGATAAACAAACACTATTAAAAGAAGATGTTGAATCTCAAAAATAAACTCAAAGAAGTATTGCATTCAGCAAATCAGTCTCAATCTCGTCAGTCTACTGAATCTCAAGTTTCTATGAAATTTCTATCTCGTCAATCTATCAAGAATCATACTTGATGTGAATCATTCACTCTATTTAATAATGATCATCACAAATCTTTCAAGTTTTTGAACTCATCTGTATTCATTAATAAAGATGAATCAACATAAAATAGCTGAAGAATCAAGATAAACAACAAGCTTCAAACAAATGTTAATCACTTTGTCAATGAGACTATCTGCATTGTTTATGTGATATCTAGACTAGAAGATGACGCTGCTGAGCATATTTTCGCTTAATATTATCATGACGCTTTGCATTCTTACATCTTGATCTATGAGCTACTTGAGCATCTTGAAGAAATATACAATGAACTGAATAAGAATCAAAAGTGTCATCGTGAGTATAATACTTTGAGACAAGCAGACAAGTCTTTCAATGTCTTTTACTTCAACTTTATGAAGTTATTTAACTATCTCAAATACAATGATTGCATTCTAATGACTGATTTTCAGAATAAAATTAATAATCGCTTGCAGAACACTCTATCAGTCTGTTCAAAGAACTTTACTTCACTCACTCGCTTAAGAATCTTTCTTCAAGATGTGAATAGTAAACAACGAGTCAATTATCAGCTTCGCAGCGAACGTCACACTATCATCATCAAAGTCACTGTTGTATCTGATAAACGCGCTACTTCTCTGTCAGTAACAACTTTGATAATCAATTATGTTAAGTTGACTATCTTTTCTATTTCTGAGTCAGCAAGATCATCAATTATCTGCTACATCTGCAAGATCTTCAATTATTTGTTCAAGAATTGCTTTCAGCTGAACAAGATTAACACTTCTGCATTTCATGCATTCATTCTTCATTTACATGAAATCATTATTTTAAAGAATAAAGAGAATGAGAAAATGTCTTTCAAGAATAACGAGACAAAAAACTAGAGACTTTCATCAAAGACGCGATGAAAAATGTGTTAATTTCTTCAACGATGAGCATGTCAGATGATTCTTTTGCTTCTGAATCTTTGACTACTGAATGTGTACTTTCTAGCAATAAAATTAGTTACTCATTGAAGTCATTAATTGACATTGAAGCTGCTGACTATTTGTTCATTGATGAAGTAATCGCGCAGATTGTTTATGATCAGTTGCAAATCGAGTCTTTGACTTTGATCAAAGCGAAGTCAATTCGAGAATTCAACAATCATTATGCTAAGAAACTTATTACTCATGCCATTTATTCAAACCTGACTGTTCAAAATCATACAATTGACACAGCTTTTATGTTGATCACTCAATTAGATCAACATTAAATGATTCTTGAAAAAACATGAATGAACAAAATCAATCTAGTAATTGATATGCAAATCAATTTTCTTCAATTTTCGAATTTCAATTCTACTAGTTAGAAATCGATTGTTCTACTCTCAAGTCATAAAACAATCACGAAACAGAAGAGCTTGACTTTTACTTATATACTAAAGAGATTTTTCACTTTCGTTACATCTTAATTCAGTCAGAAATCACTCTCTTTCAGTCAAAAGAAGAGTTCAATCGAACAGTTAAAATCATGTGACGCAGCTTTAACTAGCGTCAAAATTCCTAAATTGACGTCAGATTCAATGAACATAGCAATGATAGAAACAGCAACATATAAAATGTTAGTCAAATGTTCAGACATTAAGATCTTTGCTGTTATCGTCTTGAAAATCGATTGACTCATAACTACAGCTGAAAACAAGTCTGAAGAAGTGAATCTGCATGAGCTTTTTCATGCTGAAGCTCTCAAGCAAGTCAAGATCAAGCTTTTCTTTGAATATCATGACTATCTAGACATCTTCGATTAAGCAATAATCAATCAGCTATTATTGCATCGTTTCTATGATCATAAAATTGAGTTGATCGATGAAGAAATATCTTCTTGAAGCAGACTATATCAGATGTTCAATCACAAGCTTCAGAAAATAAAGAAGTATCTGATCAATCATCTAAACAAAGAGTTCATTTTCTTCAGCTTCACATCATACGTCTCGCTCATCTTGTTCATCGAAAAGAAAGACGATAGTCTGCGTTTCTGCATTGATTACAGAAAGCTCAATGCTTTGATCAAACGAGATTGCTATTCTTTGTCATTGATAGACGAGACTTTCGCTTGTATACAAGAAAGCAAGTATCTGATTTGATTGAACATCATTATCTGTCAGAATCGTGCCTAGATGAGTCAATCAGCGAAAGTCAGGGTTGAATAGTGCTTGATCTTTAGAGATAGCTATAACTGAATATTAAGAATACAGAAGAAGATTGGTACAAGAGCTTCTATTTATGTAATGTTCAGAGGCTGCGCTAGACTCGAAAGAAATGTGTTTGTGACACGGGAAGAATATGATGTAGATGAACAAGATGTTGGTGAAAGAAAAGAGTGTTGAGAAAGGAAAAGAGTGTTGAGTCATATCTGAGTCATATCTGAGCCATATCTGGCTAGCTCGCTGGTTAGCCCTAATCATTACGCAGAGAACTCGCTAGCGTTCACTGCGAATTGATTAGGGCTTCAGCCTTGTTCAGCCTTGGTACGCTCGTAACATTACTTCCCTCTTCGAAAATTCATGTTCGCATGAATGTAGTTTCTTTGCTCGCTTTTGTTGATAGTTATTCCGATATTTAGCGCGGTTTGTTTGAATATAGCTTATGAAATTCGTTCAAAACTTTCTCTGAGTCATCGAATTTCCCTTTATCGACATAGTATCATTCGTCGTCTCTATCTAGATCTGTTCATTTGACTTTGTACTGTATTCGACCTCGATAGCGTCTGAAGTTCAATATATCGTCTATCTTTCAGTGTTCATCGTCTTCGATAGTGATTGATCTGAGTGATTCTGAATGCTGTTCTGATAGAGAATCTTCTGAATACGATCGCAGTAGCTTCGAGCTGAACATCGAATGCAGATGCTTCATGCTGACTGATAGACGAAGATGATAGAAGATACTCACTTTCGCAGTGATTTGATAGAGACTCAGCTGTTTGTCTTTCAAATCTTTGCAGAGTCTCGTTGTCTTGACGTTTCTGAAAGATAGTCAAACTCAGTCATCTACTTCATAGATGACGTTTCGTCTATGTTTATTGACCTGAACTTCGATGATCAGCTTCGTCTTTTTCAATTGTTGACGGCCGAAGCTCAGTAGCTCTTTCATTCAAATGACAATATCATCTGCTTTTCTAGCTTTAAGTCGTTCACGAGTTGTTTCGTAGTCAGTCGTATCTGAATCGAAACTTATTCGAGAGTGAAATTCTTTATTGAAGTAGAAGAGAATCATTGAAGTGATCGAGAAGATATTGAAATTGTCGCTGAATTTCATCATAGATATTCATTTGACTCAGTCGTTCTGCATGTAATTGCAGTAGATTCTAAGTTCGCGTTCAACGTCTTGATTGACTCGTTTCGATTGATCGTCGATCTCAGAATGATAGACTGTGAATAGACTAGCTGTGATTCTCAGTCGTCTGCAAAGACTCTTTCACATAGTCGATATGAATTGAAAGTCTCTGTTCGAAACAATAGAACTGAGTAGGTCATGCAGTCGATAGACGTTTCATAGCATAATTCAAACCGTTTCTTCGACTGAGATGTCATCGTCTTCTCAATGACAGGAAACATAGTGACGTTCTTTGATGAGACGACATATGATTGTGCAAATGGCGTTATAGTCTTCTGATAGAGGTAGCTCAGTAATGAAGTTCATAGCTATATCTTTTCAGCGTTCTTGTGAAATGAGTAGAAAATGATGAAGTTCATTGATGTTATCTCTAGAGACTTTGCTTCGCTGACAGGCATGACAGTTTCGAATGTACTGTCTGACTGTGACTCGATGACCTGATCAATAGTAGAATCGTTGAATTAGATCAATAGTTTGTCTATTGTCGAGGTGAGAGGTTGAGGGCTGATCATGAATTTCCTGCAGCAGTTTCGTATGCATATTCTCGAAGACTCACAGTAAGCCTTTCCTAAATAGAACGCCGTCAATGATTTCGCAGTCTTTCAATTTAGTGGTATGAAATTTGAGCTTGTTTTCGTTCATAGCTTGCCTATATTCGCTGCAGAGCTCATCAGTTTGATTGATCATACGTACTCGTTGATAGAGATTTGCTTCCGGTTCAACAGGTAGAACATCGACTCTATCAAGGGTCAGAATAGTTTGAAAACGATCTTCAAGACGCTGAGCTGATTCAGAGACGTTTGCTAGAGACATTCTGATTAGAGCATCGACTTTAGTGTTCATTTTGCCTGACCTAAAGATGATCTGAAAGTTGAACTTCGATAGAACGTTCAGGTAGTTGACTTGTCGTCGACTCAACTGTTTGTTTTTCATGAAGATCTTCAAAGTCTGATGATCGATGAACATCTGAATGAGTAGTTCAGTGCATTTCAGCTCAAGTCGTCAGTGTTCGAAGCATCGAATAATGACTAGCAATTCCTTGTCATAGATGTGATAATTGATTTCAGCGAGAATCATGCTTTTGCTGTAGAAGATCATCGAATGAAGAACTCTCTCGTCATCGTACTGAGATAGTATTTCACCTTTTACATAGTTCGAAGCATCGATCTTCAGAATAGCTTGTCGTTTGAGGTCGAAGTGACGAAGTACTGAGGTCGAGCTGACTTGTTTCTTTAGATT
>JAABUR0100003020.1_pt1 | contig 24301 bp, 18 predicted proteins | sample 5560091 | NCBI WGS metagenome assembly JAABUR01 (sample SAMN10711879, study PRJNA513375) | rock metagenome | isolation source: Antarctica rocks | place: Antarctica: Victoria Land, University Valley sud
CTCCCCAAGGAAAAGGCCCTCGCCCATCTTGACTACCCCTCAAGGAGCGCTCCAGCAAAATTTGCCACACCCTCTTCATACCTCTGCTCTTCAGCGGTCGCTTCCTCGAGCCGCCGGCGGTCGCCCTGACCGCGATCGCGGTAGCCTGCTTCTGCCTCCTGTCGAGCGCGGTGTACTGCCTGAACGACGTCGTGGACGCGCGCTCGGATGCGGGGCATCCGCGCAAGTGCCGGCGACCGATCCCCTCCGATCGTGTCTCGGTCCGATCGGCCCTCGTGCTGGCGGCCGTGCTGGCCGCGTGCGGGATCGGGATCGGCGCGTTGCTGCTGCCCGGCAGGTTCGTCGCGTTTGCCGCGCTTTATATGGCGAACAGCCTGGGTTATTGCCTCTTCCTGAAATACCGGGTGATCGTGGACGTGATGTCGATCGCGATCGGCTTCGTGTTCCGGCTGATCGCCGGCTGCGTCGTGATCGGGGTGCACCCGTCGTCCTGGATCCTGCTGTGCGGCTTCTCGCCCGCCCTGCTCCTGGGATTCGGGAAACGTCGCATTGAGTTCACCCAGCTCGAGCCGGGGACGGAGTATCGGGAGACCCTGCAATCGTATTCATGCGAAAAGCTCGACATACTCCTGTCCGTATCGAGCGCCCTGTGCCTGCTCTCGTACGCCCTCTACACGACGGCGCCGGAGACGATCCGGGTCCACCGCACGGAGAACCTGATCTACACCATCCCGCCCGTGTTCTACGGGGTCTTCCGATACGTCTTCAAGATTCAGGAGGGCCGCCATGACGGGCCGGTGGATGTCCTCCTCCGGGATCGGGTCTTCCTGATCAATGGCCTCCTCTGGGTGGCGTTGAGCGCGGTGGTCCTCTACTTCTGATCTCGACCCGGGATGCGATTATGTCGAGGATAACCGTCGATGATCGGGCCGAGGAAGATCGCGGCCGACACCGCCTGCGGTGCCTGCGGTCGCCGGGTCTGGCCGTCTTCGACCTGGACGGCACGCTCGTGCGGGGCGACACCCTGCTCCCGTTCCTGGCGAGTTTCGCGTGGGCCTGTTGGCGGCCCGATCGGCTGGCCGCGATGTCGCCGCCGTTGGCGCTGTACGCGACCCGCGCGATCTCGGCGTACTCGGCCAAGCAGCGGTTGCTCGAGGTCGTGCTGCGGGGCGAATCGGCGGCGGCGATCGCCGGGCATGCCGATCGGTTCTCGTCGACCTGGGTCTCACCCCGGCTCAGGCCCGGCATGCTCGCACGCCTGCGGGAGCACCAGGGCGAGGGCGACCGCGTCATTCTCCCGTCCGCGAGCCCCGACATCTACGTTCACGCCATCGCCCGACTGCTGGGGATCGCCGAGGTCGTCTGCACGCGGGTCGAGTTCCGAGACGGTCGCTGCCTGGGCCGGATCTCCGGCTCGAATTGCAAGGGCTTGACCAAGGTCGAGCGCTTGCAATCCCACCTCGGCCGCATGGAGGCCCCGGAAGTCTCTTACGCTTAGGGCGACAGCCGGAGCGATCTGCCGCTGCTCCGGTGGGTCCGTTCGGGATATCTCGTCACGCGTCGAAGCGATCTCCTCCCGGTCACCTGCCCCTAATTCGCGAAACCACTCACCATGAAACACCGCGGCGTTCAAGCACTGGCCTACGTGATCCTGTCGCTGGGGATACTCTCCGTATGGACGACCTTCGCGAAGACCGAGAAGATTTACCGACCCGAGGAGTCCCGGGCCTCCGGATCGAGCCTGGTGCAGAGCATCCAGGATGAGGCGTCGGACCCGTTCGTGGCTTCCGGATCGAGCCTGGTGCAGAGCATCCAGGGCAAGGCACGGGCCCCGTCCGTGAAGCGTCGCCTCTTGCCGGACACGGCCTGGGCCCTCAGCCGACTCGTCCCCGAATCCGTCTGGGACTCACTCGCCCGATCCCTGGAAGGTTCGTCGCGGTGGCAACGCGCGATCCAAATCTATCTCGGATCGGTCCTGAGATGGCAGCCCGAGCATTATCCGCTGCTCTTCTCGGGCTACTTCCTCATCTGGTTGTCCACCCTCGGGTTCCTCTATCAGGCCAAGGAACTGACTCGGACCCTCTACGACGTGTCGGAAGCAGGCGCTATGCTCTGCGGCGCCCTGCTCGGGATCGCCCTGCTGGGCGGTAACGGCATCTGGGCCGATTATCCGTACGACATCCCGAACGCGTTCGTCTTCACGCTGGCCTTGAACGCGCTGATCCGGGGACGATGGTGGCTCCCGCTGGCGTTCGCGGCGGCGGCCTATTCCAAGGAGACGTCGTTCCTGCTGATCGAGGCGTATGTCCTCCTGCGATGGGAGCGATGGCGGCGGCCGGGATTCTGGCTCGTGCTCGGCCTCCTCGTGCTGATATTTATGCTGGTCCGTCAATGGATTAATATGAGGTAAGCCCTGGCTCATGCGGGCCCCAACTGGTATCTGGGTCGCAACCTCGGGGTGCTGACCAAGGGCATGGTCCAGTTCATGTGGGCCTGGTGGATCGTCCTCTTCGCCGTCGCGCGAATGTTCTGCATGCTCGGCGACCTGCCGCGTGTCCTGCGGAGGTTGGTCGTCCCCCTCCTCGGGACGATGCTGGGCCTCTGCTTCCTCTACGGCTGGATCGACGAGCGGCGCGCCTACTACGAGGTCCTGCCGATCGCGGGGCTGGTCGTCCTCCAGTGGTCGGTGGCCGAGCTCGGCCTGGCCCACCTGATGCGGCCCCGCGACCGGACCGCTCGCCCTCAACGACCGGATCCGGGTGGCGCGTCGAACTCCGGCGATGCCGAGGCCATGCCGGTCCCGCGCTCGCCGAGCGAGGTCACGGCGATGCTGGAAAGACTCTATTCGCACACTTCCGGCCTGCTTCGGCTCCTGATCCAGCTCCGGCCCTGGATCTGTCCCTTCGAGGAGGTCCTGACGCGGATCCCGCCGAAGACGGGGAATCTCCTTGATGTCGGTTGCGGCATCGGACTGGCCAGCGCACTGACGGCGGGGTCGGGGTTGGCGGCTCGGATCGTGGGATTCGACACGTCCGCCCGGGTGATCGCGACCGCACGCACGGCGTTGGCGTCGATGCCCCTCCGATGCCGTCCCGAGCTGTACGCGCTCCCGGTCGATCAATGGCCGGACGGCACGTTCGACGTCGTGCTGTGCATCGACGTGCTCCACCACGTTCCCCCCGACCATTAGCGCGAATTCTGCTCCCGAGTGTGTCGGTCGGTCCGCCCGGGCGGCACCCTCATCCTGAAGGATCTCGCCCCGACCCCCCGCTGGAAGGCGTGGGCGAACCAGCTCCACGACGCGATCATGGCCCGGCAACGCGTCTATTACTGCCCCCCCGATGAGATCGCGAACTGGCTACGCGCCGAGGGACTGGACGTGGTGGAAACCACACCGATGCACCGGCTCTGGTATGCCCATCATCTGATTCGCGCCACCTCGCCGGGATAGGCGGCCATCACAGCCGAATCCGCGGGCGGGGTTCTTCGCGGGATCCTGACGATTCCAGCCGCCGCCTCGCCGCCTCCCAGGACGGGCCATCCGGGATGACGATGCCTCCCTGGTCATCCAGGGTCAGGCCGGTCCAGGACTGCACCGAGGAGACGATCGACCGCGGATCGAGGTCGAGGGGTCGAGGCAACTCCCGGACGCGCGCAGTCCGGTCACTGCCGGCGGTGACGATCCGAGAGCCGTCGGGGCTGAACGCCGCCCACCAGACGGCGGCGTCGTGTTCGATCGGAGCACCCAGGGGTCGGCCGGTGGTCGCGTCCCAGAGCCGTACGGTCCGGTCGTCGCTGGCGGTGAGGAGGCGGGTGCCGTCGGGGCTGAAAATGATCGTGTGGATGAAGCCGCGGTGTTCCGGCCTCGGGGCGAGCGGCCGTCCGGTGGCCGCGTCCCAGACGTGGGCCGTGTTCTCCTGGCCGGCGGTGGCGACACGCGTGCCATCGGGGCTGAACACCGCCCACCAGCACTCCGAGTCGTGGACCAGGGGAGGCCCCAGCGCGCGGCCGGTCGCCACGTCCCAGACCTGGGCCTTGCGGTCGGCGCTGGCGGTGACGATCCGAGAGCCGTCGGGGCTGAACGCCGCGGACCAGACGATCCCACCGTGCTCGATCGGCTCCCCCACTGCGAGGCCGGTCGCCACGTCCCAGATCCGGGCCGTGCGGTCGCCGCTAGCGGTGACGATGCGGGCGCCATCCGGGCTGAACGCCGCGAAGTTGACCCCTTTGTTGTGCCGCAACGGCTCGTTCACAGGCAGGCCGGTGGCCGCGTCCCAGATCCGGGCCGTGCCGTCGGTGCTCGCTGTGAGGACGTGTCGGCCATCCGGGCTGAACGTCGCCGCACGCACGCCCGCTTTGTGTTCCAGCGGCGGCCCCAGCGCGAGGCCGGTCGCGACGTCCCAGACCCGCGCGGTGCGGTCGGTCGAGGCCGTGACGATGCGGGTCCCATCGGGGCTGAAGTTCGCCGCCGGGACGGTCCGGCCGTGGCGAAGGGGAGGCCGAGGCGACCCGCCGAGCCGGAGGTCCCAGACCCGGGCGTTGAAGTCTCGGCTGGCGGTGAGTAGGCGCGTATCATCGGTGCTGAACTCGGCCGAGTAGGCCCAGTTGCGATGCCAGAGCGGCGAGCCGAGTGCCTGGAGCGTCGTCGCGTTCCAGACGCGCGCGGAGTTGTCCTGGCTCGCGGTCGCGATGCGGGTCCCGTCGTGGCTGAATGTCGCGAAGAGGACCGCGCCGACGTGTTGGAGAGGCAGACCCACGGCTCGTCCGGTGCCCACGTCCCAGACCCGTGCGGTGGAATCGCCGCTGGCGGTGATGATCCACTTCCCGTCGGGTCGGAACGCGGCATGATTCACCCGGGACAGATGCGTCAAGGGAGGCCCCAGCCGCTCGCCGCTCCGTGCATCCCAGACGCGGGCCGTCCCATCCGTGCTCGTCGTGACGAGGAGGGTTCCGTCGGGACTGAAGGCGACGCCGGTGACCTGGCCGTCGTGCTCTAACGGCGGGGTCAGGGGCCGGCCGTCGCTCGGGTCCCAGACCCGCGCGGAGCGATCACTGCTCGCGGTGGCGATGCGCGTGCCATCGGGGCTGAAGACCGCACGCGTGACGTCATCGCCATGCGACAGGGGCGGGGTGAGACGTCGTCCGTCCGTTGCATCCCAGACCTGTGCCGTCCGGTCTTCGCTGGCCGTGACCACGCGCGTCCCGTCCGGGCTGAAGGCCGCCCGATTGACCCTGCCCCGGTGCTCCATCGCCGGCGTGATGGGCCGGCCGGAGGTGGCGTCCCAGACGCGAACCGTACGGTCGTCGCTGGCCGTGACCACGCGCGTCCCGTCCGGGCTGAAGGCCGCCCAGGCCACGCCCTCTGCGTGTTGGAAAGGAGGGGTGATGGGCCGACCGGTGGCCGCGTCCCAGACTCGCGCCGTACCGTCCTCGCTGGCCGTGACAAGGCGCGTACCGTCCGGGCTGAAGGCCGCCGCGTGGGCCTTCCCTCGCGTCACCAACTGGGTTCGCAGGGGGAAGATTCGATCGCCCCAGCCGGCGAGGTTCATGCGGATTTGCCCTTCCAGGGCCGGGCTCATGGGCGGGAGAAGCTCCAGGCTGCGAGCCAATCGGAGCATCCCCCGCGCGACGTCTCCCTGCTCACACATCGCGAGCCCTTCATCCAAGACGACGCGGGCCGACATCCGTTGCACCTCCAGGCTCCGCTCCTCGGCGCGACGCCGCTCGTCTTCGGCCCGGGCACGCTGCGTGTTGGCCTCGATCCGCTGCGTCCTCTCCTGCACGCGGGAGGCGTTGATCAGCAGCGCGGCGACCAGCGAGATCAGCGTCACGACCGCCAGGGCGGACCCGCCCGTGCGGACGAGCACCCGGTTCCGCCGCCCCCAGCGCGAGAGTCGCTGGCCCCATGGCTCGACGAGCCACGAGATGGGCTCGTCGGCCATCCAGTGCTCGATATCCACCGCCAGCTCTCGGGCCGAGGCGTGGCGGTCCTCCGGCCGAAGCGACATCGCCTTGCGGGAGACCGCCTCGAGCGCGGGGGGGACGGCCGGGTTGACCGAGCGCGGCGGGGGGAAGTCCCCCTGCCGGACGCGCCGCAGGACGGAGGGGATGTTGGCACCCGAGAACGGCGGCTTGCCCACGAGGAGCGTGTACAGGGTGGCTCCCAGGCTGTACACGTCGCTGGCCGGTCCCACGCCTTCGGGCCATCCCTCGGCCTGTTCGGGGCTCATGTAGGCCGGCGAGCCGACGACGGTCCCGGCGAGCGTGTCGCTGCTTCCCGATGCGATCGCCGAGGTCGGATTCAGGGGCGCCTCGGCCGGTCCCCGGGGCGCCGTCCCGTCGGGACGGAGGACCTTGGCCAGGCCCCAGTCCACCACCATGGTCTCGCCGTAGGGGCCCAGCAGGATGTTCGAGGGCTTCAGGTCCCGGTGGATCACGCCCCGATCGTGCGCGTAAGACATCGCCTCGCAGACGGCCACGAACCGGGTCAGGAGCCGGTGCAGCGCCAGCGCCCGCGCGGGGGGAGTCTGCCCGGCCGGCGAGTTCGCGCCGTGGTGGCGCGCGATGACTCCCTTCAAGTCCTCGCCGCGCACGAACCGCATGGCATAGTAAGGGCGGCCCCGTCGGTCGGTCTGCAGCCCATAGACAGGGACGACGCCGGGATGCTCCAGCTGCCCGGTGACCTCGGCTTCGAGCAGGAACCGGGCGCGGCTCTGCGGATCATCGGCCAGCTCAGGCCGGATTTCCTTCAGCGCCACTTCCCGGTTCAATTCGGAGTCCATCGCCACGCTGACCAGGCCGAGACCACCCCCGCCGTGAGGCCGCAAGATGCGGAACCGGGAGCGGGTCGAGATACCATCCGCGACGACCCAGGGGAAGGTGACGTCCGAGGCGATGGGGCGATCGGCAACTGTGGCTTCTTGCCGGCCGGCCGCTGCCGGTTCGCCTTCGAGGGCGGAGAGCCCGTCCAGCTTGAACTCCAGCAACGGGTCGGCGACCTGTTCCCGGACCGCTGTGACCGTGTCCATCGCACCCACGGCGACCAGGCTCTGCCCGGGGTCGCCCCCATGTTTCGCGACGTGGCGGCGGGCCAATTCTTCGAGGAGGTCCCGATCCTCCTCGGAAAGGCTCCCACGCTCGACGAGGATTCGGGCCAGGGGCCGGGCCTTGTCCTTCGACCAGAACTGGAAGGCGGCGTTCAGATCGGCCTGCTCGATGAAGCCGTTTTGAAGTGCCAACATTCCGAACAGGAGATTCTGCTCGGCGTCGAGTCCTGTCATGGCTCATGCCCCCCCGGGGTGGCAGTTCCCCGATACAAAGGCCTCGGTCGGCGGCGGCGGTGTCGGTGCAGCGGCTCGGGGTGCCAGGTCAGTGATGTCGCCAGACGTCTTCATGGCAACGCGGCCAACGGTCTCACTTACCAAAAGATTGCCCGTATCATGGAAGCCGTCCAGTGTCTCTCCTTTCCAGGGAACCAGGATGTGGGCGGATTGACGACTTCACTCCCGACAGGCGCCCCTACGGGGTCATCGGTGTTGCCTCGCGTGGGCCCCCGATACCAACGCACCTCAGTCTCTGCATCTCGTCCCTCACTCTCCTAACGCCCCGTCCCGAACTGGCGGTCGCCGGCATCACCCAGGCCGGGGCAGATGAACCCGACGTCGTTCAGCCGCTCGTCGATCACGCCGACGTGGATCGGCACATCGGGCATGGCGACGGCCATGCGGGCGATCCCCTCCGGGGCGGCGATCAGGCTGATCAGCTTGATGCGCGTTGCGCCGGCGTCTTTCAAGAGGGCGCAGGCCTGGACGGCCGAGCCGCCGGTCGCCAGCATTGGGTCAACCAGCAAGGCCACCGAGAACCGGGGGAGTGGGGGGAGCTTGTTGTAATAGGCGACCGGCCGTAGCGTGTGCTCGTCGCGGAAGAGGCCCAGGTGCCAGACCTCGGCCTCGGGGATCAGTTCGAGGATCCCCTCGGCCATCCCCAGGCCGGCGCGCAGGATCGGCACGATGGCGAGTGAGTCGGCCAGGACGCGGCCTGGGGCCGGCCCGAGCGGGGTCGTCACCCGGACCTCCTCCGTCGCCAGGTCGGCCGTCGCCTCTTGGGCGAGCAGGATCGCGAGGAGGCGTACCAGCCTCCGGAACTCGGCGGGCCCGGTGCGCGTGTCCCGCAGCGTGGCCAGCTTGCCATGCACCAACGGATGTGTCGACAGATAGACGGACGCCACGCTTCCCTCCTTCGGAAATCGGCCTCAATGGCCGCAGCCGGCCGGCGCATCGGGCCCATCGCCATCGTCCTCGACGCTCACGAGATCGTAACCGATGAGAATCGGGTCGGGAGGGGCTTTCTCCCCCGGGCGTGGCCGGAGGGCGAGGATGCGGACGACGCCCGGAGCCGATCAGTTCGTTCCCGTGCGGCTCGCTTGCTGCCATTTCCCCGGGGACGACCTCGGTGGTCCAACCCGAGCCCGGTCGCCCGCTCGCGGGTGGCCTGGACCGCTGATTTGTCCCGGTCGCGGGGAGACGAGGGGCTCGGTCAGACGTCGGGTCGCCTTGAAGGGCCCGGGGTCCCGCCCCGCCCCCTCGCGGCTCCGCCGCCCGGGCCACCCGCGAATCGTCGCACGGCTTCGATGTGCGATCCGCGCGAGTGAGGCCATTTGGCTCCGGGAAGCCCCACTTTCGAAGCCATTCGACGCGTCGGACGCGGCCGACATGCGTCGGGACGGAGGATCGCTGAAGCCTGCATGTCTCGGTGTCTGAGACTGTTGTCCATCCGCTTCAAGGACTTGCGGCATCTCCCAGCGGGATGTCGCCGGGAGCATTCCGGGTGGGTCACAGGTGGGTCAAAGGTGGGGGAAAACCGGCTTTCCGCAAGAATGCCGATTCCCCGTTCACATCGATGCCACATTCCCCCAAGGAAGAGACTCGCAAAGATCGCCTACGTTCGGGTAAGAAGAGATCGCGAACGGTGAGAGGTGGGTCACGTGACCGGTTTCCAAGGGGGGGAGAACACCGGTGATCCTGCCGAACTCATCGGAGCGGCCCCCCACTGCAGGATACCTGGAGAGGGGACGGGGGTCGGCGAGGTGGGGCCCCGTCGCTCCCGACCCCCGCTCAAGACTTGCGCAGACCGCGCAGATTTCGTCCTGGTAGACGAATGTCCCCATTTTTTCTCTTAATATGATTATTTACATAGTATAATTAGTTTACTTATTGGCTTGGACAACGGCCCGAGACAAGCACCCGACGACCCGTCATGACCTTGGAATCTTAGAGCTTAGCTCCGTCTTTTTCCTTGACTCATCGAAGACGAGCCGCTTAGTATCGACACTTCTGATTATTTGAAAACAAACTTTAATCGAAAGCAGAGTATTCGATTTTCAAATACTATTGAGGGTCCTCAACCTGCCGCGTTCGACGTCGCATCGCTGGCTATTCCTCCGTGCCGGCACAGAGGAGGAGAAACACACATTCGTTACGGCGTGCGGCCTACAATTCCGCATCCGAGCGATCATCATGCTTTTGCGATCGGTCATGAGGTCGAGCTGTACATGAAGCATGCTGCTCCAAACACAGAGGTGCGCGATGGTCTCATCTGACCCCAGACACGGAGACAGGATTCCGCCCCGGGCTCCGGAGGGCTACCGGCTGCTCGAGTGGCTCGGCGGAGGGGGTTTCGGAGAGGTTTGGAAGGCCGAGGGCCCCGGTCCCATCGTCGTTGCCTTGAAATTCGTTTCCATGAGCGGCCACGCGGCGACCTCCGAGGGCCGATCGCTCGGATTCTTGAGGTACATCCGTCACCCCAACCTGCTGGTCCCTTTCGCGTTCTGGCAGATTGATGGTCACCTGGTAATTGGCATGGATCTGGCCGACGGAACCCTTCATGACCGTCTGTCCGAGGTCCGGGCCCAGGGCCTCACGGGCATCCCGCGCGTCGAGTTGCACCGTTACATGTGGCAGGCCTCCGAGGGGATCGACCACCTCAACGGGCATCGGCACGACCTCGGGGACGGGATCCGCGTGGGCGTCCAGCATCGTGACGTGAAGCCGCAGAACATCCTGCTGTTCGGTGTCGGCGTGAGAGTGGCCGACTTCGGCCTGGCCCGCCTGCTGGAGCGATCGGCCACCGGCCACACCGGAGGCTTGACGTTCGCCTACGCGGCTCCCGAGTTCTTCTCGCAGAAGACGTCGGACCGGTCGGACCAGTATTCCCTGGGCGTCACTTACTGCGAGCTGCGCGGGGGAAGGCGGCCATTCGTCGGCACTCCCCTACAGCTCATGTACAGCCACGTGAATGACCCGCCCGACTTGGGCATGCTCCCGTCGAAGGAGCGGGCGATCGTGGAGCGGGCGCTGGCCAAGGTGCCGGACGACCGCTGGCCCGACTGCCGGGCATTCGTCACGGCACTGCGGGCGAGCCGGACGGGCGGGCGTTCGGCGGGAGTAGAGGGCTCAGTCTATCGGCCATATGAAGCCCGGATCGAGGACGGTCCCAAACAGTCGGAGTCACAGATGGCCCATCAACAGCAGATCCATCCCGGCGGCAAGCGCGTGACGAGGTGGCTCGTGCCAGCCGTCGTCGCCTGCCTCGCCATCATCGTCGGCCTTTCAGTCATCGACGATCACACGTCATCGGCGCGTAATGCCGAGCCCCCTCGGGTGTATGAGACAAAGGGCCCCGTGGCGAACCCGAAGGAAGCTGAGGCAAATCCAGTGCTTCGAAGCGGAGGAAGTCACAACCATATAGAAGCTCATGGGATATTTAATTGGATTAAAATACGTTAAAATGATCTAAATTCAAAATAGGATGCGACCAAGCCGGATTGCCTATGGCTTGGGACGCTCGCGGCCACGACAGGCTCCGGCCCTTTGCCGGAGGGAGGGTTCGGGCCGCCTGACGCAAGTATTTAGATATGATCACATGATATTCCAACGTCAGGCGGCCTCGATCACAAAGAGCAAGCCGACGCTTGGGCGGAGCACTTGCGTCTGGTTTGCCGCGGATCACTCGCCCCAATGGAGTTTGCGGAAGAGTTCGATCTCGATATCCCGGCAAGTCAGGTTCTCAGCCCAGGTGCTCCGCGTTTCCCCCACGCCTTCGGGGGGGATCGAAGTGTTCTCATCTGATGGCGATAGCGGCTTGGCCGCGAGTATGCATCCGGTCGACGCCTCCGCGTCGTCACCCCGATCGGCGGGCGGCATGCCCACATCTGCGTGAGCATCGCCGAGCGGAACGACGTGGACGTGCCTCCCTGTCATTTGGTTTCGACCCTTTTCTGGCTCTGGATGAGAACGGCTGATCCCTCGCCTTAACGACCGGGGTCGCCTCTAAGATCACCGCCACGTTGCCATAGCCCGTATACACGAAAGTTCCTGAACGAAGGCGGCCGCCGGCTCATGGGCAATAGCCAGGCGGTCGCTCAAGGTCGCGGCGGGTCCACCCGCGCATCATTGGCGAAGCGTCCGGACCGCCGCGGAGCCGCGGAGCCGCCCCGATCGGAGTCGCCATCCGGCAAGGTCAACGGTCCGGCATTGCGATGGGGCGTGCGCCGTAGCGGAGAAGGGCGGCACGGCCCACGGCGCGGCCCAAGATCAGACCATCGCGGTTGTCGAAGCCGAAGTGGATGCCACCGTAGATGCGGCTTATTCCTGCCTCGGCGGCCGCTTGGTCGAAACTCCGGAAGGTGCGGGTCACGCCCGGCAAGGCGTCGGAACCGATGCGGAAGCGGGTGTCCGGCCCGAAGAACGCCGACAGAACCTCGGCCGCGGCGGCGCTGAAGGTGCTGTGGCCGGACACGTAGGACGGGAACGGAGGGGTCGCCAGCAGCGGTGTCCAGGCCGGGTCGGCACCGGTGCGGGGGTTGCCGTCGGTGTCGGCGGCGCCGATGGCGGTGACGGGCCGCCAGAAATTATCGACGTACTTCGAGTCCCAGGCGGCGATCCCGGCGTCGGCCAAGGCGGTGTCGAGGACGGCGAAGAGGCGGGCCGCGCGGGCCGTGCCGAGGTGACGGCTTGCGGCGACGGCGGCGGCGATCTGGTTCCAGTGCCCCGGCGGAGTCGCGGTACCGGCATTGTCGGCCCAGAAAAGGGCGATCTGGGTCTGGTCCGGGGTACGGGCCGCGCTGTCGATCCGGCCGAGGCGTTCGACCTCGCTGAGGGCGGCGGCGTAAACCCGGCTGGATAGGGGTGGCGGTCCGGCAGGGCGGAACTGATCGCCTCGGCGGAGGGCGAACGGGGTCACGTTGGGCCAGTGGGGCAGTAAGGCCGCGGCGGAGCCGGGCGGGGTGGGCCGCCACTGACCGGGGGCAGTGCCCGGCGTGTAGGCGAACGTCGCATTTGATCCATCCTGGCTCCGGTCGGCCAGGACGGCATTGGCGGCCGCGCGGCCCGTGGCGACCCCGCGGTTCTCGAAGGACCCGTCGGGGATGACAGCCAGTGAACGGGCGAAGGCGACATCGAAGGTAGTGGCTTGGGCGGGGTAGAGGCGGTCCAAGACGAGGTCGGCTGCCGCGGCAACGGCCGCGTCGGGGGAACCTCTAGCACCTAATGGAGCGCGGCCCGATCGTCTCACGTGGGCGGCATCGTCGATGGCGACATGGAGGACGGCCAGGTTGCGGGCGGCGACAGGGGGCGGGGTCCGGTCCACCCGGATGGCTTTAAGGGCGATCGCGTCCCAGGTCAGAACTGGGTTGCTGCCCGTCCCCGGGGAGGCCGACGCGACATCGGCCGCGCTGAAGGCACCACCACCATCAAATAAAGCGCGGCGTTCCAGGCCGTCGACGGAGGGGAGGAAGCGAAGGCACCTGCGGCCGGGAGTCACATTCCCCGACCGGTCCACGTTAGTCTTGAAGTGCGACACGGTTGTTCCCCTGGGATGTGGAGTTCTGGTTGCACTGACTCTCAACCTGTCTACCGCTTGGTGACCGGCGCGAGGGCAACCATCCCAGGGGAAATACCGCCAACTTTGACCCCAATCGCTCGGTCCGCCCTCTGCTGACCTTCAGAGTGGTCCGATGGCGATGAGAAGGGAGGTGGGAGCTATGCCGACCGACAACCAGGGCTCCGTAACACGATGGCTCGGCGATCTGAAGGGTGGGGATCAGGACGCCGCCCGACCTCTCTGGGATCGATACTTCCAGCGCCTCGTATCCCTCGCCCGCGCCCGGCTCCGTGCCGCCCGCTGCGGCCCCGGGGCCGACGAGGAGGATGCCGCGCTGAGTGCCTTTGGCAGCTTCTGCGACGGGGCGGTCCGCGGGAGATTCCCCCGCCTTGATAACCGCGATGACTTCTGGCGACTCCTGGTGAAAATCACGACCAACAAAGTCTTTGACCAAGCCCGCCGTTATGGCCGACTCAAGCGCGGCGGCGGACACGTCCATGACGAGGCGGCCTTGGTTGGTCTGGGGCTCGCGGGCGAGTTTGCTAGCTTAGACACGATCTCCGGCACGGACCCTGATCCCGCCGTCGCCGCCTCGGGGGCCGAGCAGTACCATCGGCTCCTCGAAGCCTTAGGCGCCGACGAACTGAGGCGGGTCGCCCTCCTGATAGTGGAAGGCCACACCCTTAAGGACATTGCCGTACAACTCGGCTGCTGCCGACGCACCGTGGTCAACAGACTCGGGCTGATCCGAAGAATATGGGAGAGGAGGAGACCGTAAAGCGGTCCGAGTAGTCATGAATACTGTTGGCGAATGCGCCTGGGTCGTCTGGAGGCGAGGTTTTCCCTTACGAGCGAGTCCCTATCATGCCCACCCTCCAGCTTTCCAGTCGCCGATGGGAATTCGCCAACAAGATTTGTTGCTACTCCCAGACTCCCAGGTCCCAGGCATGCCCGGCGCCTCCTCGGCTTGCCAGAAATGTTCGACCTCCGTACACTGGAATGGGCTCGAAACGAGTGCGAGCCGGGTCCACACCGGAGGCTCTCCCCCCGCGATGTCGGTCCAGTTCGCCGTCCTGGCAAGCGGTTCTCGAGGGAACGCCACCCTGGTCCAGGCCGGAGGGGCGGGGGTGTTGCTCGACCTCGGCATCGGACCGCGCGCCCTGGGCGAGCGGCTCCGGAGCGTCGGCTCGGCCTGGGAGCGGATCTCCTCGGCGTTCCTGACCCACACGCATGGCGACCACGTCGACAATGGCACCTTGAGCGGCATGGTCCGGCACGGAGTCTCCCTGTACTGCCACGAGGGGCATCGCGCCGCGCTGAACCGCCTCTCGGGGTTCCAGGCCCTCCAGGATGCGGGCCTCGTGCGGAGCTACGACGATCGACCGTTCATGACGCCGACTGGGTTGCGGGTCGAGTCGTTGGAGCTGCGCCACGACGGCGGGCCGACGTTCGGGTTCCGGGTCGAGGTGAGATCCGGGAGGGACCGACGTCGGGTCGCCCTGGGGTACCTGGCCGATACCGGGAGCTGGTCGTCGGGCATGGCCGAAGCGTTGGCGGACGTCGACCTGCTCGCCGTCGAATTCAATCACGACGTCGAGATGCAACGCCGCTCCCAGCGATCGCCGTACCTGATCGCGCGGAACCTGGGCGATTGGGGACACCTCTCCAACGAGCAAGGGGCCGAATTCCTCAAGGCCGTCCACGTCCGCTCGGCGCCGGGGGCGCTCCGCCATGTGGTGCTCCTGCACCTGAGCGAGCAGTGCAACATGCCGGGGCTGGCATTGCAGACGGCCCGGGAGGCGATCCGAGGGACGGGACGGCGTGTGATCATCCACGCCGCGCTGCAGGCGCCGGCACATCCGAATCTCCAGGTCGAGCCGTCACGACGCCGGACGCGTCACGCCGGTTAGAGAGAGTCGAGGGTTCCACCCGTGCCCGCCTACTTTGCGAGCGATGTCCATCTGCGGATCGACCGGCCCGAGCGGGGACGTCGGTTCGCGCGCTGGGTCGACGGACTCTCCCCCGACGACACGCTGGTGCTCGTAGGCGACCTCTGCGACTTCTGGTTGGCCTCGCGGCAACTCGGGACCGCATTGCGGGCCTGTCCCGGCTTGCAAGCCCTGGCGGCGTTCCGGTCGCGAGGGGGTGGCGTCACGATCCTGCCCGGAAACCACGACGCCTGGCTCGGGCCTTTCTATGAGCGAGTGCTCGGCGCCGACTTCGTCGAGGGCTCGCTGGACGTCGAGGCCCACGGCCTGCGGGTCCACCTGGTCCACGGCCACTTGCTCAGGGCCGGGCGGCGCTGGAAGGCCTGGATGGAGAGCCGAGCCTTCCAGGACGCCTTTTACCACGTCCCCTCGCCGATCGCCTACGGTCTCGACCGGCTGCTCGAACGCAATAACGAGAGGAACCGGGCGGAGGCCGATCGGCGTCACCTCTCCCTCTACCGCGAGTATGCCTCCGCACTCGCCGGGACCGCCGACATCGTGGTCCTGGGCCATGTGCATGCCCCCGTCGACGACGCCACGGCTCGACCTCGGATGATCGTGCTCGGGGGCTGGCAATGCCGGTCGAGCTTCTTGCGGGTCGACGACTCGGGCGCGACGTTGATCGTCCGGCCCGACCCCGTCGGCGGAGGGTCGACCTCCCCGCTGCCCTCTCGTGCGTGACGCCTCCGGAAGTCCTGGTTCGGGGTGAACCACGCCCCTGAGCCGAGATCATCCGGGTCTTCAACCATTCGCCCCAGGGGCCCGTCGCGACGGTGGCACGAGCCGTACCCGTTGCACGGCGGGTAGGCTCAGCGCCTTGAGCCGCGACAGGGCCGCGAGCTGGTCGCGTCGTATGCGACCGGAGAGCGCGTTCATGTGCCGAGTGAACTCGCCCCTCTCCCAATCGGACGGAGGCCTTTCCAGGACTCGTGCCAGGAGGGACCGCAAGCGTCGGAAATCCTCGGCGGTCGGTCCCGTCCCGAGCTCGCCCTTCGTCGAATCGAACAGGACGAGGGACCGATTCAACGCCGAGTCGAAGTCCTCGTCGGAAGAGTCGATGATGGAAAGCGTTGGTGGCCGTCGGGACGACGACGGCCTGGGGACGATCTTCAGGTACGCGAGGGGGATGAACGGCTTGTGGACGAACTCGGATCGCGGGACGGCCAGGTTGCGGTAGAAGTGATCGACGTCTACCAGGGTGGAGGCCGTCTCCTGCGATGCCTGCCATCGCTTCGTGGCCACGTCCTCCGCGCTCGCGTCGAGCCATTGGGCCGTCCACGACGCGACGATCAGGGCCGCGGCGAGTCCCCCCGCGCCATACGAGGCCGGGCGATGGGCAGTCCGGATCAGGATGCGATGCGTCATGCCGACGAGGGCCCCCACGAGGGCCCCCCCCGCGTGCCCCCAGTTGTCGATGATGGAGACCAGCTGGCCCAGGATGGCGGTGAAAATCAGGACTCCCGTCATTTGGGAGCGCAAGTAGTCGCCGATGCGCGTCTTCGATCGCCAGCCGACGACGGCGCAGAGCGCGACCAGCCCGAGCACCACCGTCGACCCCCCCGCCGAATGCACGCGGGGGTCCGAGCCCAGCCAGTTGCGGACGAGGGCCGACAGCACGTTCCCGCCCCCCCCGATCACGACGTAGGCCGCCAGGAACTGACCCGAGCCGTACCACGACTCGACCATGCACCCCAGTTGATACATCCCGTAGAGATTCATGCCCAGGTGGACGATGCCGAAATGGACAAACGTCGAGGTCAAGGCGCGCCAGACCTCGCCATGACGGAACTCATCGAGCGTCATGTCGCCGAAGCGATGGCCCGCGTTTAGGTTGACGAACAGGTCGGTCGTCGAGGCGACCTGGCCCTCTGTCAGGGCCACGAAGGCCGTCATCGCGAAGACGAGGATCCAGAGGGAGCAGAGGGCCATCGTGGCCGGATATTCCTTGAAATCGGCGATCAGACCTGCGGCCATGATGGATCGTCTCGACTGGTGATCGCGGCGAGGTTACCGGGGGGCGGCGAGCGCCGACCGGATGCGGTCCAGGCGCCGGGCGAGCTGCGCTTCGTCGACGACCGGCACGAGCCCTGCGGTGCTCATCGGGGTATCCAACGTGACCCAGGTCTTGCAGCCGGCGTGCTCGGGGGTCATGGCGATCGTCGCGGGACGCGGACTGCGGAAGACGCGGACGCCGAGCACCCAGAGGCCCGGCTTGCGATAGGCGAACCGCCTGGCGATCGTCTCCTCGGTCCAGACGTGCAGGTCCTCGAGCGCCCGCAACGCCTCGGGCCGATCGGCGTGGCCGATCGTCTCGACCACGGCCAGGGCCTCCAGGCTCACCGAGTCGGCGGGGACCGGGAGGGACGCGCGGCCTTCGACCGCCGCCGCCCGATCGACGCGGAGGCCTTGCTCGGCCTCATGGACGCGGGTCGGGTAGAGCCAGAAGGTGGAGTGTTCGGGGACGAAGCCCCGCGGACCTTCGGCGATCCCCCCCTTGCGGAGGATGAGCGACTGCCTCCCCTCGGCGAGCGCGTCGCAGACGCCGGCCCACTCCTTGAAGGCGACGGCACACGAGTCGGGCAGGGGGGGTTGGGGGTGCGTCATGTCGGCCACTCGTCCTTGGGGTGGCGGACCATCAGGTCGGTCACGGCCGCCAGCGGGGCCTTGCCCTCGAAGAGGATGCGATGGAGCTCATCGGTGATCGGCATCTCGATCCCTCGGCGACGGGCCTGGTCGTGCACACTCCGGGTCGTGGGAACCCCCTCGGCGACGTTGACCATGCCGGCGAGCACCTCGTCGGGAGTGGCGCCCCGGCCGATCCGCTCGCCCACCGCGCGGTTGCGGCCGAACGGGCTGTAGCAGGTCGTCACCACGTCGCCGACGCCGGCCAGGCCGTAGAATGTCGACGACTGCGCCCCCAGGTCGACTCCGAACCGGGTGATCTCCGCCAGGCCGCGCGTCAGGAGCGAGGCCTTGGCATTATCGCCGAACTCCAGCCCGTCGCAAATCCCCGCGGCGATCCCCAGGATGTTTTTCAAGGCCCCCGCCAGCTCGACCCCCAGCGCGTCCGGGCTCGTGTAGACGCGGAATGTCTCCTGATTCAGCACATCACGGACCCGGACGTTGAGCCGTTCGTCGGAGCCGGCCACGACGACCGACGCCGGCAGGCCACGCGCCAGCTCCTCGGCGTGGCTCGGCCCGCTGAGCACCGCGACGGCTCGCGGGCCCAGCGTCTCGACCACGATCTGGCTCGGCCGCGCGAAGGTCTCATTCTCGATCCCCTTGACCACGCTGAGCACCGGGATGCCGATCGGGACCCGCTCCACCAGCCCGGCCAGGGTCGAGCGCAAATAGGCCGAGGGGATCGCCACGACGATCAGGTCGGCCCCCCCCGTCGCGTCACACGCATTGGGCGTGACGGTCACGTTCTCGGGCAAGGGCACGCCGGGGAGGTGGCGCGCATTGACGCGAGAGCGCGCCAGTTCGGCCGCGTGCAGGCCGTCCCGTGCCCAGAGCTGGACCGGGCGCGCGGTCTTGCCGAACAATACTGCCAGCGCGGTCCCCATGCCCCCCGCGCCCAGGATCGCGACCCGTTTCATGGTCTCGGAAGTGCCCCCTCCCGGATATCGCCTTCCATCCGTCGGCCCGCGCGACTCGGATCGCATCCCCGGCGGACCCTCCGCGATTATAGCCGCCCCGGGGCCGATCGGACCATCGAGGTACGCCTGCCGAACCGGCTCAGACCGACGCGCCCGTCCGACCGCGGTCGTCGGCTCGTCCGTCCATCCGCTCGATGAGGGCTCCGACGTCGAAGCCGACCAGGTTCTCGACCGCCAGATCGGCGCCAGCGTCCCGGAGGGCGGGGGCGGGGTGGGTGGTGGCGACGCCCACGGCGAGCATCCCGGCGGCCTTCGCGGCCTGGATGCCGACCGGGGCATCCTCGAAGACAACCGCGCGAGACGGATTGACCCCGGCCTTGGCGGCTGCCACGAGGAAGACCTGCGGGTCGGGCTTGCCTCGCTCGATGTCTTCCAGCGAGGCGATCGCGGCGAAGCGGCCCTCGAGTCCGCAGACCTCCACCGTCAGGTCGAGGTTGGGCCGCACCCCGCTCGACCCGATCGCCAGGCGAACCCCCCTCGCGGTGAGGCCGTCGAGCAGCTCGCGGACCCCCTCCATCAGCACGATCTGGCCCCGCGCGACGTCTCGGTAGCAGACCTCCTTCAGGTCCGAATAGCGGCGAGTCTCCGCCTCGTCATGCCCCTCGCCCAGGAGGATCCGGAAGATGCTGGGGTTGGTCATCCCGAACGTCTGGTGGATGAACTCGGGGGTGATCGCCAGGCCGGTCTGCCGGCCGAGCTCGAGCCAGGCATGCTGATGGTGGGCCAGCGAGTCGACCAGGACCCCGTCATGGTCGAAGATGGCCAGGAGCGTCGGTTCGGGATGCGGCACGGGCTGTCCTCTCGGTATCAACAGGGAACCAGCCGGATCACGGCGCGACCGGCGTAGGCTGTCACTCGATCGGTAGTCGGGGCGGGCGGCAGTCGGGGCAGGGCCCCCGTGGGCGCCGCGGTCTGAGGCGAGCCACGGGAGGTGTGATCTCAGAACAACGCCAGCCCTACCGCGGGGGGAGCGGCAGGGCTGGCGTATGGGCTCGTAGGAGACTCGTCGTCCGATGCATGGCCGAGGCGAGGGATCAGCGCGTGGGCGAGAGGACGACCCGCATCCAGCCCGAAGGATCGAGCGGGGAAACATGGTTGATGGCGAGCCCTCGGAGGTTCGGGTCGTTCAACGGGACATCAATGGGTTGACCCTGGACCTTGTTCCGGAGGGTCCCCAGGACGATCGCGCTGGTGAACGCGGCGAGGGGGACGGGCTTGGTCTCGTCGTTGTTGAGGGCGAACACCTTGGCGCCCGGTCCGGCGTCGAAGCCCTCGATCCGGCCGGTCACGCGCCCTTGCCTCCCGTACGACGGTGGCGCGACCTTGAAGGAGACGGTGAACTCGGCCTGGGGAGAGGATATCCGGTAGACCCGCGCAGCCGGCCCGGCCAGGCCGCCCCGCGCCGCCTGAGGGGGGGCGGGGACATCGAGCTGGAAATCGGAGACCAGGGCGACGAGGAAGCCCCGCGCGTCGGAGGCGAACTCGGGGGCGCGGTCCGGCCGCTTGATCCGGAGGGCAGTGACCTTCGGATTATTGGCGGACCTTGCCTGATCGACCGCCTTCAAGAATGTCGGATAATCGGCATTGGTTGACACCTGCGCGGCCTCGCTCGGCGGTGCATTGGGCGGGACATCCCTGGTGACGATCAGCAGGTTCTTCGTCGGGAGGGCCCTCGGACTTTGCAGGAAGCCGGCCGCCGCCGTCGACAGGACCGACCCGAGGTGGATGTCCGCGGAGACGCCCGGGGCGGGGATCGCGAACTGGGAGGGCTGCGGCGTGTCCGCACCGATCGGCGGAGTGCCCATCAGGTGGACTCGCCCGCCGATCAGCGCGTTCTCCGGGCGAGAGCGAAGGTCGAGGGAGTCGATCAGGATGTTGTTGATGGCCACCGTGTTGTTGCCGAGCAGATACCGGGCGAACTGCATGTTGCGCTGGGCCGCTTCCTGCGAAGTCCGCTCGTGGCTCATCTCGGTCGCTTCCTGGACCACGTTCTGCTGGATCTTGCCGATCGCCCCTTCACGCACCTTCTGGGTGATCTTTTGCTGGTTCAGGCCGATGATGGCCGCGATGAATCTCCCGAACCCCTTTCCCCGGATCGGCAGCGAGCTGATCGCCGCCCCGACGCTGTGCGAACCCGCGGGGAGCAGTTGCAGCCCGGTGGACCTCAACACTCCGATGACCGTGAGCTCCGACTGGTCCATCGACGTCGCGTTGAAGTAATACAGCTTCGCCGCCCGACGCCCCTTGCGGTCCCTCGACAACTGGTTCTGGAAATCGTGGATCGGCGTGACGCTCGTGAGCAACTGCTTGTTGTAGAAGGCGATCCCGTCGTCGCTCGGCAGCAGGCCGAAGCCCGTCTTGGGCCCGGCGGTCACCTGCGAGACGTATCCGTTGCGGTAGATCGGGCCGGATTGGATCAGGTTGGCGTTGAGTACCGGCGAGAGAGACGCCACGTCGGCCGAGACGTCGAAGTTGGGCAGGTTGAACAGGTCGTCGAGCGCCCCCTGCAATTCCAGGGAGGGCACCCACGGCCGCGAGCGATTGCTCGCCTGCAAGGCCCCGAGGGCGGCCTGGACCCCCTTCAAGCCCGCGCGTCGCTGCTGGACGGTCGTGGCCCCCTCGTATTGCCTCAGGGCCGACCCGAGGTCCTGGTCGACGAACGTGACCCAGCGCCCGCGGTTTCCCTGGACCGTCGGATTCGTCGACGTCCTCAGGCCCCCGACCGCCTGGAGTAGCCGACGCTCGGCCCAGGCCAGGCGAATCCTCGGCCGCAGCCAGGCTCGCAGCTCCTCGCGCACGGCAATCGCCGGGCCCCAGGGGACCCCACGAAGGGCCACCGACATCTGATAGAGCCGGTTCAGCGAGACCATCCGGCTGTTGTCGTCGGGGGCCGTCCCGTAGGTCCGGAATTCCGCCCTCAGTGCATCGAAGAACGCATTCCAACCCGCAGCGTTCGGTTGCGGACGCGCCGATGGATGCGCCCAGGACCGGCGGACCTCGTCGATCGTCTGATCGATCCCCTGATAGCTCGAAGGCGCGGGCGCCGCCCCGAGTGCTCCCCCGAGCATTAGACCGACGGAGAGAATCGGCCCATTCCATAGTCGACGCATGCGTCCTCCCAGTCTGCCAAACTTGAGCGAGTAGGGTTCAAAGAACCCGTAGTCTAGCATTCGGCCCTCCCCGCGCCAGCACTTCACCGCAAAATCTCGCCAGACTACCCAGACTGCGAAGCAAGGACTTTCATCCGGATAAGTCGGCAGATTCGGCTTAAGTCAGGGTGAGTCGATGTCCGTGATTGGCCGCCCGGCGAGTAGCAGTCGCGCCGAAATGGGACTTCATGAGTGTGTCGAAAATCGGGTCGTCGTCGTACCAACGAGGTCCTACCCGACGAGTCGAGCTCACTTCGGAGAGGTCGGCGGGTATCAAGACCGCGTTTCGTCGTCATGGATGTCAGGAGGGGATCGCCGGGGGTTTTAGACCGGCCCCAGCTCTTGGACGACGCAGCGGTCCAGGTGATCGGGTGGTCGTGGCGGGCGGCGAAACGCATCCGTGGCGGGCTGCACCACCATCACGACAACGGCGGGCAGATTGTGGTAGAAACGTAGGAGAAACAACCGCATCAGCCGTCACGGGATCGTCAGGCAAATCCTCCCGATCTATACGGACTTGCTCGGTGGCGTCGTCGCCGGGGTGCCTTTCCTGTGCGAGGGATTTCTCATGAGTCGTCGGACATGGCTCGGGACCACGAAGGCACTGCAATGCCTCGTGGTGGGGATCTATCTAGGCCTCGCGGGATGCGCGAGGACGCCGGCGCCCACGGCGGGGGTTGCGATGGCGCCGGCGACCGTACCCCTGCCGGGTGCCGTCGCGACGAGCAAGGCCGTCGATACGCCACGGGAGGGACCCGCGGACGATCGTCGGACAGGCTTCTCGAAGGATCAAGTCATCCTGTCCAAGCAGCCCCAGTCGAGCCCGTTCCGCTTCACCGAGATGGCCAGGTCGGCCGGGATCGACTTCGTCCACTTCTCCGGGATGACGGAGGCCAGGCATTTCCCCACCGCCAACGGCTCGGGCGCCGCCATCTTCGACTACGACAACGACGGCAAGCTCGACGTCTATTTCGCGACGTGCACGCTCCTTCCCCTGGGGACCGCCCAAAAGGGGCCGAATCGGCTCTACAAGAACATGGGGGATGGCACCTTCCGCGACGCGACCGAATCGTCGGGCCTGGGGTTCGCCGGGTTCTGCCACGGGATCATCGCCGGCGACCTCGATAACGACGGCGACAGCGACGTCTTCCTGGCCAATTACGGCCCGAACGTCTTGTACATGAACAACGGCGACGGCACCTTCCGCGACGTCAGCAAGTCGGCGGGGGTCGACCGGCCCCTCTGGTCGTCGGGGGGCGCCCTCCTGGACTACGACAATGACGGCGACCTGGACGTCTACCTGGCCAACTACGGCGAGTGGTCCCTCCCCAAGGACGACCGCTTCTGTGGCGACTCCGACGGGAAAGTCCGCCAATATTGCTCGCCGCGGTCGATCCGGACGGCCAAGCACATCCTCTACCGCAACGACGGCGGGCTGACCTTCACCGACGTGACCGACGCGGCCGGGGTGGGCCGCACCGACGGGCACGGCTTCGGCGCCGTGTCGGCCGACCTCAACGACGACGGCCTGATCGACCTCTACGTGTCGAACGACATGAATCCCAACTTCTTGTACTTGAACAAGGGGGACGGTACTTTCGAGGATCGGACCGAGGTCTCGGGCGCCGCCTTCGACGAGAAAGGGCGTGCCCAGTCGGGCATGGGGGTGGATGCCGAGGACGTCAACGGCGACGGCAGGCTCGACCTCATCGTGACGAACTTCTCCGGCGAGTACAACACGCTCTACGAGAACCTGGGCAAAGGGCTCTTCGCCGACACCACCCCGTACTTCGGACTGGCTTCCGACACGATGTCCTTCGTCGGCTGGGGCACAGCCCTGGCCGACTTCGACAACGACGGCTGGCCCGACAACTTCGTGACGAACGGCCATGTCGACAACAACAACCGTGAGGCGGGACGTCTCGTCGATTATGAGGAGCCTCCGCTCCTGTTCTCCAACCAGCAGGGGAAGCGGTTCCGCCTGGCGACCCGCGACGTCGGTCCCTACTTCGACTCCGCGCACGTCGGCCGCGGCGCCGCGTTCGGCGACCTCGACGACGACGGCGACATCGACATCGTCGTCAACCACAAGGACGCCGCCCCGGCCCTGCTGCGCAACGACTCGAAGAACGAGAATCGCTGGATCCGCCTCGAACTGCAGGGGACCCGGAGCAACCGCGACGCCGTCGGCGCCCGCGTCGAGGCGGTCGTCGGCGACCGGACCATCCACCGCCATCGCAAGGGGGGCTACAGCCTCGAGTCGTCGAACGACCCCCGACTCTCCATCGGCATCGGGAAGGCCGACGAGGTGACTCGGCTGACCGTCCGCTGGCCCTCGGGGGCCGTCAGCAACCTCGAGCACCTCAAGGCGGGCCAGACGCACAAGGTCGTCGAGCCCACCGAAGCCTTGGATGAGAAAGCCGCCACGCCCCCGGCCAAGCCCGAGGAGTGACGGCTTCCATCATGCCGGCCTCAGTCCCGCCCGGTGCGCATCGCCGGGGCGGGTTTCAAACCTGCCCCGGCACGCGAAGCATGGATTCATCGGGGCGAGTTGCGGCCAGCTCCGCAACCAGTTCCATGCTCCCGATCAGAGGGCATCGGCACTGATGATCTCGGCGCCGGCGAT
>JAABUR0100003021.1_pt1 | contig 24299 bp, 30 predicted proteins | sample 5560091 | NCBI WGS metagenome assembly JAABUR01 (sample SAMN10711879, study PRJNA513375) | rock metagenome | isolation source: Antarctica rocks | place: Antarctica: Victoria Land, University Valley sud
GTCGCTCCTCTCGGAGGGAAGGTGGTCGAATTACCGTCACCTTCGAGAGGAGCGCCCTGCTTTATGCTCTCAGGGGTTCAAATCTCCGATTCCGCCTGGGGGTTCAAAACTAAGCGGCCGTTTCCAAGATTGTTCGTGATGAACACCGTGCTGCCCAGCGGCAAGCCGCTAGGCGCCCACTTCTATGAGTGGAGGTCGTTGGTCCAAAAAACACCCGACCTGCCGGTGGGTCAGTGGATTCGCGATACCGCGCCGCAAGTCACCGATGCGGAAATGGCTGCGTACGACGCGCCTTTTCCGGACGTCCGTTTCCAGGCCGGTGCTCGAACGTTTCCGAATCTGGCCATGGTCGAACCCCAAATGGATGGAGTGACGGAAAGCCTCGCCGCAATCAAGTTCTGGGCGGAAGAATGGTCCGGTCGATCGTTCATGGCCATAGGAGCGAAGGATCCCGACGTTGACACGATGCGGGAACTCAGACAACAAATTCGCGGGTGTCCAGAGCCGTTCGTAGTTGCCGACGGAGGCCACTTCCTACAAGAGTGGGGCGAGCCTGTTGCACTGGCTGCCTTACGCTCTTTCGGCGATCTGAAGTAGTCGTGGCCCATCAGGAGAACTTGAGCGACTGAATTGACGCGGTATGCGCGACGTTGCCCCGGATACACGCGTCGCTGGTAATCCTGTACGGACAATCGCGTCTAAAGCGATAGCTTACCGCGGCTTGCAGCGCGTCTTGCGTCGTGCCTGGGACCTGGCGCTGCGGCCAGATGTTGCGGAAATGCCAACGGTTGTCAACGAGGCCGAACGGCTCCTCGCCAAGCTCGATTGGCACGGAATGGTCGACGGTCAAGTCCCGCCAGCGCTCGTGCAGGAGTCCGTACTCGCGATCGTGGCGGTTCGATACTAGAGCTACGCGGCGTCGTAGCGGTGTCGGGCGGCTCGAGCGTAGCCAGGAGCGCAAACGACGGAGCGGTCGCGGGTGATGACGGCGTCGGGCTTGACGGTTCGATCCAGGAGCTCGTCGGCAGCGGTCGGCCGAAGGTCGGCAATGAGGATCTAGGTGAGGGCGATGCCGACGAGCGCGAGAGCGCGTCGTGATCGGCCCTCTTATAGCAGCGACGGCAGCAGCTGGTTCAAGGGAGTCGAGACGACCTTACCAGTAGCCGCTGGCACCGCCGGCAGAGGGGCTTCGAATCTCGAAATGACAGGGATTGAGCTTTCGCGTCAAGTTCTAGGAGACCGGCCGCCTATGTGACTACGTTGTCACAAACAGGTCATTGGGCAGTTGGTGCAGGTTCTCGTGCGCGAAGAGGTCGAGGATTTCTTCAGACGGATCACGCGCATTGTTTTCGGCATCAAGGATAATGAGCGGCTTTGCGACGCGTCTGAGTATAGCCATCGCCTGATCGTAGAGCCCATTTTGCTCGATCGGCGGTGCTATGATGGCCGCGATCTGAGTATCCGACGATTCGTTACGCATATCAAGCGATGCATAACCGAGATCACGTACTTCGCGAAGCGCATATCTCGGTTCGTTCTGCAGAGACAGGGCTTTCACAAGTGTCGTATGACCGTTTTTGAACCCATAGTCGAATTTGTGACTTCCGGTCTGGCCTTGGAATTGCCGCTGAGTCGGAATCGCAAAGCGTGTTACATCGACGCCGCGCTGCGTCGTTAAACGGCGAACTCTGTCCTTGACGGCGACGGCGTTCATCCCCAAGTGAGAACGTGGCGGCGCGTTCGCGCCTACGAGGTCCTCGTACTGCTCATCGATGTACTCGCTTGGATCGTAAACGAGTGCAGCGCACTGATCGCTGAAACGGATCATTCCTGTGCTTTTCTCGACGATCGTTTCGATGTCGAGCGCCTGCGTTCGGTCGATCGTGGATCGTAGGAAGTCGAGGGCCGTCTCCAACGAGTCTGTGTCCTCGAGTTGCGCGATGCTCTTCACGCGTCCGAAGCGCGGGATGATTCGTAGCGTGAGTCGACGATCGTACCGTGCCAGGATCCCGACGTTGATTGGCTCGTTGCGGAGAAGGTCCGGGACGAATTTAACGACGGCGAATTGTACGGGGACGAGCTCGTCGTTTTCCATCATCGTGACCTTACTGAAGCGCGGGTAGGAAGGACTTGTATTCGGGGCTACACATCCAGCCCTGCACGAGCGGGGCACGACCGCTGACGAACTCCACGACGGCGGCGCGGTCAGCATCATCCAGGCCAGATCGAGCGTCTTCAACAGCTTTCCCGAACTCCGCGACGAACTCTATGAGCCGTCCCGCTTCATCCGTCAGCTTCGCCCGATTCGTCAGGAATGACTGCAGGGTCGCGAGCACCGGGAAGATCGGTTGCGGTAGACGAGCTTGAAGCGTGGCCAGGGTCCAACCTGGACCACCGAACGCGTAGCCATGGTCGATCGCATAGAACTCATGGCGAGGCGGATCCGTGTGCCGCTGCACCGCAAGCAGGTTCGCCGCGTTCGTAGCCCGGTCACCATTCATCACGAGCTCGTCGAATGCGATCAAGCCGTAGAAGGCTGCTTTGTTGCGAATCGCCGTATGAAGCAACGCCGGACTGACATTCATGAAATCCCAGACACCGACCCGTTCCATCTTCGATCCGAAATGCTCACCGAGCGAGTAGAGAGCTTTGAAGTCCGGTGTGCTGATTGAACGCAAGCCCTCCCCGACGTAAACGACTGCCGCGTCCAACACTGGCAGACCGATGACGTTCGCAATCGCGAACGCGAGCAGTTCATTCGCGTGTTGGCGATCGGGTTTTCGCGGCTTCAGGACATATTCGATACCGTCGTCGCCACGAATTATGTGTGGTGTGTTAGCAGTGCGTTTCTCGCTCACCCGGCCGAGCGTTTCGCGAGCTTCTACAACAGTGAGTGTTGCGATGATGTCCTCGTTAACCGAAAGTGTCAAGGCCGACTGCCTGGTAGATACGCGGTGCCACCGTTCCCTAGTGTCGTCTTCTCGATGGTTCCCGGAGTTGCCGCTAACTGCGAGGCCATCAGCGTCGCCGGCCGCGCGTGGGCGCGGCGGATTTCGTTTCGGCGTACGACGGAACGTTTCGTCGCATCGATATGCCTGCGCGCGCTGGTTTCCGCGTGCTGCCCATATGGGCTCGGCGCGCTCGATCGTCATCCGCCGGCGCGCGGCCCAGACAACGAATGATTCGAGCCCGTGCGTCTTCAAGATTGTCGAGAGCTCTCGCTTCTCACCGCGATCGAGGGTCGCGAGCTTCGTATCGGTTATGCCCGCGGCGCGGGGCGCCTCGAAGCGTTCGAGGATCTCAGCGACGGCGCGGCCGCGTGCTTCCGTTCGCTGACGCATCTCCGATCGATGCTCGGGCGGAGCGGATCGGCGTCCTTGGGCGAGTGCCGTGCGCACCGCTTGTGCCCAGAACGTGTCCGGCCCGCCGGTGCGGCGGGCAATCTCTTCAAAAAGCAGCGCGTCGTCCTCCGGCCGAAGGAACGGTCGCGACGTGAGTTGCTCGAGTAGCTCGTCGTGCGTGAGGCACGTGGGGACGCGCACCCGTCTGCACCGCGTCAGCACGACGTACGCTGATCGGGCGCGTCGTTTCTCGCGAGGTTGCCAATAACGAGCGGATCGCCGCGGCCTGGCTGTTATAAGCCGTCGTCGCCTAGCGGTAGTCGAGATGCGATACGCCTTGGGATCGAACCAAACCATCCGCCCGCCGTCGAGCCTCTACGTCGATCGCCACCTTCGCGGCGGCGGCCACCTCGCCGGTGTAGCTGCCTAGTGCCGAACGAGATCCCATGCCACGAGTGTATCCCCGCGAGCGCCGTCTCGGATGGGTCGCACCTTTAGGTGTTCGCAGGAACTCCCTTATGGTCGCTTTGTGGCGGTCTCGCGCCTGGGAAGAACCCCTTCTCAGGCACGGGAACCACGACAGTCTCCGGCGGAGAAAACGGGGTGAAAACGGCCGTGGAAGGCTCCCAAGTCGGCCCGATCGCTGGAAACGGCGCTGGCGGTCATGGCTTGGCCGCGATCGAGCCGCTCGAGGGGGGCGGCACCGTCCTCGCCGAGCTCGCGTGGGCCGTCGAGCACGACCTCGCAACGCCGGACCACGCGCCGGCGACCGAGCGCGCCTACGCCCACGATTGGGCCGACTTTGCGGCGTTCTGCGGCCGCCACGGCCTTGCGCCACTCCCGGCGGCCCCGCCCGCAGACCCTCGCGCTCTACCTCAAGGCCCTGGAGACCAAGCGGAGCCGCTCGCCGGCCGGGCTCGCGGCCGGGACCGTCGGGCTCTCGCTGCCGACGCTGCGCCGGCGGCTCGCCATTGGCTCATAAGCTCAAGATCACGCGGCTCTCACCGTCGAAGCGAGAGGGAGTGTCCGCTAGGTTCAAATACGTCCCGTGAATGACAAACCAGATCTGGCGTGTCGGCGCCGTCGAAATTACGAAGCTCGTCGAAGCCGAATTTACGTTTCCAAGCGAGAACACGGGTAAACTCATACCCGACGCAGACCCAACGTCCGTACTAACGATACCGTGGATTGCGCCGTTTGCGACGCCCGAGGGGAAGCTGCGAGGCAGTATCCACCTTTTGCTCGTCCAAACGCCTACCGCTCGAATTATCGTTGACACGGGCATCGGCAATGACAAGACCCGTAACCTACCGCTGTTTTCGATGAGGACGACGCCGGTACTCGACTTCTTGCGCGCTGCAGGCTGGAGCCGGGAGTCCGTCGATCACGTCATCTGCACGCACTTGCATCTGGACCACGTTGGGTGGAACACGGTCCGTCAAGACGACAAGTGGGTCCCGACGTTTCCGAACGCCGTCTATCACTTTGGAAGCCGTGACTATGAGTATTTCGACGCGTCGACGAGCCCCGCTCGGCGCGCGATGTTCGCCGACTCCATCACGCCAGTCGTGATCGCCAACCTTGCGTCATTCTATGTGCCGGGCACCGTCGCCGTCCCCGAATTGACAGCGGACCCGACGCCCGGTCATACGCCCGGGCAACATAGCCTTATCGTGCAATCGCGCGGCGAACGTATCGTAATCGGCGGAGACGTAATGCATCACCCCTGTCAGATGGCCCGTCCCGAGTGGGCGTCGGATCTCGATGACGACGCTAACGCGGCCGAAGTCACGCGGCGAGCGTTCCTTGACAAGCTTGCCGACACTGGGACGCTACTGATTGGCACGCATTTCGCCGGACCAACTGCGGGACGTATTATGCGAGAAGGGATCGCCTACCGCTTTGAGCCAGACGCAGGCGTCGAGGTATAGGTTGCTCAGGTCGTCGACCCGCAGCCAAGCCGAGCGATGGGACTACAAGGTGCACGACTAGACACATCAGTCCGAAGCTGCCCATTGCTCGAAGTGCGGTCGTGGCGAGTACAGCGCATGTCGCCTCGCCGATCCGAGGACGCAGCAAAACATAAGAACGACGAACACGATCGGGACCGTGGCCAGAACGCCAGTGGCGATCGGACCACGATCCGAAAGAGCTTCATGACGACCAAACGGAGACAACGCGCGTAAATACACTGACAGAAAATGCCGGGCTCATTGTCATTGATGTGCAGTATGCTTTTGAGGAGCAGAAGTAGGGGAGATCATTGGCTAGCAGAGACGTTGACCGCGGCGGGTAATGGGAGATACTGTTCAAAGAAAATGCATCCCGACTGAACGACAGCAGCACGATTGCGTCGAGCTAACCATTTACGATTCCGGTCAGGCCGACACGCGGAGGCGTAGCGGTAATCCAAGAGTGAACAAAGAGAAAAGGTCACGTCGTCTCCGACGTGACCTCCATCCCGGCGTTGCTACACGTTTTCTAGGCGACGGGTTCGAGTACCGGCAGATTGAGTACCGCTGCTATTCGCTGTACAAATTTCAGGTCGACCTTCGTGAAGATCGCGACGGCCCGCTCGCGAATCGGCGGTAGAACAGTCTGCATGTGCATCGTGATCGTCTCAATCATGCGGTCCTGGCCGTCCTTACCGATAACGCGCCAGAACATCGTAGCCTGCGAGTAGTCGTCGTTTCCGGGCGCGTTTTGCTCGTAGCGTCCCGTCGCTTCACGCAGAGCCGTCTGCGGCTCGGCGAACTCCATGCTTGCCTTCGGCCCCTTATGACTGTTCGGGGCGTAATTCACCCGCGCCCTGATTGTTCCCGCGCAGCATCACGCCATCGCGCTTATACGGGTTGTCGACCTTCGCGCCATGCCCGAGATTGACGTCGAGTTGCTCGTAGTTTCCACCGAGACGATAGCGATGCGCATCGGCGTAGGCAAAGAGCCGCGCCTGCAGCATCTTATCGGGCGAACCATTGATCCCGGGGACGAGGTTCGCGGGCGAGAACGCAAGCGACTCGACCTGCGCGATAATTTTTAGGATTCCGATCGAGGACCATCCGGCCGACGGGAATTAGCGGATAATCCTCGTGCAGCACGACCTTCGTAACGTCGAAGATATCGTACTTGTAATCGAAGCCCTCTTCGAACGGAATGATCTGCACGTAGAGCTTCCACAACGCCGGGTTGCCCGTATCTATCCGATTGAAGAGCTCAGCGTATATGAGTCGAGCTTCACTTCGTCGGCGCGGATTTGACCAGCCTCAGCATCCGAAAGATTCTTGATCCCCTGCTCCGTGTGGAAATGGAACTTGCCCCAGAACTTCTCGTTGGCTTCGTTGTACCACATGAACGTGTGCGAGCCCACACTCTCATGCCACTAACTTACCTTGAGGTACCTACTTACGCAAAGATAGCCACTTCGCTATGCTGACATTGCCCGTGAGGATCTCACGGGATTGAGGAGCAACTCGATGATCGCAATAACAGGCGCAACTGGAAATCTAGGCCGCGAGGTGGTTCGACTGCTTGTGGAGCGCGTAGCGGCTCCCGAAGTCGTTGCTGTTGTCCGAAGCGCGGGCAAGGCGCAGAATTTGGCCGCTTCGGGGGTAACCGTCCGTGAGGCCGATTATTCCAAGCCGGAGACGCTTTCAGCGGCCTTTACCGACGTAGAAAAGGTGCTACTGATCTCGTCAAGCGAGGTCGGTCATCGAATTCCGCAACATCAGGCGGTTGTCGATTCCGCGAAGCATGCAGGGGCGAAGCTGCTCGTTTATACCAGCATTCTTTGCGCGGACACATCGGCCCTGGTTCTCTCTCAGGAACACAGGGCGACGGAAGAATACATCCGTAACTCCGGTATTCCGTTCGTGATCCTGCGCAACGGCTGGTACCTGGAGAACCAGACTGGCGCTCTCGCGCCAGCCATTACGCATGGAGCCATCCTCGGGGCTGCCGGCAACGGCCGATTCGCAGCGGCCGCAAGAGCGGACTACGCGGGAGCTGCTGTGACTGTGCTGACGGCAGACGGCCACGCAGGAAAGACGTACGAGCTGGGCGGAGATGTGCCGTATACCCTGACTGAACTAGCTGCCGAGGTGTCGAAGCAGACTGGTAAGACGATCGCTTACCACGATCTGCCCCAGAAGCAATATGCGGAAGCTCTGGTCGGCTTCGGTCTGCCGGAAATCCTTGCTGAGGCTGTAGCAGACGCCGAGGCAGGTGCTGCAAAGGGCGCACTCGACACGACATCGCATGATCTCAACCAGCTCCTTGGACGACCCACTACGTCCCTCTCCGCCGCTATCAGTTCAGCCCTCCAGGCCTGAGCTTATTGCGAAGATCAAAACAAACGCGAAAATCTTGCGATAAGGGGACGAGATGCAGGTACGCAGGCTGAGTTGGGCAGGGATTGAGGTTAGTGCAGAGGATCAACGGCTGCTTATTGATCCTTTGGAAAATGTGTCCTCCTTTCAGGAATTGCTGGGCGGCCCTTTGTGGCCGGTCGTCCCTGTGGCTGCGACTGCCTCTGGAACGAACGCCCTCATCACACATAAGCATCCGGATCACTTCGATGCCGAACTCCTGCGACACATGGTGAAGAAAGACGGGCGTGTGTACTGTCCAGAAACAATGGCGCAGGAGGTACGCAGAGCCGGTTTGGAGGCGGTTGGGATACAGTCCTGGCAGACGGTGCAGATCGGCGCATTCGAGGTAACAGCGGTTCCGGCTGTGGACTGGCAGGGCGATGACCAGGTCTCGTGGGTGGTCAGGCATCTTGGCCAACAGATCTTCCACGGTGGAGACACAATGTGGCACGGAAGCTGGTGGAATATAGCCAAACGCTTCGGTGGGTTTGAGGCCGCGATGTTGCCGGTCAATGGCGTCATAGTGCAATTCCCCGGCATGCAGCCTACGCCTTTCCCGGCGACGCTCACTCCGGAACAAGCGACAGTAGCCGCGCGGCTTCTTGAAGCGAAGCTACTCTGCCCAATCCACTATGGGCAATTCAATCATCCACCTGTCTATCAAGAACAGACATCAATCGAAAGCCGCCTAAAGAACAGTGCCGAATCGGAAGGAATCCATGTAGAACTCATAGGGGATGGTGAGCGGATCGTATAAGCCGGGCGCAACATCATTGCGGACGAGCACTCCCAGACGGGCGACGTCAGGTGCTCTCTTCATCGCTCTGCTGAGGCACTAACCATGCTTTCCGCCGCTGGCTACGGATGTAGCGTTGCCGGGTCTGCCCGCCATCGCGCATGCGATCCGTATGAGCGACGCGATGATGCAATGGTATCTTCCGTGCTTATACTCGCATTCGGTGCGGGACAACTCCTTCTCGGGCCACTCCCTCCGTGTCAACATCAGCTGAGGCCACCCCAACGGGGTTAATTACTGAGGGCGTGAAAGATTTCACGTATGGCACCATTCCCGAACCCCGATCCGGAGGTTCCGGCGTAGGCGCTTCTCGGCCGCCGAGAAAGCGCGCATTCTTGACGCCTACCAGACCGCTTCAGCAATCGAACGGGCGGCGATCTGTCGCCGGGAATGGATTTATTCCTCGCTCTTTTCGAATTGGCGAAAGCAGCGAGCTTCCAGGGCGCCTCTCGCGGCGAAGCGTGGTCGGAAGCCTGATCCCGATGCAGTCGAGATGACACGACTTCAGAAGCGTAACGCCTTGCTCGAAGAGAAACTCGCGAAGGCGAACCAGGTGATTAACATCCAGGGAAAAGTCTATGCGCTCTTGCGGGCGTGTGCCAGCGAGAGTGCGGATCAGCTGGGCTTGCCGCCGTGGAACAAGCGGTCGCCCACGTAAGCGCATCGGTCGGCGAGCGCGATGCCCGCAAGCTCCTGGGCCTGCATCGTGGTATCGTTCAGCGACGACGTGCCGCTCATGCAGTGATGGCGGTGATCGCATCAATTGAAACGTCGAATGGCGAATGGCAACGGAACTTCCGGAGAGAATTACCCGACAAGTACGACGCTACCTCGAGCGTCAAGCCGCGAAGGTAGCACGGATACCCTCGCGCGCCCTAACAGGTTGCGGAATTTCACGACGAAACCGTTGTCGAATTACGGTTTGCGAAGGGCCTCCGCGCCGTCTTCGTCCGGTTTTGGTCTCTTCGCTTGATTCGCCGAGGTCTGTTTTCGATTTTTTCGCATACGAATTCCGTCGTCATGCGGCGGCTTTCATGATATTGCGGATGCGAACGATGTTGTACGCGGCTATCGCAAACGTGAAAACAGCCGAGACGCGAGCTCGACCGCGAACTTTTACCTTCCGTATCGGTCCAACGACCTTCGCCCAGCCGAAGACCTCTTCTACCCGCTTTCGTTTGCGCTGACTAATTCTCGTAGCCCTCATGGCGAGTGGTGCGACCATCGATCGCGCTACGCCGTCGCGTCGTATTTTGTGCGATGTGCGGCGTCACGTTTCTCACGCCTAGCTCCTCGACAAACGCTGCCGCATCGTAGCCCTTGTCGGCGCCGAGCGTGATGCGCGAGCTGCCACCCATGCGCTCGATCATCGCGAGTGCTGCCTCGCGCTCGGCAGTTCCCGTCGCCAACGTCAACTCGGCGTCCATGACCAAGCCGTTGCGATTCTCCGTCAACGCTTGCCCAAGGTAGCCGAGCCTCGATGCGCTGCCGGCATTCTTCTTGTATAGGCGAGCGTCGGGATCGCTCGTAGAAGCATGAGTATCATCGGCGCGCTCGCTGCCTTTGAAGTCGACTTCCGGATTCTTTCCCCCGGAGCCGCCCGTCGGCGGCCAGGCGTCGTCCTTGGGCTTGAAGCTCTTGTGGCTGGCCCAGGCCTCGACGAAAGTACCGTCGACGGTGAAATGCTCGTCGCTCAAAAGATTGCCTGCGCGCGCTTGATCCAAGACCGCAGCGAAGAACTTCTTGGCGACGTCACCCTCGAGAGAAAGCGCTCGCGGTTTTTCGTGAATACCGTGACGTCCCACAATTACGAACAGCGCTGTTGCCGTCGTCGTGATCCCGGGCGATCTAGCTTTCAAGCCGGCCGGGTCGAAGCCGCGCATGACGTTCGCGGCAGCGTCGCCGACCGTTGTTCCTCCAGCGGCGGAGCTTGATCGGCTCGCCTCACTCCTTAATGACGCGAAAACGGTGACTATATCTTGACGGTGCAGGTTGCGCCGGAGCGCACGACGAGCTCAAGCGCGTTGCGGGCTTTATTGAAGGCGCCGGTTCCATTAACGCTTATTTCCGTCATCGTCGTAAGCATCTCGTGCCTTTCGGATTAACGCTTGTTTGTCATCAGCCCATCGAACCAATGAACGCATCGGCGTAAGGAGCGAACGTCCAAGCAGGCTGAGACGATACTCCACACTCGGAGGCGTCGTCGGGAAGACTTCTCGTTCGACCAAGCCGTCGCGCTGCAGATTTCGCAGCGTCTCGGTTAGCATGCGTTGCGATATGTCATCAATTTCAGCTCGTAACCGACCGAATCGTTGCGGACCGCCTGCCAAATTGAGAATCAGTAGGTAGCTCCATTTATCGCCGATGCGATCGAGCACACCGCGGACCGCGCAGTCCTCATGCGATGATGCGCGAGGTGAGCGTTTGTTCGGAGTCGGTTCTGCTGAAGTAACCATGTGATGTGAAACTGCCTCATTTACACAGATCGCGCTTCTCTGATATCATAGCGCTGGTCTCCAATCGAGACTACCACAACATCGTGTTTCAAGGTAGCCCCGGTCAGCGCGGCGCGATAAGGAGATTGGCATAAACATCGTATTGTTCGGTACTGGCGGCAAAATCGGCCGGGTCATCGCAGATGAGTTGCTCCTCCGGCATCACCTGGTTACGGGCGTGACGCGAGGCGGTAACGTTGCGGCTCCCCACGGGTCCGCCATGACCGTAAGGGCGGCCAACGTGACCAATCCCGATGTTGTGGCTGATCTTATCGTGGGTCACGATGCAGTCGCCTCCGCAGCGGACCCCAGATTGGCATCGACGACGATGAGACGATTCTGCTTGGAGCGGCGCGGAGTTTGATCACTGCGCTGCGCAGGGCTAACGTGCGTCGTCTAGTTATCCTCGGGGGCGCCGGTGGACTGGAGATCTCTCCGGGTGTTCGGGTTGTGGATGCTCCTGATTTTCCCGCAATGTGGAAAGCCAATGCGCTGGCGCAGATCAAAGCGCTCGCGCTATACCGTGAGGTGGAAGACCTCGATTGGACCGTAGTGTCACCAGCGGCAATAATCGAGCCGGGTGAGCGGACCGGAAACTTCCAGATCGGTGGTGATCAGTTGCTAGTCGACGCCGAGGGCAGAAGCCGGATCTCGATCGCAGACTATGCTATTGCGTTTGTCAATGAGCTGGAGCGTGGCGAGGCGATACGTCGTCGAATCACGGTCGCTTACTGAACGCTCCCCACGATCACGCTAATAAGACAGCGGCGATGGCTACGAAACGCCCGGCCGCAGTTGGCGAGAGCCGCGCAAGTCGGGTACGTTACGTCATCATCCTTGGGGCACTCACGGCCCTCGGGCCGCTGTCAATCGATGCGTACCTTCCCGCTCTGCCCCAACTCGCTGCAGAGCTCAACGCCACCGCGCTTAGCGCTCAGCTGAGCATCACGTCCTGCCTCGCCGGCCTCGGCGTCGGCCAGCTGGTTGGCGGTCCCGTAAGCGATGCGTTTGGTCGCCGGAGGCCGCTACTCTTTGGTCTCGGACTTTACCTGATCACGTCATTAATGTGCGCCGGCGTAACGTCGATCTGGATGATGATCGCGGTGCGTTTTTTTCAAGGAATCGGCGGTGCGATCGGTATCGTGATTGCGAACGCAGTAGTGCGCGACCGATATTCCGGTCATGCAGCAGGCGAACTGTTTTCACTGCTGCTCTTGATCGCTGGCATCGCCCCTGTTTTCGCGCCGATTGTGGGCGGACAAGTGCTGCGGTTTGCTACATGGCCGTGGATATTTATCGCGCTGGCCGCCCTTGCTGCAGTGGTGGTGGCCTCGGTTGCGTTCGTTCTTCCGGAGACATTACCGACGGAGCGTCGACAGGGCGGCGGTCTGCGGGCAGTCGGGCCGATTTTCATGTTGCTTTTGTCTGATCGTCTCTTTGTCGGTTATATGATGGCTTGCGGATTCTCGTTTGCAGCAATGTTCGACTATATCGCCGGGTCATCGTTCGTTCTTCAAGACATCCACGGGTTCTCACCGCAGTCATACAGCATGGTGTTCGCCGTTAATGCCATCAGTCTCGTGGGTGCCGCACAGGTCAGCGGTCATATCGTACACCGGGTCGGTCCGCGCAGACTGCTCGGAGTTGGCGTCGCCGGCTCGGCGCTCGGTGGTCTCATTATGCTGTTGTCGGTACTCGACGGCAACGGTTTGATTCTTTTGCTTGCTGGGATGTTCGTCGTGGTAGCGAGCGTCGGTCTGGTGATGCCGAACGCAATGGCTCTTGCGTTGCAGGACAACGGTGAAGTCGCCGGCTCGGCGGCGGCGCTGATGGGATTGGCGATGTACTTCACCGGTGCACTTTCGGCTCCATTAGCAGGTATCGCCGGCAGCACAAATGCGCTACCTATGGCGATCAGCATAGCCTTGCTCGGTGCTGCAGCGTTGGTCTCGTTTATCTTACTCATATACACTGGCCGGCGGAGTGAAAAATGAAAGCGTCTCGCAACGGACCCCTTTCGGGACAATAGGCCGACTTGGTTCACATGGACTACCGCGTTCCGAAAGGCCGTCCTCAATTCAGACCCACTCGCCTGGATGTGTACGTCTATAGTCACTAAAGCGTGATGCCTGAGAACGTAGCGATTCTCAGGCACGGGAGCGGTGATGATGTTCAACCGAGAAGAAGCAGTGTAAACGCCCGCGCATGGCTCCCAGGTCAGCTCGCCAGCCGGGAATGGCCCTGGCGGCCACGCGTTGGCCGCGCTCGAGCCGTTCGCGAGCGTCGGCGTTATTTTCGCCGAGCTAGCACGGGCCGCGGCCCCAGACCGTGCGCTAGCCGACATACGCACGACTGAGCCGACTTTTGCCGTGTTCTGCGGCGCCAAGGCCTCGAGTTACTGCCTGCGAGCCCCAGACCGTCGCGCTACAGGCTTCGTACCATAGCGTAGCCCGTCGACGAGGACAGCGACCATCCGCTCCGCGAGACCGGATCCGTCATTGTGGGCCGACATGCACAAGCTCGCCACCGCAACCAAAAGATCGTTAGCATCGACATCGCCGCGCACCTGGCCGGCCGCGACGGCGGCCTTCAGCAGCGTCAGGAGTGCCGGCCGCAGGCGTTGGTCGAAGTAAGCCGGCAAGGTGTCGAACGCCGGATCGCCCGAGTGCAGCACCTTCGCGAGCCCGCGCTTCGTTACGATGAAAGCTGCGTATCGCTGCACCCACTTCGCCAGCGCTTCGAACGGCTCGTGCTCCGCCGCTAGTATTTGCGCGGCGTCCGCGCAAGCATCGATTTCGCGACGGGATACGGCTGCGACGAGGTCCGAACGCTCTGGGAAGTGCCGATAAACAGTGCCGATGCCGACGCCAGCCTTTTCGGCAATCTCTCGCACCGGCGCGTCTACCCCGGAGCTCGCGAATACCGCTTTGGCCGCCTGGAGCAACGCATCGACGTTACGCCGCGCGTCGGCGCGCACGCGCCGATGCGTGCTGCTCTGAGGCTCGATGCCGTCATTTTGTTTTTCCGGCTTGTCGCTCACCACGAAATCGTAGCCTTCGGCCGGCGATCCCGGCGAATACGATCCAAGACTCGCAAGGATTACCGTCGCCTTTTTTCCGGTGAGCAGCCCGACGTATTGGCCGTCCTCCGTAACGGAGAACGTTTTCCCGAGCCGGACGACATGGTCGATGTACGCCTTGAGCTTCGCCGGAATGGCGAAGTTATACATCGGCGTCGAGACAAGGTAGTGGTCGGCGTTCGCAAGCTCGGCGATCATCTCTTCCCCAATAGCGAGCGCTTGCTGCTCGACCGGACCATGACCGCCGGGATCGCTGTTCGCTCCGATGATCCAGGGCATCTCCACGAACGGCAGCTCGGTGTTCGCGAGATCGCGCACGACGACCTTATTGTCGGGGTGCGACGAACGCCAGCGATCGACGAAAACGTCAGCGAGCGCACGGGAGAGCGAGGCGTCGCCACGAGGGCTGACATCGATTTTGAGCAAGGTTGACACGATGACCGTTCCTAACGGCTCGCGACGTCTGCCGGACGTCGAGGTCTGGCGATCTTGCCAACGAGGTCGTGGGCGACTATAATCAACACACGTCGTTTTGTCAACGATCGTTGGTAAGTCCGTTGTGAACAGCCCCCCGAACAGCGGTCGAGCGCTGGATCCGCGCGTCCGACGGACCCGCGTCCTCTTGCACGACGCACTCTTGCTATTGATGCGCACGAGAAGCTTCGAGCAGATCTCGGTCCAAGACGTCACTGACGAGGCGACCGTCAATCGTGCGACATTCTACGCCCATTACGAGGATAAGTCGGCTTTACTCGCGAGCGCGACGACAGCGGCCTTTCATCAGTTGATCGATGAGCGTGCGATCAGCTTCGACGGCACGTGCGAGTCGGCGTTGCGCAAGATGTATTTAGGCGTATGCGACTACCTTGCCTCGGCCGGCACGAGCGAGTGCGGGCGCGAGCGGCCGATCGATCCGCACATGGCCGCAGCGATCGTCGAGGTTGTGCGCCGGATGGTCCTCGATAGCCACCCCGGTTCAGAGGTGGCGTCGATCTCGATCGACATGATCGCCTCGACCATCGCCCACGCGGTCTACGGCGCCGCGCGCTCGTGGCTGATTACTCCGCAGCGAGGTCCGGCCGAGGCGAACGCCGCGGCTGCTGCCGCTTTGATCTCGCCGCTCCTACATCCCTCGGCGGGACCGAAGGCCGTGCAGATGTGATGCTACACTTAATCCGCGACTTGGCTAACTCAGTAGCAAGCCGGAGGCTGCTTCAATTCAATTAATTAGGTGCGCTACGTGTACGCACGGGATCATGTCGCATGAACCGTCGGGTTGTACGAGCGTAGACTGCGCTTGCGAGTTGAGTCTCCACGCGGTCATCGAGGCTGAAATCACGTTTTTACGTACCAGTAAGCGTCGGCGCCTGTATGTTGAGGTGACCCCCAATAGCTCATCGACTTCGGCTTCGAGGTAGGCTTGCACGAGCTTGGCGACCTTCGAGCGGCAAAGTTCGTCGAGTTCGCCTGGAAAATTAACGCGCGGGCTTGTCAGCAAGCCCGAGTTCGGGGTAGTCTCCCATCTAGGCGTACCTCCTTCTGGTGTTAGCAACCAAAGGCTACGACTACGCCCGCTTCTTTCTGGATTTCGCCGAAGATCGGCACGAGCTTGCGATCGTCAACAGTTAACCTACACCGATAGAGACCGCTCAAGATTGGCGTTGCTTCATACTAGAAATGCTTCGAGCTCACTGAAAACTCGGGCCGGCTGCTCCTCGATGACCCAATGTCCACTTCCGGGAATGACGCCGCCATGCACCGTTCCGGCCAGATGTTGGAATTGCTCGAAAGGACCAAGGCCCATTGAGTGCTCCCCGCCTGCGGCCCATACCGGCATAGTCAGCTTCTTTGTCGTGAGCTGCAAGAGGGCGGGTACCTCGGCGGCAATTGCCCGGTAGACGCCCATCGCGCCTCTGATACCCCCAGGGGAAGCAAGATGACGAGCATATTCGGTGAAGTCTTCATCATCAAACGCGTCAGGGTTAAACATGTACGTTCGAACAAATTCAGCGAGATACTCGCGTTCGCGGCCCGTAATCAGAAGTTCCGGGAATCTCGGGTGTGCGTAGAGCCCAATGTGCCAATATCCGGCTAGAACCTTTTCTATAATTGGAGAAGGCACTCCAAGTATCGGACATTCCATAATACCCAGCCGCCGAACCTCGTCCATATGTTGAGCTGCATAAACATAAGCGACTATTCCGCCGAGATCATGCCCAACCAAATTCACAGACGTCAGCCCGAGCTGAAGCACAAGTTGCCTTACATCCTCCGCCATCGTATGCAGTTCATAGCCGGTGTCTGGTTTATCGCTCTGACCGTGGCCGCGAAAATCAGGTGCGATGACCGTATAGGTTTCTGCCAATTTCGGCATGATCTTGCTCCAGGAACGTGACGTCAGGGGCGATCCGTGGAGGAGCAGTAGCGGGGATCCGCTGCCTGCAATTTTGTAGTGGATCCGAACGCCATTTACGATCGCTTCTTTGTTTTGCATTTTACCTTTCGCATTATGTTGAGCTTGCTCCGGTTTCCCGGACCGGTGCCTATGGCGCGTTCGGCAGCATGAGCCTAAACCAATTTTGGACCGAACGGCACTGCGACTTCAGCTTGCAGCGCGCTCGATCGCCGCTCGCGCGTAGCGCCAAGCATGGGCCATTACGTTCAGCACCGTCAGCAATATATGTATGCAAGCAAGAGGGCCGATTTTGGCTTCTTGCCCACGAGCGCGGAGTCTCGAATAGAAGGCCAGCGGTTACGCTCTTCACGAACGCGAAAATGCACGAGAACATCGCCCTGTACAAAAAATTGGTTTCACCGAGACCGGCCGCAGAACGGAGGACGGGTTCAATCGCGTGTTCTTTCGTAAAATGTTTGTACTCTCATCAAAAGAATTGAACGGAGATGCTCATGCCATCCCTTCCGGCCACGACGACCGCGGCGCTCCTGCTGCTTGCGGCCTCCGCCACAGCGGGGGGCGCGCGGGCGGACGGTGTCGTCCGCCATCCGCTGCTCAACTCCGATCTTCCCATCCTGTCCGCCGTCGAGATCCCGCCGGGCAAGACCCTTGTCGTCCTCAGCGGGGCGGGCGCCCCGGTCAGCGACCTCGCCGCCCCCGCCCGCAGCCTGGCGGCCTACGGCGACACCCGGGCACAAACGGTCGGCGCGCTGACCGGCATCGCCGGCACGCTTAAAGGGGCTGGGACTGACGCTGGGCGACGTGGTCAACATGACCGTGTTCCTGGTCGGCGACCCGGCAAAGAACGGCCGGATGGACTTCGACGGCTTCATGCAAGGCTACCGCCAGTTCTTCGGCGGACCGGACCAGCCCCGGCTTCCCACCCGGTCCACGGTGCAGGTCGGAGGCCTGGCGAACCCTGGGTGGCTCGTGGAGATCGAAGTTACAGCAGTCCGGCCGTAAGGGCATCGGGCGGCCGAACCGCGGCCTTGTCGCGAAGGCGGGCCAAGCTGCGGGGCGCGCACGGCGGGTCTGATCCGGCGCGCAGGGCTGGTTCATTGCCATCCCGGCCACCTTTGCTAAAGATCAGGATTTTCGTGGTGGTTTTAGCCTCGCCCAAGCAACAAACCGACCGAGTTCCGGGAGCTTCCGCACCGAAGCTCCCGCTGTGCTGGGATGCGAGGTATTATGCCGGCTCTGAGTTGGGCGCGACCGCGTTCATTCCATGGGTCCCGCCCAGGAACTCGACAAGCGCGCGGTTCACGACGTCGCTCGCTTCGAGTTGCGGCCAGTGGCCGACGCCCTCGATCGATAGGAACCCCCGGAGGTCGGTGGCGCTTCGCGCGACGTCCGGCTCCTGAACGGCACGCATCCTCACCAAGCCATCCCAGGTTCCGAAGGCGAAAAAGGATGGCTGTCCAATGTGGGCGCCGGCAAATGCGCCCGCCTGGTCGAAATAGGGCTGGATGGCCCGGTAATAGTTGAGGGGCCCGCGAAAGCCGTCCCTCTCGAAATCGGCGATGGCGGCTTCCACGTCGCGCCGTTCCGCGAAGGGCGGGATGCCGATCGGAGACTGTCGCGTCAGACCCTTGCCGGGGTTCATCGGATCCCATGCGTCGGATAGCGAAGGCAGGCCGGAGGTCCAGTAGAGCATGCCGGGGATCGTGATGGCGGCGTCCGCCCAGGCGCGCTCGGCCTCAGGACGCATCTGATGAAACATGTAGAAGTCGTCTCCGCCCGCAGCCTTGAGTTGTTCAAGCATGCTCGGGCCGCCCGGAATCATAGGCGGCACGCTGAGGCAAAAGACGGCGGAGAAACGGTCCGGCCGCATCATGGCGGCGCTCCAACTGATCGCGGCGCCGAAATCATGCCCGACCAGTGCGGAGCGCTTGATCCCGAGCGCATCAAGCACACTGATGAGATCACCTACGCAGTAGAAGACGGTATAAAGCGCGGGGTCATCAGGTTTCGAACTAGCGCCGTAGCCGCGCATGTCGAGCGAGATCGCCCGATATCCCGCGCTGACCACCGCCGCCATCTGCCGGCGCCAGCCGCGCCAGCCGTCCGGGAAGCCATGAACGAACAGCACAGCCGGCCCTTCGCCGTCCTCGATCACGTTCAGCGACACGCCGTTAGTCACTACCTGACGCTGCTTCATGTCTCGCCTTCCTATACACACTCGCTTCTACGATAATGTTAACGCTCGTACGTATTGAATTCTATTGGTCGACCCTCATTGCCCGAGAAGCTTTTGGACGCGGGCCTCTTGGTGCCTGCACGAGCGCGGCTTCTCCGCGGCCGGCGTGCGCGAGATCATGCAGTTGTCCAATGCGCCCCTCGGCTCGATTACGAGCCACTTCCAATCCAAGGAAAGCTTCGCGCTCGCGGTGCTGGATCGCTATTCGATCGCCTTTCGATCATCAACGTCGCAGACAACATGTGGGAATTTGGTACAACGGCGCTAATCGCCGCATCCCGTCGCCGCTAAATAACCCGGCTGGGCCGGCAACCAACCGGCGCCTATGCTTGCCGCGACCCCGGTTCATTTTCGAAACTGACCCCTGATATGTTCTTAGCGAGACGTATCGAAAGAGGCGTCCCAACGGGTCGGACACATCCGATAACCCCATGCGCTTCAAGCTCGACCGAAGATCGATGACGGACCCCTGCTTCGCTATCCCAAGAGACCGGACCGTATCTTTGGCCACATCGCAGTGAGCTTGCATTCATCAGGGTGGTCAGATCGGGATAGCACGTTAGTGGAGAATCACCGTGGACGTCCCTGGAATCGACGTGGTAAAACGCGATTTGCACGCGCCGTTGTTGCAAAAAGATCGGGCCGCTTCAAAGAGCGTCCCGAATTCTGAAACCGGAATTACGCAGCTACAAACGTGGCTGGAGAACCGGAATGCGGATCGTGTGCATGCGTGCTTGGAAGCGACCGGTGGCTGGAGCGAACACGTCGCGATCCCGTTAGGCGAAGCTGGACATATGGTCAGTATAGTCAACCCGTCGCGTATCAAAGCGTTCGCGCAAAGCGAAATGGTGCGGACAAAAACGGACCGGATCGATGCAGCTCTCATCGCCCGTTTTTGCCGCTTCACCAGTGATCTTGCGGACGTGTTACTCGCCGCTTTGCACGGAGCGATGTTGCGTATGAAAGTTGATCGCACGCCAGATTCCATCAATCGCTTCAAGCGCGTCTTTGTCGGTACGCTTCGAAGTTCGCCGCCCGCCACTGCTCACCAGCGCGCGTCGCGCCTCATCGTATCCGGCTCTTACAGGCCCTCGCGTCACGCGGGAAAGACGACACAGTGAACATCGGAGTTATCGGCTTGGGCGCAATGGGGCGCGCCATGGCGAAGAACCTCGCCGCCGCGGGCCATCAGGTCAAGGCTTGGAACCGGTCGCGCGTCGAGGTCGACGGCGTGACGACGGTCGCGTCACCGGTCGACGTCTTCCAGGGCGACGCCGTGTTGACGATGCTGTCGGACGATGCTGCGATCGAGGCGACCCTGGTGGAGCCGAAGGTCCTCGAGCAGGCGAAGAGCGGCGTCGTCCACGTCGTCGCTTCTACAATCTCGGTCGCCTTCGCGCAGAAGCTTGTGTCGCTGCACGAGTCGGCCGGCGTCGAGTATGTCTCGGCTCCGGTCCTCGGTCGGCCGGACGTGGCCGCGAAGGGCGAGCTCAACATTCTCGCAGCCGGGGCGCCGGCCGCGGTCGAGCGGGTTCGTCCCCTTCTCGAGGTGGTCGGCGGGCGCATCTGGGATCTCGGCGTCGAGCCACCGACGGCGAACGCGGCGAAGATCGCTTGCAACATGATGATCACCATGGCCATCGAGGCGATGGCCGAGGCGGTCGTGCTACGGAAGCCAATGGCCTCGGCCGTGCTCGGTTCTTCGAGCTCATCCTTGGTACGCTGTTCGGCTCGCGGTCCTACCAGGTCTACTCGGCAAACATCGCCGCCGAACGGTACGAGCCCGGGTTCAAGGCGACACTCGGCCTTAAAGACCTCCGTCTCGCGAGAGAAGCGGCCCGGCAACTCGGTCGCTCACTACCAATGCTCAACGCGGTATCAGCCAGGATGGCCGAGGCGGTCGACGCCGGCGGTGGGGAACGGGATTGGTCCGTGATGGCCGATTTCACGATCAAGGCTAAGTCCGCGTCACGCGCCGTGGATGCCCACGAGGATGCATGATCGCGAGCGGCTTCTGCGACGCCGCGCCCGGAAACGAGCACCTCACGGACGGACTACGGTGCTTTCGAACATCGTTGCGCCAGGAATTGCTCGAACGCATGGAAGCGCCGAGGCGGCCGGTTCACTTCACGAAGACGTTGATCCGAAGGCTGCAGCGCTCTTCTTTTCGACGCTGCTCTCGAGAATCTCCGTGCAGGCGAAGGACAGCGTCAGCGCGCGAGACCCTACCGCAACGAACCGACACGCCGTACTAGCTCCTCTTTGCTTGACTGCCGACGATCTCACTCGCAACGCGTCGCGGACATGTCCCATAGCAACATAATTTCCGTTACCGCGGCGTCCAGCCGCGAGCGGGCCGTTCCATTGCGTGCCTGGATCGAGATCCCGGTCAGGAACGTGTCGAAGAGTGTGGAGAGTACCTCCATATTTGTCGAGCGTTCGAGTTCGCCGGAAAGGACGGCGCGTCGAAGGCAGTTGTGAAAGCCAGCCCGATTTCGAAAGCGTTCGTCGAGCGCGCGATGGGCGATGTGCTGGTTACTATCTCGAAAGCCGGTTGTCGAGAGAACGACGAGGCAACCAGGCGGATGCTTTCGACTCGTCTGCATCTCGACGGATCGTCGTAGAGCGAGTTCAATCGCGCGCCGCGGCGGGAGGTCGTCTTCCCAGAGCGAGCGCATCACGCGACCGTACGTCTCGAGGTAGCGGTCGACGACACGTTCGAACAAGGCCTCCTTTGACGAAAAAGCCGCGTAGAAGCTCGCGGTCGACAGATCCCCCATGTCGGCCTTCAGAGCCGAGAGAGACGTCGCCTCGTAGCCGTTGCGCCAAAATAAAAGCATCGCCGCCTCGATCGCGTCGTTTTCTTCGAACTCTCGAGGTCGCCCGACCTTAGCCACGGTTACTGGCGCGCATCGTCGAAAAATATTCGATCCATAAATTGTAGACAAGCTCCGCAGTTCGCCGGGCCGTGACCGTTAATCGACGCTTCGGCTTCGATGAGTCGCGCCGTTCGCCCGTCGCTCAACCGGTGGACGCTTTGCGCGATTTCATCGGAAACGCGTACCGTGAGGAACGCCAGACGACCGCGAGCGCCACGAGCGTCGACCCGAGCATCGCGAGAGGAAGTGACTCGACGCCGATGCGCGCGAGCAGGAGCGCTCCGATGACGCTGCCGGCGGCAATCGAGGCGTTCCAGAACGTCGTCACCATGGCGAGGACGACGTCCGCGTCGTCGCCCGCGACGTCGGCGGCGGCGGTGTTGAGGAGCGGTGAGGCCCCGCCGAACGCGAGCCCCCAGGCGGCAACGCCGACGAAGCTGATCGCCGGCAGCCGGTGCGCCGCCGCGAGGACTGCCGCCGCCACGGCAAACCCGGCGAGGGCGACGATGGTGCACACCCTGAGTTTGGTGTCGACGAGTTTTCCGACGACCGCGAGACCGATCAGAGCGGCAACGCCGAATACGAAGAGGACGAGGTCAACGCTGGGCTCGAGCCCGGTACCCTTGAAGAACGGCGCGACGTAGGTGTAGATCGCGTTATGCCCGAGCATCCAGGCGAGCGCGACGAACATCACTGGCCAGACCCCGGGCTTTCTGAGCACACCGAGGACGGACGTCGATTCCGACGTCCGGTCGCCCGCCACGTCGGGGACACCAAGGCGGATCCACAGCAGCAGCAGCAGCGCGAGGGCCGAGAGCACTGCGAATGTCCACCGCCAACCGGCAATGGAGCCACCGAGCGTTCCCGCCGGAACGCCGAGAGCGAGTGCGATCGGCGTCCCGACCATCGCGACGGAGATCGCCTTGCCTTGGAGGTCCGGTACGACGAGCCTCCGGGCGTAGCTGGCGACGATACCCCACGCGACGCCGGCGGCGACGCCTGCTAGGAAACGGGCGGCGATCGTCACGAGGTACGAGCTCGAGATCGCCGTGACCGAGTTGAACGCGAGCAACCCGGCCACTGCCAGCATCAAGAGCGTCCGGCGCCGCCACGCGATCGTCGCTTGAACAAGCGGAATCGCCGAGAGGAGCGAGCCGAGCGCGTACGCGGTCACGAGTTGCCCTGCCGTGTTGACGGAGACGTGAAGCCCCTGACTGATCTGCGGGAGGAGGCCGGCCGGAACCGTCTCCGTCATGATCGTAACGAAACCCGTTGTCGCGAGCGCCAGCAGGGCGTTGAGGGGAAGCTGCTTGGCGGGCTGCTTCAAGGACGGCTCGTCGTTCCTGAATCGTCGCTCACGAGCCCGCGAAGAACTGCTTGACGCGAAGATCGACCATCTGCGGACACTCCTCGGGTAACCAGTGTCCGCATCCGGGGAGGACGTGACTCTCGACGTGGGTCACGTACGGCTGGACTTCCTTGAGCTGGAAGGCACCGAATCCCCCGTGGCCGCCGCCGGCGAGCAGAAGCATCGGGATTTTGATCTTCGTCTTCCCGATCCGCTTGTTCTCGATGACGTCCGTGCTAAGGGCACGGTAGTACTGCATCGCAGAGTGCCACGGTGCTCCGGCGTACGCTTCGCCGTCGCGCACGAAGAACTCGTGGTCAAATGCAGCTTGCTGGGTCGCGTGCTCTCGGATGAAGTGTTCGAGGAAGAACGCGTAGTGGCCGGCGACAAGGGTCTCCGGTAGGTTTCCGAGCGCGGCGAAGAAGCTGAAGTGCCATACCAGTGACTCCCCTTCGGGAGTGAAGGCCGGGAAGCTGTAGACCGTGTGGTTCGGGATCGGCGCTTCCATGTATGCGACGCGCGAGATGCGGTCCTGGTGCTGGACGACGAGTGGATAGGTAAGCCAGATCCCAATGTCGTGCGAAACCAGCATAAACTTACGGCCCGGACTCATCGCGTCAAAGAATCGGAATAACAAATCGGAGAGGTGCTGACCGTCGTATCCGCCGCGCGGCGCTGAGGACTGCCCGAGGCCAGGCACGTCAATCGCTACGACGGTGTGGTCTTGCTTGAGTACCGGCATCAGATGGCGCCATTCGTACCACGTGCTTCCGAAGCCGTGAACGAGGAAGACAAACGGGCCATGGCCGCCCACAACATAGTGGACCGTCGTCCCGTCGACGACCGCGTCTCTTGACGTGAAACCACTCGGAACCGGGAAGACCGCCGCAGCTGAAGCCTGAGAACAGTTAAGCCCGAAAACCGCCACGGCGAAAGCAATTACACGTAGTGATCTTAGCATGTCAAACACCTCCGGCTGCTTTACTGAATCGATTTCTGCATCGACGAGTCCATAATTACATCGAGGCAGCTGCAATCGTCAAGCAATTCTAGACCAATTGCTCCGAAATTAGGGTGCGGTCCGCGGTCGCCGAGGACCGGTCAAGAGACGCGAAAAAATGATGGAAGGACGACGCTAGTGTAGGTCACCTCAAGTCTTGTTATTTATAGTTATGTGGTGTACGCTATTTGCATGCGCGTTGCTCCTGCAATCATATTAACAGATGCCGAACGAGAGCAACTTACATCGATCACGAGGTCGCGAACGAAGCCGCTGAGATTAGTTCAGCGAGCCAACATCGTACTTCTCGCTGAGCGCGGTTTAGAAAATCTCGAGATTGCA
>JAABUR0100003022.1_pt1 | contig 24294 bp, 17 predicted proteins | sample 5560091 | NCBI WGS metagenome assembly JAABUR01 (sample SAMN10711879, study PRJNA513375) | rock metagenome | isolation source: Antarctica rocks | place: Antarctica: Victoria Land, University Valley sud
ATTGCTGTTCCAGCATGAAGCCGAGATGCATGGCGATGTCGACCAGGCGAGCCGCGATCACCCGCGACCCCAGGTCGTCACCACGGCCACCGGCCCGGCTCATCAGGGGCATCTCCTCTGCGAGTCGAGCCCAGTCACTGGCGATGACGTACCTCCAGACGTCGTCCGGATACCACTCGAGTCGCTTCCGTATTTCCGTGATCTCGCCGGCCGAGTCGTGGAAGACCGGTCCCGCAACCACCTCCAGGACGGCCTGCCCCGTGACCGTCAGCCAGTCGAATGGCTCCATCCCTTCTCGCGGATCCACGCCGAGGCGCGAGCGGGTGAAATCGCTCACCGTCCCCACGTCAACCGCGAGGACGGACTTGCTCTGCCCCGTGAAGGCGAAACGCGTCGGAAGGCCGTCGAAGGTCGCGGGGAGATCGTCGAGCAGCAGCTTTTCGACGCGCTCAAGCATGTCGGCGTCCACGAACAGAGTCAGGCGTAGTCCCCAGTCGTGGTCCCGAGACACCCCGTCGTCCAGTCCGAGCACGTCCGAGCCTGAGCCCAGCCGTCCTGCGGCATGTGGAAGTCGGGGCCACCGCGCGAGTATCAAGGGACTCACGACTTCCGAGTAGTAGCGCCTGGCCAGCGCGCGACCATCGGTACCAGAGGGCAGATTAGCCATGCCGGCATTGTCCGGCACCAGGCTCAGGTCACATTTAGCGCGGGTCTTGTTGCCGGCCTATGGCTGTGATCGAGTTCACCATCCCACTCGCTCGCACTGCTTGACCCATGTCGCAAGCCGAACGGCCAGCGGCACAAGTCGCGACCCCGACCGCGCCCTCGGCCGTCACCGCGGGAGGATCGTTGACCCGGACGGTGAGGGGCCGTGCGGCGGCCTGGACGGCACGTGAATTCGAGGGGTCCGAGTAGCAATGGCGCAGGATCGTGCGTTAGTGCTGTCAACGGCTCTTTGTTTCCCGACCCCCGGTATTCTGTGCGCATGAGCCTGCGGGTCGACTACGAGGCGGCCGGCGGGGGTTACGCCGGCCAGCGCCGGACGGACCCGCGGATCGAGGCCCGGGTGCACCGCGCGCTGGGCTCTGCGAGGACGGTGGTCAACGTCGGCGCCGGCACGGGCTCCTACGAACCCTCTGACCGCTGGGTGCTGGCGGTCGAGCCGAGCGCGCTGATGCGTTCACAGCGCCCGCCCGGGGCGGCTCCCGCGATCAACGGACGGGCGGAGAGGCTGCCGCTCGACGCGGGCTCGGTGGACGCGGCGATGGCGATGATCACGGTTCACCACTGGGAGCCGCCGTCTGCGGGTCTGCGCGAGTTGCGGCGCGTCGCCCGCGGGCCAGTCGTGGTGCTGACCTTCGACCTCGAAGCGTTGCCGGCATGGCAGCACGAGTACGTGGGTGAGTGCGTCGCCGCGGACGCGCCGCTCATGCCCTCGACGGGGGAGATCGGCGCCGCCCTTGGCGGGCGGATCCGCATCGAGCACGTCCCGGTGCCGCGTGACTGCATCGACGGGTTCATCGAGGCCTACTACGCCCGACCAGAGGCCCTCCTGGATCCGGTCGTGCGCGCCTCGCAGTCCACGTGGCGACGGCTGGCGCCGGGTGTCGAGGAGCGGATGGTGGACCGGCTGGCGGGCGACCTCGCAGACGGGACGTGGGACTCGGCGCACGGCGGGATGCGCTCGCTCCCCGAGTACGACGGGGCGCTGCGGCTCGTGATCTCCGAGCCCTGAGTCCAGGAGAGCGAGACCGCTCGCGGGGGGCCGGCCTGTTCGTGCTGCCTACTCACGGGGTTCTGGCGCAGGATTTGCGCGTCGGTCGCGAACGAAATGGGCTTGCTCATCGCCCCTGCCACACCAGGGGTGTGTCGTCCCTCGACAGAATGGGGTGTACCCCAGCCTGACGTCAGGGGTTTGGTGTCGTCGGCGTCAGGTTAGGGCCGGAACGTTGGTTGATGGGCACTTGCCTTCGTGGGTCCTAGAGTCCAGCCTGACACTTCTCGGCAGGGAGACGCACATGAGCGGGCAGCAGGTCGGCTACACGCGGGTAAGCAGTCTCGATCAGAACCCGGCCCGGCAGCTCGACGGTCTGCCACTGGATCGGACGTTCACTGACAGCGCCTCGGGCCGGAGCACGGCCCGGCCTCAGCTGGAGACGATGCTCGCCTTCGTCCGCGACGGCGACACCGTGGTGGTGCACTCGATGGACCGTCTCGCCCGCAACCTCGACGATCTGCGCGCCTTGGTTCGCACCCTGACTGCGCGCGGCGTGAGGGTGCAGTTCGTCAAGGAACAGCTGACCTTCACCGGTGAGGACACCGCGATGGCGACCCTGCTGCTGTCGGTGATGGGTGCGTTCGCCGAGTTCGAGCGGTCACTGATCCGGGAGCGGCAACGCGAAGGCATCGCCCTGGCCCGCCAGCGCGGCGCATACCGCGGCCGGGCCCGCGCGCTGAACACTGAGCAAGTCGCCCAGCTACGGCGGCAGGCCGCCGAGGGCGCCGCGAAGGCGGCGCTGGCCCGAGAGTTCGGGATCAGCCGCGAGACCGTCTATCAGTACCTGCGGGCGGGTGCGGGAGCTGAACGGGCCGGCTGAGCGCGGTGGACAAGGACTGGGGACCTGGCGAGCGGGACGACGTCGGGTTACTGACCGCCGAGCAGCAGCGGCGCTATGGCCGCTACGTCGATGACCCTGACCAGGCGCAGTTGGACCGCTACTTCCACCTGGACGCCGCTGCTCGTGAGCTTGTGGAGATCCGTCGCGGTGAGCACAACCGTCTCGGGTTCGCCGTCCAGATTGGCACTGTTCGGTTTCTCGGCACGTTCCTGGCCGACCCGAGCGACGTGCCGTGGGCGGTCGCGGCGCATCTGGCCGGGCAGCTGGGTATCGCCGACCCTGGTGTGCTGAAGCAGTACGCCGCCCGCGAGGGAACGAACCGGCTGCATGCAGGAGAGATCCAGCACGCCTACGGCTACCGCGACTTCGCCGATCCAGCGGTGCACGCCGATCTGGTCGGTTGGCTGGAGGTCCGCACGCGGCTGGCCAGCGAACGGCCCGGCGTGCTCTTCGACCTGGCCACCGCACGGCTGCTCGAGGCGAAGGTGCTGCTGCCCGGTCCCACGGTGTTGGCACGGCTCGTCACCTCGGTTCGCGGCCAGGCCGCCACCCGGCTCTGGGCGGCCCTCGCTGCTGTCCCCGACTCTGGGCAGCGGGCCCGGCTCGAGGGGCTGCTGGTCGTCCCAGCCGGTGAGCGGTCATCAACGCTGGATCGACTGCGGCGCGGACCGACCAGTGTCACCGCGACCGGGCTGCTGGGTGCGCTGCACCGGCTGGAGGAGATCCGCGCGATCGACGTCGGTGGGCTCGACCTGAGCTTCGTGTCACCCGGCCGGCTCGAGGCGCTCGCCCGCAACGCCACCACCGCCAAAGCCCAAGCCGTCGCCCGGATGAGCGAGCAACGCCGCACCGCGACCCTGCTCGCCGTGGCCCGGCACCTAGAAGCCGCCGCCGGTGACGACGCACTGGACCTGCTCGACCAACTCCTGGGCGGCATCCTCGCACGCGCCGACCGCGCCGGTGCCAGGGAACGGCTGCGGACTCTGCCAGCACTCGACCTGGCCGCCTCGCAGCTCCGCGACGCCGTCAAGGTCCTGCTCGACCCACCAGCAGGTGGCCTGCCCGCAGTGTGGGCCGCGATCGGGCGCACGGTGTCCCGCGAACAGCTCGCCGCCGCCGTCGAGGCCGTCGATGCCACCACCCGCCCCGCGGTCGACACCCACATCGACGACCTGCTCACCCGCTACAGCCTGGTCCGCCGATTCCTTCCGGCGCTTTTGGGCACCCTGAGGTTGCAGGCCGCGCCCGGCGGCGTCGACGTGCTCGCGGCGTGGGAGGCGATGCGCGATTTGGAAGGCCGTCGGGTCGTCCGGGCCGACGAGGTTTCGCTGACACTGGCCACGGGCGCGTGGACGACTCGCGTCGTCGGCCCGGACGGTCTCCTGAACCGCCCCGCCTACACCTTCCTGGTCCTCGAACGGCTCCGCGAAGCTTTGCGACGGCGCGACGTCTACGCCCCGATCAGCCAACGCTGGGCCGACCCGCGAGCCCGGCTACTCGACGGCAAGGACTGGGAAACAACCCGCGACGAAGTCGCGACGAGCCTCGGTCACGACCTCGACCCGCACCGCGAACTCGCCGAGCTGGCCGAGGACCTCGATGGCGCCTACCGCGCCGTCGCTAGCCGGTTCGAGCAGAACGACGCCGTGCGGATCGAGACCGTTGATGGGCATGACCGACCCGTCCTGACCGCGCTGGACAGGCTCGACGAGCCGCCCAGTCTGCTCGCACTGCGGGCGGCGGTCGATGACCTGCTGCCGCGGGTCGACCTGCCCGACGTGCTGCTCGAAGTCGCCGGTTGGACCGGGTTTCTGGCCGAGTTCACCCACGTCTCCGAAGGCGCTGCCCGGGCCGAGGATCTCGGCGTCAGCATCTGCGCGGTCCTGGTCGCCGAGGCCTGCAACATCGGCCTCGAACCGGTCGTGCAGGCCAGCAACCCCGCGCTGAGCAGGCCACGGTTGTCCTGGGTGGACCAGAACTACATCCGCGGCGAGACGATCACCGCCGCTTCCGCCCGCTTCGTCGATGCCCAGGGCGACATACCCCTCGCGCAGGCGTGGGGCGGCGGCGACGTCGCGTCCGCCGACGGCCTACGGTTCGTCGTTCCCGTCCGCACCCTGAACGCTGGCCCGAATCCCCGCTACTTTGGACCGGGTCGGGGTGTGACCTACTTGAACTTCCTGTCCGACCAGTTCGCTGGCTTCCACGCCATCGTCGTTCCCGGCACTCTGCGCGACAGCCTCTACATCCTCGACGGCCTGCTAGAGCAGCAAACCAGCCTGCAGCCGCACGAACTGATGACCGACACCGCTGGCTACTCCGACCAGGTCTTCGGCCTGTTCCGACTCCTGGGCTACCAGTTCAGCCCCCGCCTGGCCGACATCGGCGCCACCCGGTTCTGGCGCATCCACCGCGCCGCCGACTACGGCCCGCTCAACGGCCTCGCCCGCCACCAGATCAACACCGACCTCATTGCCACGCACTGGGACGACCTGCTGCGCGTAGCCGGCAGCCTCGCAACCGGCACCGTGCGCGCCTCCGAACTCCTGCGCGTCCTACAAGGCGCCGGTCGGCCCACCCCACTCGGGCGAGCCGTCGCCGAACTCGGCCGAATCACGAAAACCCTCTACCTGCTCGCCTACCTCGACGACGAGACCTACCGCCGGCGCATCCTCACCCAGCTCAACCGCACCGAAAGCCGCCACTCCCTGGCCCGCGCCGTGTTCCACGGCCAACGAGGGCAGCTCCGCCAGCGCTACCGCGAAGGACAAGAAGACCAACTCGGCGCCCTTGGCCTCGTCGTCAACGCCATCGTCCTCTGGAACACCCGCTACCAAGACGCCGCCCTGAACCAGCTGCGCCGCAGCGGCTTCGACGTCCGCGACGACGACGTCCAACGACTGTCACCACTTGGCCACGACCACATCAACCTGCTCGGCCGCTACCAGTTCAGCACCGCCGATCTGGGCAGCGGGCAACTCCGACCCCTACGAGACCCCACCGAGCCAGAGACCTGACCCGCTGCGCACCCGGCGCTTAACGCACGATCCTGAAGCGCTGCTACTCACACCCCTTCGACCGGTCGTCACCGGGTGTTGGCGTGGTGGCGGGCTAGCGCGCCCGCAGCCAGGAGGGCGAGGGTCGGGAGGATGAGCAGGCCGATCCGTAGCCCGGCGGTCTGCGCGATCTCTGCCACGATCGACGGGCCGAGAATCTGGCCGATCGCAGCCACTACCAGGACTTGGCCGACGGCAGTGTCGGCCGGGCCTGAGCTGGCGGCGACGTGCAGGGAGGAGGTCAGCGGGAAGGTGGCGCCGATACCAACCCCGACCAGTGCGATGCCGACGGACGCTTCGGCGGCGTCGGTGGCGGCCAGAAGGATCGGCATCCCGGCTAGGCCCACGCCGATCGAGACCGCTAGGAGGCGGGCAGCGGTCATGCGGTGGGCCAGGCGGCTGGCGACAAGACGGCCGGCGAGATTGGCGGCATACAGGCCGGCAACCATGGCCGCCGCCACTGTGCGCGGGAGGCCGACGCTGTCGTTGAGGTAGCTGGCGAGCCAGAAGCTCAACGAGAACTCGAGGGCGACGACCGCGAAGACCACGACCAGCGTCGGCGTTAGCCAGCCGGAACGAGTCGAGGTACCGGCCGTTCCGGGGGACGGGTTGGGCAGCCACGGTGGGATGCGCACGGCGGCCGTCACGGCGACCGCGACAGCAACAATGGCTGCGCCGACCACGAAAGCGAACCGCCAGCCCAGCGCGGTGCCAGCCAGTCCACCGACCAGGAGCGGGGCGACAATCCCGCCGAGCCGGGCACCAGCAAATGGAACAAGATCGAGCACCGCCTGTTCTCCCAGATCACCAGGAACTGGAAGGGCAGACCCCTGACCAGTCACGAGACGATCCTGGGCCTCATCGGCGCCACCACTACAACAACGGGCCTGAGCGTGATCGCCGAACTCGACGAAGGCAGCTACCCAATCGGCATCAAGATCACCGACCGACAGATGAAAGACCTCCCCATCAGCCGCGATGACTGGCATGGAGACTGGAATTACACGTTTGCACCCCACACGCGACACGCCCGAAACGCACTGACTTGATTCAGTACGACGCCTTACGCCCGAAGTGGGCGCCGTCGGGATAAGTGTGGGTACGCCAGCGGTGCCAGATGTGAAGTCGGCGGTCCACCGGCCAGGGCGTCGGACTTCCTGACCGGGTTCGGAGTTGTGCGGCTGCGGGGCAGGGTCACCGTCGGCATCCATAGTCCGATCCCCCTCGGAGGCAACTTGAGCGCCGATACGTCGGCGGCTCCGGAGCAATGTCACCGTAGAGTCCTACCGTCTGCCCGGAGTGTGCAACGGGCACCCTGTTCCAAGGTATTCGAGAAGACCGCGGTCGGTAGGACACCTCATTGGTGGCTGCCGGTGAACGGCGTGGTGCGAGAGCGTTGGAGGGAGTCCGCGACCTTGGCGGCTCGCGTGAAGCGCCAGCGCGCCTCGACAAGTGCGCGACCCCAGGCCCTGTCGTCCGGCAGGAAATCCTGGGGTCCACATCCCGGTCCCTCGCAACCGAGCAGGAACAACGGTAGCGAAGCCGCTCGAGCGCAGCCCACAAGCGGATCCGCTTGCGGGCGGCCCGCTACGGGTGGTGGGTTGGACGCTTGCGCTACTGCGGTGCCGCGCAGAAGGGCAATACGCGCGACCACAGCAGTTCGGCGGCTGACGCGTCGTACTCCGTTGGCAGCGATGGATCGGTGAACAGATGCCCAGCACCGGGATAGTCGAAGACCTCGATGGACGCTCCTGCTGAGCGCACCTGTGCCGCGATGGTGTCGATCCAGGCTTGGTTACGAAAGGGGTCGGCCATCGTGTAGTGGATTTGAGCGGGCACTCCCGCCGGCCACGCGTTGGCACCGATCATGGCCAGGTCCAGGGCGCCGGAGAGCATTAAGACGCCGCGGACTGGCCGCTTTGTCGCAACGAACTCGGCCATACCGCCGCCATTGGAGAATCCCGCGGCGATGAACCCATCGGGCAGGCCCTCCACGGCACGTTCGGCGAGTCCCATCAGAGTCGGGTAGCCAATCGATTGCGCGAACTCGTTCGCTTCTTGGTAGTCGTCAAGGACCCGGCCGTCGTACTGATCTACGACCACAACCTTGTGACCCTCGGTGCGGAGGCGGTCGGCAGCTTCGCTGATACCGGGACGGACGCCAAGGACCGAGTGGAACAACGCGATGTCAGTCATGCGTGCAGTCTGCCCGCCACCCCCGACATCGTCGGCGCATGTTCCGATGACGGATCCGCTATCGGCGCCAATGGTCCGGCGCCTGAGGTTGGTAGCTGATCACCGGATGCCGTTCGGCTTGCGGAACGCGCTCGTGGCCGATGAGCGGGCGTGCTCGGGACAGCCTGGGGTCGGTGTGCTGGCCTAGACTGCAGGCCGTGCTGCAGGTGACGCCGAGTGGCCCGTGGGGCAAGGATGTCCACCCCAACATGCCCGTCTCTCTGGACGAGCTTCTGACCGATCTCCGGGAGTGCTTCCAGGCCGGAGCGACCGGGGTGCATCTTCATGTGCGTGCCCAGTCCGGGGCCGAGACGCTGGAACCGTCGACGGTCAACGACACCTGCAGCCAGGTACGTGAGGTCGCCATCGAGGCAGGCGTGCCGGTCGAGATCGGACTGACGACCGGTGAGTGGATCGTGCCAGATCTCGCCCAGCGGATAGCGATGATTCGGGAATGGGAGGGAGTCGACTGCGCGACAGTCAACCTCTCCGAGAAGGGTTTCGAGGACGTCATGCGGGCCATGCTCGACGTCGGGATAGGCGTCGATCTGGGCTTGTGGGCACCGGTCGAGATGGATCGTCTGGTGCAATCGGAGCTGTTGCCGCATGCACAGCGGATCAGCATTGAACTCGCCCCCGGCGAGCCGTACTTCCTCGAAGGCAACCCGGCAGACCTGGCGCAGCAGGTCAATGACGCTCTCGACGACGCGGGGTCCACCTGCCCTCGCCTCACGCACGGCATGAACGACTGGACGTGGAGTCTCGTGGCGGACGCCTTCCGCCGTGGCCATGACACCCGCGTCGGCTTTGAGGACTCCGTGCTCCTGCCAGATGGCATAAGGGCCGAGAGCAATGCCCAGCTGGTGGAAGCAGCACTCGCTCTTCAAGCAGGTATCCGCTCGTAGTTCCCCCTGAACAGGACGTACCCAGCCGCACGACGACGGATTTCCGCATTCGCCGCGCAGCCGCTCTACCGGAACTTGACACGTCGGTGGCGCACCGATCGCGGATCGGCTACCGGACTAGGGCGGCAGTTCTACCGCCGGGTTCATCGGGCTCCGAGGCCAGCGCTTCGGTGAGGCGGTCGCGTAGTGCTCGGGCCATGGTCTGTCGTGAGGTTGGGCCAGCGGTCCGGAGTCGCTGGTCCGCAAGATCAGACAGCACTGCAAGAGCGGGGCTAGCAAGCTATCGCTGTGGAGCTGCACGTGAGCGCGGTGCCCCGAATGCATGCCCGGCGTCGGTAGCCTGTTGCGATGACTGCTGAGCCTGGGGCGAAGAGCCATGGCTGACTTCGGGACTCTGAAGATCGACCAGGTGATCATGCACCGGGTGCCGAAGGGTTCGCCCGCGCCCGGTGCGCCGGACGCCATCGACTACAGCGAGGCCCCGATCGAGCTGTCCGCGGTCGACAAGGGCTTCATCCAGCTGCGCCTCCGGGAGACCCTCGCCGGTCGAGCCCGGCCCGTGATCGAAGACCCGGATGCCGGTTCAACCGCCCCGGACCTCATACGAGATCTGCTGGCCGGTATCGGCGACCTCGTCGCGGACTCAGCGACTCTCGCCCGTGGCCTACACGAGCGGCAGAAGTGGGTCAGCCCCATCGGCCTCGTGATGGTCATCACCGGCAAGTTGGACCGCGAGGCCTGCCTGATCATCGCGAAGATGGAGCACGAGGAAGGGATGCGGGTGCAGCCCACGTCCACCATGGACGGCAAGCGGACCTACAAGGCGGAGTACCTCAAGGACCTGATCCTCGGTGAGGGGACGCAGGTGTTCAAGGTCGGCGTCTTCAAGAAGAGCGGAGCCGAAGTCGGCAGGAAGCTGGCCGGTGAGGTGGTCGACGCTCAGCAGGCCGGTGGTGCGGTCGCGGTGTACTTCGTCGAGTTCCTTGGCTGCATGTTCACCCAGCGAGCCGATGTTCTGACCGAGAAGTTCTTTAAGGAGACCCAGCGGTTCATCTCGCGAGTCGGCAAGGGCGATCCCGAGAAGACGGCGGAGTACGAAATCGCTCTCCTCTCCGAGATGCAGAGCGGCGCACGCCGTCTGATCCCCGAGACGTTCGCGCAGGTACACCTCCGGAAGGAGGACCGGGACGACTACCTCGGAGCGATCACCTCGGCAGGTCTCCCGGTCAAGGGCTTCCAGAAAGACAACGACCTCGTGCGGAGCACCATCCGGCGGATGAAGGTACAGACGGCGCGCGGAGCCACGGTCTTCGTCCCGCCGGACATGTACGAGGATGGGTCGCTCACCGTCGAGGAGCTCGATGACGACGTCAGCGCCGTCACGATCACAGACCGCATTACCGGCATGACGGGTGCTGGAGGCCCCAAGCCTTCCCAATGAGCAACGACGCGGCGCGCGAGAAGTATCTGGTTGAGATCGAGCACTTCGAGCAAGCTGGCAGGACGATGGAAGCCGCACTCGGGGAAGTTCTCAAGAGCGTCGGCGTGCGCGGTCAGGTCGAGGTGCGGGCGAAGACCGTCGGAAGCTTCGTCAAGAAGATCCACATCAACAAGTACACCGACCCGTGGAACCAGATCACGGACAAGCTCGGCGGTCGCGTCATCGTCAAGACGCTCGATGACCTCGCCAAGGTCAGGGCGGCATTCGAGCAACAGGACCCGCCGTTTCCGGTTCGGTGGTTGGAGGACAAGAGCGAGAAGGCCAACGTGGGCACGCTCTTCTACCCGGGCGTCCACGTGCAGGTCCAGGTACCAGGAGCCGTCACCGGTGACGGCGAGGTGATTGAGTGTGAGCTGCAGATTCGAACGAAGGCGCAGGACCTGTGGTCTGTGCCGTCCCACGAGCTGGTCTACAAGGGACTCATCAAGCCTCCAAAGCAAACGGAGCGGCGCATCCTCCGGCTGTCGGTGCTCACTGAGATGTTTGACGAGGAGGTGAGGATGGCGATGCAAGAGGTCGCTGCAGACCCGAGCTACGAGCTCGCCGTTCTCCTCCGCGCGGCCGAGGCGCTGTACCTCACGTTCGTCGGCGAGCCAGGGGAAGATGCGCTGTCGCTCGAAGTTCTGGGAATCGTCGCGCCAGCCCTTCCCGAGGCGGAGCGCCAGAAGTATCCGATGACGCTCAAAGCGTTCGTTGACGCGAACAAGGAGAAGCTCGCCGACCTGTTCGCCACGTACGGCGTGTACAGCGAGTTCGCCAGCCAGTACGCCTACTGGCTTTTCACGCAGCCAGAGGCCCTCGTCGTACTCGAACGAGTGACTACGACCCCGCAGGCGCTCGCGGAGGTCGTGGAGGGTACGGAGATCAAGGAGGTAGTGAAGCATCTCTACGCCGCGTGGGGCGTCCCGATGCCTGAGGTGACTTAAACTGGCTCTTCTGACCTATCCGTGGGTCATATGCGGCCTGGGAGGGTTGGTCGGTGGCCGCCGAGGCTGAGTAGGGCGAGGGCGATGAGGGCTTGGGGTGACTTGAATCCGAACGCTATCCGGGTGATCAGGCGGATCTTGGTGTTGGTCGATTCAATCAGGCCGTTGGACAGGTTGTGTTCGATCGCGGCGAGGATCCTGGCCTGGTGTTTCACGATGCTCTTCTGCAGAAGATGACAAGCCTCCGGGCGCACTTTGACCAGCTGGTTCCCTAAAAGGCTTATGAGCTCAGCCGGTATCTAAGCCGGTAAACCTGAGGACCGCCAGTGGCCGATCGGGGTATTTTGGATCGACCTCGGTGTCTCCGAGTGCTTCGTACTTCAGGCGATGTGGTCCCGTGCTGCGGTGGATCGTCACAAGGTAGGGGCGACCTGTCTCGACCTCGAAGTCGACGCATCGGTTGTGGACCGCCCCGTGCCTGAGAACTCCGGTCGCCTTCGCTGGGTCGTCAAGGCGGCTGTAGTCGTAGGCGTCGGGCAGCTCAACAGGTACGTAAGGGGCGCGGTCCTCGGGCGGCAGATCGCGGCCGTGCCCTTCGCTCACCGTCGCTCAGCCCTGTCCGGGTTGGCCAGCGCCGCGCGCCCAGTCGGCGGCTGAATCGACGTGTTCTCCCGCGGCCCATCGTCGCTCTTGGTATCGGAGCTGACTAGGTCCTGGGTGAAGAAGGTGTCCACGAAATCCTCGGACGCCGGCATCTCCGGCTCGGGAAGCTGTGGCTGGGGGTTGGTCGGTCATGGTGATCAGTCTGCACGATCGACGTTGCCCGCCGTCCGGTAGAGGATCCGCCTGCGGCACCCCGCGCTGCAGACGTCTCTTGACCCTGACACGGTGTCAGTCGCCAGACTGGCCGAGTGTTGATTTCGGACTTTGCCCGGCTGGGACAGGTCTCGGTGCGGATGCTGCGGCACTATGACGCGATCGGGCTGCTTGTTGCCGACAGCGTCGATACCTGCAGTGGCTATCGGTCCTACTCCCCGGACCAGCTGCACCAGCTGAACCGGATCATGGCGCTCAAAGACCTCGGCTTCACCCTCGAGCACGTGCGCCGACTCCTAGACGACGACCTGGACCCCGCCCAACTGCGCGGCATGCTGCGCCTGCGCAGAGCCCAACTAGAGGACGAAGCCCGCACGGTCGACACCCGTCTGGCTGCGGTCGAAACCCGGCTGCAGATGATCGAAAAGGAGAACACCATGTCAGCTGACTTCGTCGTCAAGACGCTCCCGGCCGTGCGGCTCGTCGCGCGCACCGCGACCCTGGATCCCGATCGTCTCGGTGAGCACATCGGACCGATGTTTGACGCCGTGGCCACCGCCCTGCACCACACCTGCGGCGCCTTATCCGCTCCGATCGCGACGTATGCCGAAACCGAGAAGGGAATGGATGTCATCGTCGGTTACGCGAACCCCGGCCCGGCGCCGGCCGAAACCGAACTGGTCGACCTTCCGGAGGCCGCTGCCGTCTGCGGGGCACACATGGGTCCGATGACCGGCATCCACGCGTCCTGGCAGGACCTGCACCGCTGGGTCGTCGGCAACGGCTACACCTTCGCTGGGCCCTGCCGAGAGCTCTACGTCCGTGCCGAGTCCGACGACCAAGCGGACTGGGTCACCGAACTCCAGCAACCCGTCACCAAGGCATGAGCGCAGCAGGTCTGTCTTCCTCGTGCGCTGGTCCGTCGACGGATCCGCCCTGACCGGCGCGACTGTGCTGCTGAGCAGCAGGCGGCGGTGCGGCCTGGCCGCAGCTCATAAGGCTGTAGCTCAGCGTCGACGCCGACTTGGGTAAGTGGGCCATCGGCCGAGTGGAGCGCCTGGACATGGCCGATGCGGGCGGGGAGAGCACAGGGTCAGTCGAAAGCTGTGGCTGCCCGGCGTGCGGTTGGGTCGACGAGTAGTGCGACGTTGTCGGTCTGCTGCTCGATGCTGCCTCGGAGACGGTGCAGCGCGCGCAGAGATGGGTTGGTGACCGTGGAGAGAAGATCGTCGATGATCTGCTCATCGGGGTGGAGGTAGGGGCGGTCCCAGAAGGGCACGGTGGCCGCTGGGCGGGTCGGGAACCCCACTGCCCGCTGGATGTTCAGGATCTCGTCAAGGGCCATGGCAAGGGATGCCTGTCGCTCGCGCCACGTCCCGGCTTGAAGGGTCGCTGTGAACGCCGGCAGAACTACGTCCATCCTGGGAAGTCGAGCGAACATCAGGCCCTTCCACTTCGAGTACGGCGGCCATTGCTGTTCCAGCATGAAGCCGAGATGCATGGCGATGTCGACCAGGCGAGCCGCGATCACCCGCGACCCCAGGTCGTCACCACGGCCACCGGCCCGGCTCATCAGGGGCATCTCCTCTGCGAGTCGAGCCCAGTCACTGGCGATGACGTACCTCCAGACGTCGTCCGGATACCACTCGAGTCGCTTCCGTATTTCCGTGATCTCGCCGGCCGAGTCGTGGAAGACCGGTCCCGCAACCACCTCCAGGACGGCCTGCCCCGTGACCGTCAGCCAGTCGAATGGCTCCATCCCTTCTCGCGGATCCACGCCGAGGCGCGAGCGGGTGAAATCGCTCACCGTCCCCACGTCAACCGCGAGGACGGACTTGCTCTGCCCCGTGAAGGCGAAACGCGTCGGAAGGCCGTCGAAGGTCGCGGGGAGATCGTCGAGCAGCAGCTTTTCGACGCGCTCAAGCATGTCGGCGTCCACGAACAGAGTCAGGCGTAGTCCCCAGTCGTGGTCCCGAGACACCCCGTCGTCCAGTCCGAGCACGTCCGAGCCTGAGCCCAGCCGTCCTGCGGCATGTGGAAGTCGGGGCCACCGCGCGAGTATCAAGGGACTCACGACTTCCGAGTAGTAGCGCCTGGCCAGCGCGCGACCATCGGTACCAGAGGGCAGATTAGCCATGCCGGCATTGTCCGGCACCAGGCTCAGGTCACATTTAGCGCGGGTCTTGTTGCCGGCCTATGGCTGTGATCGAGTTCACCATCCCACTCGCTCGCACTGCTTGACCCATGTCGCAAGCCGAACGGCCAGCGGCACAAGTCGCGACCCCGACCGCGCCCTCGGCCGTCACCGCGGGAGGATCGTTGACCCGGACGGTGAGGGGCCGTGCGGCGGCCTGGACGGCACGTGAATTCGAGGGGTCCGAGTAGCAATGGCGCAGGATCGTGCGTTAGTGCTGTCAACGGCTCTTTGTTTCCCGACCCCCGGTATTCTGTGCGCATGAGCCTGCGGGTCGACTACGAGGCGGCCGGCGGGGGTTACGCCGGCCAGCGCCGGACGGACCCGCGGATCGAGGCCCGGGTGCACCGCGCGCTGGGCTCTGCGAGGACGGTGGTCAACGTCGGCGCCGGCACGGGCTCCTACGAACCCTCTGACCGCTGGGTGCTGGCGGTCGAGCCGAGCGCGCTGATGCGTTCACAGCGCCCGCCCGGGGCGGCTCCCGCGATCAACGGACGGGCGGAGAGGCTGCCGCTCGACGCGGGCTCGGTGGACGCGGCGATGGCGATGATCACGGTTCACCACTGGGAGCCGCCGTCTGCGGGTCTGCGCGAGTTGCGGCGCGTCGCCCGCGGGCCAGTCGTGGTGCTGACCTTCGACCTCGAAGCGTTGCCGGCATGGCAGCACGAGTACGTGGGTGAGTGCGTCGCCGCGGACGCGCCGCTCATGCCCTCGACGGGGGAGATCGGCGCCGCCCTTGGCGGGCGGATCCGCATCGAGCACGTCCCGGTGCCGCGTGACTGCATCGACGGGTTCATCGAGGCCTACTACGCCCGACCAGAGGCCCTCCTGGATCCGGTCGTGCGCGCCTCGCAGTCCACGTGGCGACGGCTGGCGCCGGGTGTCGAGGAGCGGATGGTGGACCGGCTGGCGGGCGACCTCGCAGACGGGACGTGGGACTCGGCGCACGGCGGGATGCGCTCGCTCCCCGAGTACGACGGGGCGCTGCGGCTCGTGATCTCCGAGCCCTGAGTCCAGGAGAGCGAGACCGCTCGCGGGGGGCCGGCCTGTTCGTGCTGCCTACTCACGGGGTTCTGGCGCAGGATTTGCGCGTCGGTCGCGAACGAAATGGGCTTGCTCATCGCCCCTGCCACACCAGGGGTGTGTCGTCCCTCGACAGAATGGGGTGTACCCCAGCCTGACGTCAGGGGTTTGGTGTCGTCGGCGTCAGGTTAGGGCCGGAACGTTGGTTGATGGGCACTTGCCTTCGTGGGTCCTAGAGTCCAGCCTGACACTTCTCGGCAGGGAGACGCACATGAGCGGGCAGCAGGTCGGCTACACGCGGGTAAGCAGTCTCGATCAGAACCCGGCCCGGCAGCTCGACGGTCTGCCACTGGATCGGACGTTCACTGACAGCGCCTCGGGCCGGAGCACGGCCCGGCCTCAGCTGGAGACGATGCTCGCCTTCGTCCGCGACGGCGACACCGTGGTGGTGCACTCGATGGACCGTCTCGCCCGCAACCTCGACGATCTGCGCGCCTTGGTTCGCACCCTGACTGCGCGCGGCGTGAGGGTGCAGTTCGTCAAGGAACAGCTGACCTTCACCGGTGAGGACACCGCGATGGCGACCCTGCTGCTGTCGGTGATGGGTGCGTTCGCCGAGTTCGAGCGGTCACTGATCCGGGAGCGGCAACGCGAAGGCATCGCCCTGGCCCGCCAGCGCGGCGCATACCGCGGCCGGGCCCGCGCGCTGAACACTGAGCAAGTCGCCCAGCTACGGCGGCAGGCCGCCGAGGGCGCCGCGAAGGCGGCGCTGGCCCGAGAGTTCGGGATCAGCCGCGAGACCGTCTATCAGTACCTGCGGGCGGGTGCGGGAGCTGAACGGGCCGGCTGAGCGCGGTGGACAAGGACTGGGGACCTGGCGAGCGGGACGACGTCGGGTTACTGACCGCCGAGCAGCAGCGGCGCTATGGCCGCTACGTCGATGACCCTGACCAGGCGCAGTTGGACCGCTACTTCCACCTGGACGCCGCTGCTCGTGAGCTTGTGGAGATCCGTCGCGGTGAGCACAACCGTCTCGGGTTCGCCGTCCAGATTGGCACTGTTCGGTTTCTCGGCACGTTCCTGGCCGACCCGAGCGACGTGCCGTGGGCGGTCGCGGCGCATCTGGCCGGGCAGCTGGGTATCGCCGACCCTGGTGTGCTGAAGCAGTACGCCGCCCGCGAGGGAACGAACCGGCTGCATGCAGGAGAGATCCAGCACGCCTACGGCTACCGCGACTTCGCCGATCCAGCGGTGCACGCCGATCTGGTCGGTTGGCTGGAGGTCCGCACGCGGCTGGCCAGCGAACGGCCCGGCGTGCTCTTCGACCTGGCCACCGCACGGCTGCTCGAGGCGAAGGTGCTGCTGCCCGGTCCCACGGTGTTGGCACGGCTCGTCACCTCGGTTCGCGGCCAGGCCGCCACCCGGCTCTGGGCGGCCCTCGCTGCTGTCCCCGACTCTGGGCAGCGGGCCCGGCTCGAGGGGCTGCTGGTCGTCCCAGCCGGTGAGCGGTCATCAACGCTGGATCGACTGCGGCGCGGACCGACCAGTGTCACCGCGACCGGGCTGCTGGGTGCGCTGCACCGGCTGGAGGAGATCCGCGCGATCGACGTCGGTGGGCTCGACCTGAGCTTCGTGTCACCCGGCCGGCTCGAGGCGCTCGCCCGCAACGCCACCACCGCCAAAGCCCAAGCCGTCGCCCGGATGAGCGAGCAACGCCGCACCGCGACCCTGCTCGCCGTGGCCCGGCACCTAGAAGCCGCCGCCGGTGACGACGCACTGGACCTGCTCGACCAACTCCTGGGCGGCATCCTCGCACGCGCCGACCGCGCCGGTGCCAGGGAACGGCTGCGGACTCTGCCAGCACTCGACCTGGCCGCCTCGCAGCTCCGCGACGCCGTCAAGGTCCTGCTCGACCCACCAGCAGGTGGCCTGCCCGCAGTGTGGGCCGCGATCGGGCGCACGGTGTCCCGCGAACAGCTCGCCGCCGCCGTCGAGGCCGTCGATGCCACCACCCGCCCCGCGGTCGACACCCACATCGACGACCTGCTCACCCGCTACAGCCTGGTCCGCCGATTCCTTCCGGCGCTTTTGGGCACCCTGAGGTTGCAGGCCGCGCCCGGCGGCGTCGACGTGCTCGCGGCGTGGGAGGCGATGCGCGATTTGGAAGGCCGTCGGGTCGTCCGGGCCGACGAGGTTTCGCTGACACTGGCCACGGGCGCGTGGACGACTCGCGTCGTCGGCCCGGACGGTCTCCTGAACCGCCCCGCCTACACCTTCCTGGTCCTCGAACGGCTCCGCGAAGCTTTGCGACGGCGCGACGTCTACGCCCCGATCAGCCAACGCTGGGCCGACCCGCGAGCCCGGCTACTCGACGGCAAGGACTGGGAAACAACCCGCGACGAAGTCGCGACGAGCCTCGGTCACGACCTCGACCCGCACCGCGAACTCGCCGAGCTGGCCGAGGACCTCGATGGCGCCTACCGCGCCGTCGCTAGCCGGTTCGAGCAGAACGACGCCGTGCGGATCGAGACCGTTGATGGGCATGACCGACCCGTCCTGACCGCGCTGGACAGGCTCGACGAGCCGCCCAGTCTGCTCGCACTGCGGGCGGCGGTCGATGACCTGCTGCCGCGGGTCGACCTGCCCGACGTGCTGCTCGAAGTCGCCGGTTGGACCGGGTTTCTGGCCGAGTTCACCCACGTCTCCGAAGGCGCTGCCCGGGCCGAGGATCTCGGCGTCAGCATCTGCGCGGTCCTGGTCGCCGAGGCCTGCAACATCGGCCTCGAACCGGTCGTGCAGGCCAGCAACCCCGCGCTGAGCAGGCCACGGTTGTCCTGGGTGGACCAGAACTACATCCGCGGCGAGACGATCACCGCCGCTTCCGCCCGCTTCGTCGATGCCCAGGGCGACATACCCCTCGCGCAGGCGTGGGGCGGCGGCGACGTCGCGTCCGCCGACGGCCTACGGTTCGTCGTTCCCGTCCGCACCCTGAACGCTGGCCCGAATCCCCGCTACTTTGGACCGGGTCGGGGTGTGACCTACTTGAACTTCCTGTCCGACCAGTTCGCTGGCTTCCACGCCATCGTCGTTCCCGGCACTCTGCGCGACAGCCTCTACATCCTCGACGGCCTGCTAGAGCAGCAAACCAGCCTGCAGCCGCACGAACTGATGACCGACACCGCTGGCTACTCCGACCAGGTCTTCGGCCTGTTCCGACTCCTGGGCTACCAGTTCAGCCCCCGCCTGGCCGACATCGGCGCCACCCGGTTCTGGCGCATCCACCGCGCCGCCGACTACGGCCCGCTCAACGGCCTCGCCCGCCACCAGATCAACACCGACCTCATTGCCACGCACTGGGACGACCTGCTGCGCGTAGCCGGCAGCCTCGCAACCGGCACCGTGCGCGCCTCCGAACTCCTGCGCGTCCTACAAGGCGCCGGTCGGCCCACCCCACTCGGGCGAGCCGTCGCCGAACTCGGCCGAATCACGAAAACCCTCTACCTGCTCGCCTACCTCGACGACGAGACCTACCGCCGGCGCATCCTCACCCAGCTCAACCGCACCGAAAGCCGCCACTCCCTGGCCCGCGCCGTGTTCCACGGCCAACGAGGGCAGCTCCGCCAGCGCTACCGCGAAGGACAAGAAGACCAACTCGGCGCCCTTGGCCTCGTCGTCAACGCCATCGTCCTCTGGAACACCCGCTACCAAGACGCCGCCCTGAACCAGCTGCGCCGCAGCGGCTTCGACGTCCGCGACGACGACGTCCAACGACTGTCACCACTTGGCCACGACCACATCAACCTGCTCGGCCGCTACCAGTTCAGCACCGCCGATCTGGGCAGCGGGCAACTCCGACCCCTACGAGACCCCACCGAGCCAGAGACCTGACCCGCTGCGCACCCGGCGCTTAACGCACGATCCTGAAGCGCTGCTACTCACACCCCTTCGACCGGTCGTCACCGGGTGTTGGCGTGGTGGCGGGCTAGCGCGCCCGCAGCCAGGAGGGCGAGGGTCGGGAGGATGAGCAGGCCGATCCGTAGCCCGGCGGTCTGCGCGATCTCTGCCACGATCGACGGGCCGAGAATCTGGCCGATCGCAGCCACTACCAGGACTTGGCCGACGGCAGTGTCGGCCGGGCCTGAGCTGGCGGCGACGTGCAGGGAGGAGGTCAGCGGGAAGGTGGCGCCGATACCAACCCCGACCAGTGCGATGCCGACGGACGCTTCGGCGGCGTCGGTGGCGGCCAGAAGGATCGGCATCCCGGCTAGGCCCACGCCGATCGAGACCGCTAGGAGGCGGGCAGCGGTCATGCGGTGGGCCAGGCGGCTGGCGACAAGACGGCCGGCGAGATTGGCGGCATACAGGCCGGCAACCATGGCCGCCGCCACTGTGCGCGGGAGGCCGACGCTGTCGTTGAGGTAGCTGGCGAGCCAGAAGCTCAACGAGAACTCGAGGGCGACGACCGCGAAGACCACGACCAGCGTCGGCGTTAGCCAGCCGGAACGAGTCGAGGTACCGGCCGTTCCGGGGGACGGGTTGGGCAGCCACGGTGGGATGCGCACGGCGGCCGTCACGGCGACCGCGACAGCAACAATGGCTGCGCCGACCACGAAAGCGAACCGCCAGCCCAGCGCGGTGCCAGCCAGTCCACCGACCAGGAGCGGGGCGACAATCCCGCCGAGCCGGGCACCAGCAAATGGAACAAGATCGAGCACCGCCTGTTCTCCCAGATCACCAGGAACTGGAAGGGCAGACCCCTGACCAGTCACGAGACGATCCTGGGCCTCATCGGCGCCACCACTACAACAACGGGCCTGAGCGTGATCGCCGAACTCGACGAAGGCAGCTACCCAATCGGCATCAAGATCACCGACCGACAGATGAAAGACCTCCCCATCAGCCGCGATGACTGGCATGGAGACTGGAATTACACGTTTGCACCCCACACGCGACACGCCCGAAACGCACTGACTTGATTCAGTACGACGCCTTACGCCCGAAGTGGGCGCCGTCGGGATAAGTGTGGGTACGCCAGCGGTGCCAGATGTGAAGTCGGCGGTCCACCGGCCAGGGCGTCGGACTTCCTGACCGGGTTCGGAGTTGTGCGGCTGCGGGGCAGGGTCACCGTCGGCATCCATAGTCCGATCCCCCTCGGAGGCAACTTGAGCGCCGATACGTCGGCGGCTCCGGAGCAATGTCACCGTAGAGTCCTACCGTCTGCCCGGAGTGTGCAACGGGCACCCTGTTCCAAGGTATTCGAGAAGACCGCGGTCGGTAGGACACCTCATTGGTGGCTGCCGGTGAACGGCGTGGTGCGAGAGCGTTGGAGGGAGTCCGCGACCTTGGCGGCTCGCGTGAAGCGCCAGCGCGCCTCGACAAGTGCGCGACCCCAGGCCCTGTCGTCCGGCAGGAAATCCTGGGGTCCACATCCCGGTCCCTCGCAACCGAGCAGGAACAACGGTAGCGAAGCCGCTCGAGCGCAGCCCACAAGCGGATCCGCTTGCGGGCGGCCCGCTACGGGTGGTGGGTTGGACGCTTGCGCTACTGCGGTGCCGCGCAGAAGGGCAATACGCGCGACCACAGCAGTTCGGCGGCTGACGCGTCGTACTCCGTTGGCAGCGATGGATCGGTGAACAGATGCCCAGCACCGGGATAGTCGAAGACCTCGATGGACGCTCCTGCTGAGCGCACCTGTGCCGCGATGGTGTCGATCCAGGCTTGGTTACGAAAGGGGTCGGCCATCGTGTAGTGGATTTGAGCGGGCACTCCCGCCGGCCACGCGTTGGCACCGATCATGGCCAGGTCCAGGGCGCCGGAGAGCATTAAGACGCCGCGGACTGGCCGCTTTGTCGCAACGAACTCGGCCATACCGCCGCCATTGGAGAATCCCGCGGCGATGAACCCATCGGGCAGGCCCTCCACGGCACGTTCGGCGAGTCCCATCAGAGTCGGGTAGCCAATCGATTGCGCGAACTCGTTCGCTTCTTGGTAGTCGTCAAGGACCCGGCCGTCGTACTGATCTACGACCACAACCTTGTGACCCTCGGTGCGGAGGCGGTCGGCAGCTTCGCTGATACCGGGACGGACGCCAAGGACCGAGTGGAACAACGCGATGTCAGTCATGCGTGCAGTCTGCCCGCCACCCCCGACATCGTCGGCGCATGTTCCGATGACGGATCCTCAACCGGCGAATACGGTGAAGTAAAGCGGGGTCGCGCGGCTGCTCTGTCCCCGCCCAGGCTGCGTCCGGTGAGGACCCCAGTGGCGGGCTGGGCGGCGTGGACATCCGAGACCAGCCAAGTGGACGCTGCTGAGTGGCGGGCCGCCAACAGTCTCGGGCCGTAGGCTCGCAGCGTGATCCTGCCTACTGACGGCCACGTGCACAGCGAGTGGTCGTGGGACGCGCCCAACGGTGACATGGTGGCGGCGTGCGCCCGCGCGGTCGAACTCGGCCTGCCGGCCATCGCCTTCACCGAGCATCTCGACCACACGGTCTGGCGAGTGGCCCTCGACGATCTCGAACCCGACCACCTGCTCGAGGGTCTCAGCGACGACCAGGGAGTGCTCACCCCGCCGGCCCTCGACGCCGTCGGCTACCTGACCGCCGTAGATGAGTGCCGCGAGCGCTTCCCGCAACTGCGAATCCTCACCGGTCTTGAGCTCGGCGAGCCGCACCGGCACCGCGACCAGGTCGCGCAGGTTCTCGGAGCCGGCCAGTTCGACAGGGTGCTCGGGTCGGTGCACACCCTTCCTGACCGCGGCGGGTACGCCGAGCCATCGGGCTGCTCACCCATCGCGAGCCCGGCGAGGTTCTCAGCACCTACCTCACCGAAGTTGCCGCTGTGGTCACCGGCAGCGACGCGTTCGCGGTCCTGGCCCACATCGACTACCCGGTCCGCGCCTGGCCCCGGTCGGCGGGACCGTTTGTGCCAGACCGCTTCGAGGACGAGTTCCGTCACGCGTTGCGCCTCCTCGCGCGCAGCGGCCGGGCCTTGGAGGTCAGCACCGTCGTGCCACTCCACGCAACGCTCTTGCGCTGGTGGCACGAGGAAGGTGGCGAGGCCCTCACGTTCGGCAGCGACGCCCATGAGCCCACAGCCGTCGCGCGCGGCTTTCGAGACGCCGTCCACATGGCCGACGCCCACGGCTTCCGCCCAGGCGACCGGCCGTACGACGTCTGGGGGCGCCAGTGACGGGAGAGGACGAAGACAACGCACCAGTGCGGGTCAGGGCCACCAGCGGAGTCATCCTCCGCGACCCCGATGGCCGTGTTCTGCTGATGCGCCGCAGGGACGAGGACACCTGGGGCATCCCAGGTGGCGGCGTCGAGCCGGGTGAGTCCTGGAGTGACGCCGCCCTTCGCGAGTGCCGCGAGGAGACCGGTTGGCAGGCTCGGATCGACGGGCTTCTCGGCGTCTACAGCGACCCCTCGACCCAGGTGCACCGCTACCCCGACGGCGGAAGAAGGCAGTTCGTGGGTGTCGTCTTCGCGGCCACCGCCCTGCGCCGCATCGGCTCAGGCGACGGCGAGGCCGTCGAGCTGCGCTGGGTCACTGCCGGCGACGTCCCCGAGCCGCTCTTCACCCCCGACCGTCCGGTGCTGCGCGATGCCTTCGACCCGAACCTGAGACCTCCGACGATCGGCTGACCCCTCGCAGCGATCCTCTGCGGGACGACTTGCACTGTTCGTGTTGACTGAGCGACGAGTCAGGGAGGACGGGTGCTGTTGGCCCGCGGTGCGCTGTCATGAACGGTACTCGCGATGAATACTGGCTCTGTGCTCAACGACGTGCCGCTTTCGAATCAGTTCCGAGGTCACTTCGGGCACCGGAGGCACCTGTACGGAGTCTTGCTCGATGCGCTGGCCAACGACCTGGATGCGGGCGGCCCAACGGCCGAAATCTGTGTCGAGCACATGCGTGCGAGTCGTGGCGACGCGATCCAGCTCCGCCTCCTGGCAGGGATCTTCCGGATCGTCCTACGCGGAGAGGCCCCGGAGCTTGCGCCGTACTATGCGACTCGCGCTGAGGCCGCCGATTCGAACCGTGCCTGGGCCTTGCTGCGACCGGTGCTCGCTCGCCATGTTGAGGAACTGCAAGGAGCACTCGAACTTGCCCCACAGACCAACGAGGTCGGCCGGTCGGCCTGCCTAGCGGTGGGCTTGTTCGAGGCAGTGCGCCGTCACGAATTGTGTAAGCTCCGGCTTCTCGAACCCGGAGCATCAGCCGGGCTCAACCTCAACGTGGACCGGTACAGGATGATCGGACCCGGTTGGGGCTGGGGGCCGGTCGACAGCCCGCTGATCCTCGACACGGGAGCACAACGGGTTCTCCCGGAAGACATCACGGTTCTCGAGCGCCGCGGATGCGACTTGTCGCCCGTCGACGTCTCGACGCAGGACGGTGCGTCGTACCTCACGTCGTTCGTGTGGCCGTTCCACCCCGAGCGCCACGACCGCCTGGCAGCGGCGATCGAGGTGGCACGCCGTTATCCCGTGAAAATCGACCGGGCGCCGGCCTCCACCTGGATCACCGAACAACTCGCGCGGCCCGTGGCCAACGACGTCCTCACGGTCGTCTGGCAGTCGATCACCGAACAGTACTGGCCAGATTCTGAGCGTGGGGCGGTGGCCGCGGCCCTCGACGATGCGCGGCATCGGATGCCGTTGGCGCACGTGTCGATGGAAGGAGTACCACCGTCCCAAGGGTCGGATGGCTACAGCATCGCCGAACTCGGGCCCAAAACCCGCGTAGACGGGACCCTCATCGCGCGATCACACCACCATGGTTTGCCCTTGGTCCTTGCCTCATCCGGAAATGCCGGTGACCTCGATCGAAGAGACTGACCGTCCCGCTGACGGAACCTTCTACGGCGCGACTCAGGGCACCACCGGACGCCCCGCGCAGCGCCCTCGTTCGTCACCGCTTGGGGATCCGCAAACGGGCTCAGGCCCCGGTGCAGTCCACGAGGATGCGCGCGAGCTCGACCGGCTTGGTGTACATCGGCCAGAGGCCGGCGTC